>Ga0255336_100049_pt1 | contig 289147 bp, 286 predicted proteins | sample MeOH1_35cm_T3_17_FD_189102 | JGI IMG/M metagenome (GOLD analysis project Ga0255336, IMG submission 189102) | Sandy soil microbial communities from University of British Columbia, Vancouver, Canada - MeOH1_35cm_T3_179 | ecosystem: Engineered > Artificial ecosystem > Sand microcosm > Unclassified... | reverse complement strand
AACTGCTGCGCGCGATTGCAGTGTGAGATTTCATGCGAGTCAAATTAACAGCCAAGCACCCGCGGCCGGCTTCGTCCGAACGCGCCCCTGTCCGTACCGGAAGCACCTCGGCGCGTAAGCCGACGCGGCCGGCGGGCCCCCGGCCGGCAACGCCGGGATCGAGCGGCGCGCGAGGCGAAGGCGCTGGTGCCGCGGGCGCTGGCAAGCGGCCGGCAGGCAGCGGCAAGCCGGCCGGTGCCGGTGCGCGCCCCGCCAGGGCTGAAGGGTCGTTTTCGCGCGAGCGGGATGCCGGTGGCGCACGGCGCGCGCCGTCGGATCGGCCGCCGCGCCGTTTCGAAGGCGCTGGCGAGCGTGCGCCGCGCCGGGATGATGCTGAACGTGGTGAACGCGCGCCGCGCCGCTTTGAAGGTAGCGGTGAGCGCAGCGAACGTGCACCGCGCAGGGCGGACAGCGAACGCGCACCGCGCCGGTTTGAGGGCGGCGGCGACCGCTCCGGGGGCGCACCGCGCCGTTTCGAAGGCGCAAGCGAGCGCGGCGAACGGACTGCGCGCCGTGCCGAAGGCGGTGAGCGCGGCGAGCGGGCGCCCCGGCGTTTTGAAGGCGCGGGCGAGCGAGGCGATCGTCCGCCGCGTCGTTTTGAAGGTAGTTCAGATCGAGGCGAGCGTGCCCCGCGCCGCGAAACCGGCGAGCGTGCTGAACGCGCGCCCCGTCGCTTCGAAGGCAGCGCCGAGCGCGGCGAACGCGCTCCGCGCAGCTTCGGCGACCGCGCCCCGCGGCGCGAGGACGGCGAACGCCGTCCATTCAGCGGTGCGCGCCCAGGCGCGGGCCGCGCTTCAGACGGTGCGCCGCGCGGTGCGCGTCCGGAGCGCCGTGAACGCGATGCATCCGAGCGTCCGCGCTTCGGCAGCGACCGTGGCGCTCCGCAGGAGCGCCACGCTGGCGAGCGTGGGCCGCGCAGCGACAGCGCGCCACGCCGTTTCGAAGGCGAGCGCGGTTCATCCGAACGTGGCGAGCGCAGCTTTGCCAAGCCCGTCAAAAGCGGCTACGGCGACCGCTCCGAGCGTCCCGCACGCGCTCCGCGCGACGAACGCGCTCCGGCCAAACGTGAATTCGGCGATCGTCCGGCGCGCGGCGCGGAACGCACCGACCGTGGCGAACGCCCTGCCCGCAGCTTCGACAAGACGTTGCCGGCCGCCGGACGCCGCTTCGGCGACGACCGTCCCGCGCGCGCCGACAAGCCGCGGGCCTCGGCACGAGCCGAGCGCGAGAGCGGAACCGATGCCGCGCCGCGTACACCGCGTCGCGATTACGAAGACGCGCCGGGCACCCTGCGCCTGTCCAAGCTGATGTCCGAACTCGGCCTGTGTTCACGCCGGGAAGCCGACGAATGGATCGAAAAAGGCTGGGTGATGGTGGACGGCGAGCGCATCGACACGCTCGGCACCAAGGTGCGCCCGGACCAGCGCATCGAGATCGACCCCGCTGCGGAGGCCGCGCAGGCAAGCCAGGTGACCGTGCTGATCCACAAGACGGTGGGTTTCGTCTCGGGTCAGGCGGAAGACGGCTATCAGCCGGCCATTACGCTGGTCACGCCGGAGAACCGCTGGGAAGGCGACCGCTCGGGCATCCGCTTCTCGGTTGCGCACTTGCGCCAGCTCGCGCCGGCGGGCCGTCTGGATATCGATTCGACGGGCCTGCTCGTGCTGACGCAGGACGGCCGTATCGCGAAGCAGCTGATCGGCGGTCATTCTGAGATCGACAAGGAGTATCTCGTGCGCGTGGCGTTCGGCGAGCACACCACCGATGTCGAAAGCCACTTCCCGCCGGAGAGCCTCGCGCTGCTGCGACACGGCCTTTCGCTCGACGATGTGCCGCTCAAGCCCGCGCAGGTGAGCTGGCAAAACGGCGAGCAATTGCGTTTCGTGCTGCGTGAAGGCAAGAAGCGCCAGATTCGCCGCATGTGCGAACTGGTCGGCCTCGAAGTGATCGGCCTGAAACGCGTACGGATGGGCCACGTGATGCTGGGCGCGTTGCCGCCTGGGCAATGGCGCTACCTCTCAGCCGACGAATCGTTCTGACGCTGTGAGCCGGATGCGGAGGGCGCGGTTAAATCCTCACCCCGGCCGCTAGCAAGGCGGCGCAAAAAAACAACCCCGCGTTTTTTCGAGAACGTGGGGTTGTTTGCTAATGAGCCGGCCTTTCCGCCACCCAGCCACCCGTCAGCCTGAGCGACGCTGGGCTGGCATCACCTGATAGCCCGGCAACACGCACGCATTTTTAGAACACGTAGCCACGGCAAAGAGGGTCAATCGTCGCTATTCGGATCCATATCCGGAAACAGCACTTCCGTGAAGCCGAACTTCGCGAAGTCGTTGATCCGCATGGGATACAACTTGCCGATCAGGTGATCGCACTCGTGCTGCACGACGCGCGCGTGAAAACCCTCCGCGACGCGATCGATCGGTTTGCCGTACTGGTCGAAGCCGTGGTACTTGATCATCGAAAACCGGCTCACCGCGCCGCGCAGTCCCGGCACCGACAGGCAGCCTTCCCAGCCCTCTTCCATGTCCTGCGAAACCGGCGTGATGGTCGGATTGATCAGCACCGTTTCCGGCACTGGCGGCGCGTCCGGATAGCGCTCGTTGTGGCCGAAGCCGAAGATCACCACCTGCAGATTGACGCCGATCTGCGGCGCGGCGAGGCCCGCGCCGTTGGCGTCGTGCATGGTCTCGAACATGTCCTTCACGAGTTCATGCAGTTCGGGCGTGTCGAAGTGATCGACCGGATCGGCAATGCGCAACAGGCGCGGATCGCCCATCTTGAGAATTTCGCGGATCATAACTGCCCCTCCAGGAGCTTACGCATACCATCTTCGTCGAGTACGGGGATGCCGAGTTCCTCGGCCTTGGCCAACTTGCTGCCCGCTTCGGCCCCCGCCACCACATAATCCGTTTTCTTCGACACGGATCCAGCCACTTTCGCGCCCGCTGCTTCCAGCATTTCCTTCGCTTCTTCGCGGGCGAGGCTCGGCAAGGTGCCGGTCAACACCACCGTCTTGCCGGCCAGCACGCCTTGCGGCGCTTTGGGCGCGGGCGGCCCCTCCGGCCACGTGACCCGGCCCGGCGCGCGCAACTGCTCGATCACCGTGCGGTTGTGCTCTTCGGCGAAGAACTGATGAATCGACTCGGCCACTACCGGCCCGACGTCGTTGACTTCCAGCAAGGCTTCCACCGACGCGTCCATGATCGGATCCAGCGAGCCGAAGTGCCTGGCCAGGTCTTTCGCCGTCGACTCGCCCACATGGCGAATACCGAGCGCGTAGATGAAGCGCGCCAACGTGGTGTGCTTGGCCTTTTCAAGCGAGTCGAGCAGGTTCTGCGCGGACTTTTCGGCAAAGCGGTCGAGTTCGGCGAGCGTCGCGAAGCCGAGGTTGAACAGATCGGCCGGTGTGCGCACCAGATTCTGCTCGACAAGTTGATCGATGATCTTTTCGCCCAGGCCGTCGATATCCAGCGCGCGCCGCTGCGCGAAATGCCACAGCGCCTGCTTGCGCTGCGCCGGACAGAACAGGCCGCCGGTACAGCGCGCAATCGCCTCGTCGGGCAGCCGCTCGATATTCGAGCCGCACACCGGGCATTGCGTGGGCATGACGAATTCGCGGGCGTCGTCGGGACGCCGGTCGAGCAGCGCGCTCACCACTTCGGGAATCACGTCGCCAGCGCGCCGCACGATCACCGTGTCGCCGATGCGGATGTCCTTGCGCCGCACTTCGTCTTCGTTGTGCAGCGTGGCGTTCGTGACCGTCGCGCCGCCGACGAACACCGGTTCGAGTCGCGCCACCGGCGTGATCGCGCCGGTGCGGCCGACCTGCACGTCGATCGCGACGAGTCTGGTCAGCGCTTCCTGGGCGGGGAATTTATGCGCCAGCGCGAAACGCGGAGCGCGCGACACGAAACCGAGCGCCTCCTGCTCATCGCGCCGGTTGACCTTGTAAACCACGCCGTCGATGTCGTACGGCAGCTTCTCGCGCTTCTCGCCAACGGCGTGAAAAAAGCCCAGCAAACCCTCGGCGCCCTGCACCACCGCCCGCTCGCCGTTCACCGGCAAGCCGAGCTCCTTGTACCAGTCGAGCAGTTCACTATGGGTAGCCGGCATCTCCATGCCTTCGAGCACGCCGATTCCATATGCAAAGAACGACAGCGGCCGCTGCGCGGTGATCTTCGAATCGAGCTGCCGCAAACTGCCCGCCGCCGCATTGCGCGGATTGGCAAACTCCTTCTGCTCCGCGGCTCGCTGGCGATCGTTCAGGCGCTCGAAATCGCGCTTGAACATCAACACTTCGCCGCGCACGTCGAGCACGCGCGGCACGCGTTTGCCCTTGAGCTTGAGCGGAATGGAGCGGATCGTGCGGACGTTTTCGGTGACGTTCTCGCCGGTCGTGCCGTCGCCGCGCGTGGACGCCTGAACGAATACGCCGTCGACGTAACGCAGCGAAATGGCGAGACCGTCGAATTTCAGCTCGGCCGCGTAGTCGACCGGCACCGGGGGCTCGTTCGTATTCTTGCCGAGCGCGTCACCGACGCGTTTGTCGAACGCGACGATGTCTTCGTCCGCGAAACCGTTGTTCAGCGACAGCATGGGCTGGTCGTGCACGACCGGCTCGAAACCGCTGGCCGCCTCGCCGCCCACTCGCTGAGTAGGCGAATCCGGCACGATCAGGTCGGGATGTTCCGTCTCGATGCGCTCGAGTTCCTTGAACAGCCTGTCGTATTCCGCGTCGGGCAGGTCCGGCTGGTCGAGCACGTAGTACGCGTAATTGGCGCGTTCGAGTTCCGCGCGCAGCCACGCGGCGCGCTCTGCCGGGGCACTGCTTGCGGAGGGTGAGACGGGGGTTGGGGCCATGCTGTCGGAAGGTTCTTCAGTGAAATTCAGACATTGGATTATCGCAGGAAGCGTGCCCCTTTACATCGGCCGAATGGCCAGTTTCGGCGCGCGGCGCGTCCGCTCGAACGCCATGCGCGAGCTCGCCGCCTGAAACGACAGCGGCCGCACATCGTGCGGCCGCAAGTGACACTGGTAAAACTTAAAAAAATTACTGACTGAACAAACGCCGCGTGGCCGGCGAGCCGGCCGGAATCCCCGCCTGTTCGAGCTTCGCGTAGAGCGTCATCAGTTGCTTTTCGATGGCGAGCAATGCGGTTTCCGGCAACGGCCGCCGGCCGTCGTCGACCACCCGCCCGCCGATGCGCTCGGCCAACGATTTCGCGTAGTCGCACATCAGCCGGAACGGCAGGATGTCTTCGTCGGCCACCGGCACGTCGAGCACCAGCGTGATCATCTGACCGCCTTTGTAGGTCAGGTCGTCGCGCAGGAAGTTGGTGTCGCCGAACTGCAGCATGAACACCGGGCTTTGCCGCGCGTCGAGCTTGACGAAACGCGTACCGTCGCGCGAAAGCAGCAGGCCGTCTTGCGACGCAATCGCCTGCACGTAATTGGCGGACCACGGCGCGCCGTCGGAGAGCACGTTGATCGACAGCTGCGCGTCGCACTGCGCGGCAAAGCCGTCGAGCTCACGCGCCATCGCCACCGTTTCCAGCATGTCCGGAAATTCCGGCGATGCATCCAGCGCGTCCGCGAATTGCTGCACGCCGGTCACGAACTCGGAAAACTCCAGTTCGTTGAGCGCGCCGCTGCGGTTGGCCAATTGCGCGGCCGCACGCAACTCTTCATAGCGCGCGCCGTTCTGCAGCAGTTCCCACGCGCCGCCTTCGAGCTTGCCCTCGATATGCACCGGCTTGCTGCCCGCGCGGCGCAGACGCTGCGCAAGCGGAATCACCTTGTCGCCCGCCACCGGGCCGTTCAAACGGATCGGCACGATACAGTCGATGCGGCGATCGACGATCGCCGGCGGCGCCGACGAGATCGTCGTGGCGGCGGGCAGAATCGGTTCGGCCGGCTCGTCGGCCGGGCGGGCGGCTTGCGCGGCGCTGCCCGCCTGCGCGTGGTCGCCGGCTTCGGCTTCAGCCGTGCCCTCGGCTTCCGGGTAGCCGTTCGGCGTGACCGTCTCGGCCTGGATATCGGCTGGCGTATCGAGAGGCGCCGCTGCGGGGCCGCCGAAAGTCGGCTCGACGCGCGCCGCCGCGGTTTCTCCTGCCGCTTCGGTGCCCACCACCGGCTCGCGGCGCGTGGTCGGCCGGGCCGGCTCGATGAACGGGCTCTGTTCCTCCTGATCGTCCCGCGCGAAGTTCTCGGCGGTGTCGGCCGGCATTGGCCGCGGCATCTTGCGGCGCACCTTCGCGCCCTGCCATGCGTTGTACACGACCACGCCCCCGACCACCACGGCACCCGCGCCGATCAAACCGAGTGTCAACTCGTCCATGCATGCTCCATCAGCAATTCTTTTATCTGCGCGGCTTCTACGCCCGGCTCACGTGTCGCGCGGCCAACGGCCGCTGCGCTGAACGCGGACACCCGCGAATGTCGACTCAAAAGCAATTCAAGCGCAAATCAAGCGCAACTCAAACGATATTCTGGGCGAAACCCGCGGCCGTTTCCATGTCGACGGCAACGATGCGCGACACGCCCTGCTCCTGCATGGTCACACCGATCAATTGCTGCGCCATTTCCATCGCGATCTTGTTGTGCGAGATGAAAAGGAACTGGGTTTTGTCCGACATCGCCCGCACAAGGTTCGCGAAACGTTCCGTATTGGCGTCGTCGAGCGGCGCGTCCACTTCGTCGAGCAGACAGAACGGCGCGGGATTGAGCTGGAACATCGCGAACACCAGGGCGGTGGCGGTCAGCGCTTTTTCGCCGCCCGACAGCAGGTGAATTGTCGAATTCTTCTTGCCCGGCGGCTGCGCCATCACCTGCACGCCGGCATCGAGAATTTCGTCGCCGGTCATGATCAGTCTCGCCTGGCCGCCGCCGAAAAGACGCGGGAACAGTTCGCCGAAATGCTGGTTCACCTGGTCGAAGGTGCCTTGCAACAGCGTACGCGTTTCCGCGTCGATCTTGCGGATCGCGTCTTCGAGCGTTTCGATCGCGCTGTTCAGGTCGGTCGATTGCGAGTCGAGGAACGACTTGCGCTCGGTCGCGGCCTTCAGTTCGTCGAGCGCGGCCATGTTGACCGGGCCGAGCGCGGTGATGGCGTTGTTGATGCGCGTGACTTCGCCCTGCAGATACGACGGCTTCATGTCCGGCGTGAGCTTGGCCTGCAACTGCGCCTCGTCGACGCCGGCCGCGGCCAGCTGCTCGATGAACTGCTCGCCGTTCAGGCGCGCCGCCTGTTCCTTCAACTGCAATTCGTTGATACGGTCGCGCAGCGGCTGCAGCGCGCGCTCGGCCGTGAGACGCGTTTCGTCGGCGGCACGCAGCTTGGCGGTGAGGTCGTCGAGTTCGAGGCGCGCGGCGTGCAGCGCTTCTTCCTTGACGGCGCGGATGTCGAGCGCGTCCTGCAAACCGGTGTGCGCGGTCTGCTCGTTGATGGTTTCCAGCTCGGCGCGCGCGTCTTCCAGCGACGCCGCGACACGCTCGCTCTGCTCGTGCGCGACCTGAATGCTGCGCTTCAGTTCGTCGATGCGGTTCGCCACGTTGCGCGCGGCAAAGCGCGCGTCGGTAGCGGCACGGTCGAGATCGCGCGCCTCGCCGCGAGCGGCGGTGAGTGCTTCGTCGAGCGCTTCGAACGCCAGCTGGTGGTCTTCGAAACGCGCCTGCAATTCGGCGAGTTCACCGTCGTGACGCTCGAAGTTCGCTTCCGACTCCGCGCGCATCGCGCGTTGCTCTTCGATCTGCGCGGTGATCTCTGCGAGTTCCTCGCGAATCTGCGTGCTGCGCTGCGTGTAACGCTCGTGCGCCTGAGTGAGCTTGAGCACGTCCATTTGCAACGCGTGCACGCGCTGGGTGGCGCGCTCCGCCTGCTGGCGCACGTCGGTCAATGCCTGGGCGGCTTGCGTGTGAGCGGCTTCGGCGCGGATCGCGGCGGCCTTCGCCTCGTCGGCGCGCAAGGCTTGCGCGCGAACCTGGCGCGCCAGGTTTTCGATTTCCTGCTGACGCGCCAGCATGCCGGCCTGTTCGGAGTCGGCGGCATACAGTTGCACGCCGACGCGCGTCACCACATGCCCCGCCTTGACGACGAACGAGCCGCCTTCCGGCAGTTGCGAGCGCATGGAGAGCGCCTGCTGCAGATCGTCGGCGACGAACGCAAGGCCGAGCCAGTCGTTCAGGACCGCGCGGATGCCCGCGTCGTCGATCCGCACCAGCGACAGCAGCGGCCGCAATGCAGGCGGCGTGGCGGCCGGCTGGCCGGCTAGGGGCGGCGCGTAGAAGGCGAGCTTGGCGGGCGGCGCGTCGGTGGCGAATGCCTTGACCCAGTCGAGGTTCGACACTTCCAGCGCGGCGAGGCGCTCGCGCAGCACGGCCTCGAGCGCGGTTTCCCAACCGGCTTCGACATGCAGCTTTTTCCACAGACGCGGCAGGCCGCCCAGTTCGTGCTTTTCGAGCCACGGCTGGATCTTGCCTTCGGTCTGGACGTTTTCCTGCAACTGCTTGAGGGCGGCGAGGCGCGCGTCGAGTTGATGAATCTGCGCGCTTTCGGCCTGCACGCGCTCCTGCGCGGCGCGGCGCTCGCCGTCCAGACGCGGCAGCGTTTCCTGCGCGTCGGCGAGCCGCGCTTGCGCGTCGTGCAGGATTTCCTCGTGCTCGGCAAGCTGCATGCGCAAGTCTTCGAGTTGCGCTTCGTCGGGGGCGTCGAGACCGCCTGCTTCCGACTTCAAACGCTCGTGACGCGCCTGCAATTGCTGCAATTGCTGATCGGCATTGCGCTGATGCGCGGCTTCGAGCTTGAGCGCCTGTTCGGTTTGCGCGATCCCGCCGCGCTCGGCGTTCAACTCCGTTTGCGCATCGCGCCAGCGCGCTTCGAGCGCGGGCATCGCGTCGTGCTTGGCGGCGGCTTCGTCTTCGGCCAGCGCGGCTTTTTCTTCGGCAACGGCCAGTTGTTCTTCGGCCTCCGCCAGATCGTCTTGCGCTTTTTGCGCCTGCGATTGCCACTGCTCACGCTGCGCATTCAGTGCGGCGATCTGCGCCTGCACGCGATTGCGCGATTCGACGATGAACTTGATCTCGGCTTCAAGCCGGCTGACTTCCGAATTCGCCTCGTAGAGCGCGCCTTGCGCGCCCTGCATCGCGTCGCTGGCGGAGTAATGCGCGACGCGCAGCGTTTCGAGTTGCGCTTCGACTTCGCGCAGCTTCGCGGTGTGCGCTTCGAGATCGATCTGGGCCTGTTCGATCGCGCGTTGTTGGCGCTCCTGCTCGCTGCCGGCTTCGTTCTTGCGCAACAGCCACAAGAGCCGTTGCTTCTCTTCGCCGTCGGTCTGCAATTCCTTGTAACGCGTGGCGACCACCGCCTGCGCTTCCAGCTTCTCGAGGTTCGCCCCCAGTTCGCGGACGATGTCCTCGACCCGCGTCAGATTCTCGCGCGTGTCGTGCAACCGGTTCTCGGTTTCGCGGCGGCGTTCCTTGTACTTCGACACGCCCGCGGCTTCTTCGAGAAACACGCGCAGCTCTTCCGGCTTCGCCTCGATCAGGCGCGCGATCATGCCCTGCCCGATGATCGCGTACGCGCGCGGCCCGAGACCGGTGCCGAGGAAGATGTCCTGAATGTCCCGGCGACGCGCCGGCAAATTGTTGATGTAGTAGCTCGAAGTGCCGTCGCGCGTCAGCACGCGTTTCACGGCGATTTCGGCATACTGGCCCCACTGGCCGGCGGCCCGGCCGTCGGCGTTGTCGAACACCAGTTCGACGCTGGCGCGGCTACCCGGCTTGCGCGCGGTCGAGCCATTGAAGATCACGTCCTGCATCGACTCGCCGCGCAACTCGGAAGCGCGCGATTCGCCGAGCACCCAGCGCACGGCGTCGATGATGTTGGACTTGCCGCACCCATTCGGTCCGACCACGCCGACAAGCTGGCCGGGGACCTGGAAATGCGTGGGATCGACGAATGACTTGAAGCCAGCGAGTTTGATCGAGGTCAGACGCACGGCGATTTCGCTGTTTGAAAAGGGGAAAAATGGGTGGCTCTTGAGGGCCGCGCCAGCCGTTCGCCGAAACAGCGACACGGCCCGCGAACCCCCGCGAACCCTCGGGACACGGGCGCCGGCTTCACGCGCTCACGCATGCGCCGGCCAATGAGGGGCAATCATACCATCGCGCGTGGGCGGTTCTTGCCGTCCTTGTGCTCGCCGGGGTCCGCATCGCGTTCATTGGCGGAGCTCGCGTCCTGAATGGCCGGATCGGGCGGCATGGACCTGGTCCGATGCACCCAACTGGAGAGCGCCGAAGCCAGCACAATGCACACGCCGCCCGCCCATTCGCGCGAACCGGGCATCTCGCCGGCGAAGAGCCAGGCCGACAACGCCGTGACCACGATCTCGAACAGCATGATGATCGACGCCCGGTTGGCCGGCACTCGCGCGAGCCCGTACTGCACCAGCATATTGTTCGACGCCAGCAGGAAGCCGAGGCCGAGCACCAGCCACGCGGCCGTGCCGAGACGCGCGCCGGTGGGCGGCGCGGGCATTGCCTCGAACAGCGAAGCGCAGGCGCTGAAAATCGCCGCGCCGCCGAAGATCGTCGCGGTGCGCATTTCCGGCCTCATGTCAGGCAGCACGCGGCTCGTCTTGAGAATCAACACGTTGCTCATGGCAAAGCCCATGCCGCCCGCGAGGCCCGCCCATTCGGCGAGATTGCCGGGCACGGGAATGCCCAGTTGCGGCGACCACAGCATGGTCATCGCACCGGCGAGCGAGAGCGCGGCGAGAGCCGCGCCCGACCACGTGAGCCGTTCATGCAGGATGAAGTGCGCGAAGAGCGCGGTCCACGCCGGGGTGAGATAGAACAGCAGCAGCACCCGCATCACCTGGCCGTGAATCGAGCCCCACACGAAGCCGAGGTTGGTAATCCCCGCAGCGAGCGCGAGAGCCGGCAGCAGCCAGTGCCAGCGCACGGTTCTGAGCGCGCGATAACGCACCAGCAGCACGAACAGGCAGCCGGCGCCGCTCGTGAGCGCGCTGGCCGCCGTGCCCGTCACGCCGAGCGCATTCAGCATGCGCAATGGATACCAGATCATTCCCCACACCGACGCGCCCAGCATGATCGCGAGCGTCGGCCAACCGTTGCGAAGCCAGTTGGTCATGGTGCGGGGCTCCTTGCGGAGCCGTTCGCGGGGTTCCCGCCGAGGACCGCGGCGTTCTTGCGCCTGCTGGGTCCGAGTGTCTCCGGGACTGCTGCAACCATTGCTGCTCCTGCTTCTTTCTTGCACGAACCGTGCGCGGTTCGCGTCGTTCCCGCTGCAGCGCATTGCCTGCGCCGCCTGGCGGGTTGCGCCGTGGTTCACCGGCGCGATGTTGTTGGTCCGCTGCGCTGGCATGCGCCGCGCGGCGGCGCGCGGCGGCGGTTTGCTCCGCCGTATGGCCGACGCGCCCCGCGCACCACGCTATAATCATCCGCTCGCCGCTGCGGCCGTCTGTCTGGCGCGTTTGGCGCGCTCGGCCGGCGCGCTTGACGCCGGCCCGCGTGCTCCGCTTTTCCCGCATCCATCAGCGCTCATCTTCGATCAGGCTCGATCCGCCCGTGAACCCGCTACTCGACTCCCTTCAGCCCTATCCATTCGAAAAACTGCGCGCGCTGTTCGCGGACGTCACGCCGAACGCCAGCCTCGCGCATATCAGCTTTGGCATCGGCGAACCGAAACACCCCACGCCCGCGCTGATCCGCGACGCCGTGGTGGCCTCGCTCGGCGGCTTGTCCGCGTATCCGGCCACGATCGGAACGCCGGCCTTGCGCGAGGCGATCGCGAAGTGGGTCACGCAGCGCTACCACCTGCCGCCGGTCGATCCGGCCACCCAGGTGCTGCCGGTATCAGGTTCGCGCGAGGCGTTGTTCGCGCTCGCCCAAACCGTGCTCGATCCGAAAAAGAATGCCGACGGCGAGCCTGCGATCGTACTCTGTCCGAACCCGTTCTACCAAATCTACGAAGGCGCGGCGATTCTCGCGGGCGCGCAACCGTACTTCGTCAATAGCGATCCAGCGCGCAACTTCGCCTGCGACTATTCGGCGGTGCCGGCCGGGATCTGGGCGCGCACGCAACTGCTCTATGTCTGCTCGCCCGGCAATCCGACCGGCGCCGTGCTCACGCTCGACGACTGGCGCGAGCTGTTCGCGCTGTCGGACCGCTACGGCTTCGTGATCGCCTCGGACGAGTGCTACTCCGAAATCTATTTCGACGAAGCCAACCCGCCGCTCGGCGGCCTCGAAGCGGCGCACCGGCTCGGCCGCGGTTTCGAGCGGCTCGTCATGCTGTCGAGCCTGTCCAAGCGCTCGAACGTGCCGGGCATGCGCTCGGGCTTCGTCGCGGGCGACGCGGCGATTCTCAAGGACTTCCTGCTGTACCGGACATACCACGGCGCGGCCCTGTCGACGGTGTTCCAGAGCGCCAGCATCGCGGCCTGGAACGACGAAGCGCACGTGCGCGAGAACCGCGCGAAGTATGTACAGAAGTTTTCCACCGTGACGCCGATGCTCGCCGAGGTGCTCGACGTGCGCCTGCCGGACGCCGCGTTCTACCTGTGGGCGGACGTCTCGCGCACGGGCCTCACGGACACCGAGTTCGCCCAGCGCCTCTACGCCGACTATAATGTGACGGTTCTGCCGGGCTCGTTTCTCGCGCGCACTGCGCACGGCGTGAACCCCGGCCGCAATTTCGTGCGCATGGCGCTCGTCGCCGACGTCGACGAATGCACGCAGGGCGCGCAGCGGATCGTCGACTTTTGCCGCGCGCTGGCGGGTTGAGTTGCGTCAACGGCAACCTCCGCGCACCGCATTCCCTTCTTCAGACCTCAACTCTTCGATAAAGCACGCATATGTCGCAACACCTTCAGCAGATCATTGACACCGCCTGGGAAAATCGCGCCGAACTGTCGCCGAAGGCCGCGCCGGCCGACGTGCGCGAAGCCGTCGCCCACGCCATCGAGCAACTGGACAAGGGCCTGCTGCGCGTCGCCGAGAAGAAAGACGGCGACTGGGTCGTCAATCAATGGCTGAAGAAAGCCGTGCTGCTGTCGTTCCGCCTGGAAGACAACGCACCGATGCCGGCCGGCGGTTACTCCCAGTTCTACGACAAAGTGCCGTCGAAGTTCGCCAACTACACCGCTGAAGACTTCGCCGCCGGCGGCTTCCGCGTGGTGCCGCCCGCCATCGCGCGGCGCGGCTCGTTCATCGCGAAGAACGTCGTGCTGATGCCGTCGTACACCAACATCGGCGCATACGTGGACGAAGGCACGATGGTCGACACGTGGGCCACCGTCGGTTCGTGCGCGCAGATCGGCAAGAACGTGCACCTGTCGGGCGGCGTGGGCATCGGCGGCGTGCTGGAGCCGCTGCAGGCGAACCCGGTGATCATCGAGGACAACTGCTTTATCGGCGCGCGTTCGGAAGTGGTGGAAGGCGTGATCGTCGAAGAAAACTCGGTGATCTCGATGGGCGTGTACCTCGGCCAGAGCACCAAGATTTACGACCGCGAAACCGGCGAAGTCACGTATGGCCGCATTCCGGCGGGCTCGGTGGTGGTGGCGGGCAACCTGCCGTCGAAAGACGGCTCGCATAGCCTCTACTGCGCCGTGATCGTCAAGAAGGTCGACGCCAAGACGCGCGCGAAGGTCGGCCTGAACGAGCTGCTGCGAGGCGACTGATGGCGCGCGGCACCAAGACCGTCGTCTACGGCATCCCGAACTGCGACACCGTGAAGAAAGCCCGCGTGTGGCTGGAAGAGCACGGCGTCGAGTTCGAGTTCCACGACTTCAAGAAGCACGGCGTGACCGAGCCGCTCGTGCAGGACTGGCTGAAAGACGTGAAGCTCGACGCGCTGCTGAACCGTCGCGGCACCACCTGGCGCGCGCTGTCCGACGACATGAAGGCGGCCGCGGACACGCAGTCGGGCGCGATCGCGTTGATGATCCACAAGCCGTCGGTGATCAAGCGGCCGGTGCTGGTGGTCAACGGGCGGGTCAAGTCGCTCGGTTTTTCCGCGGACGACTACGCGGCGCTGTTCGCATGATCCTGTGCGCGTGCTTCAATGCGCATGATCGGTAGCCTGAGCGAACGCAACACGCAGTAAAACGCGGCCTCGGCCGCGTGGCTCAAAAGCTGTTGCCGGCTGCGGTGCCCCACCGCCAGCCGGCATTTTTTCATTTCAAAGTGGCTTGTATCGAATCCATGTCCGGCACCCTCGCCCTTACCGAACAACTGATCGCGCGCGCGTCCGTCACGCCCGACGACCAGCATTGCCAGCGCCTCCTGATCGAACGCCTGGCCGCGCTCGGCTTCGAGCACGAGACGATCGAATCGAACGGCGTGACCAACCTGTGGGCCGTCAAACGCGGCGCCGACGGCACCGCGGGCAAGCTGCTCGCGTTCGCCGGCCATACCGACGTGGTGCCGACCGGCCCGCTCGAACAATGGCACTCGGCGCCGTTCGAGCCGACCCATCGCGACGGCAAACTGTACGGCCGCGGCGCGGCGGACATGAAAGCGTCGATCGCGGGCTTCGTGGTGGCGAGCGAGGAGTTCGTCGCGGCGCACCCGGCGCACCGCGGCTCCATTGCTTTCCTGATCACGAGCGACGAAGAAGGCCCCGCCACCGACGGCACCGTGAAGGTCGTCGAGGCCTTGCAGGCGCGCGGCGAGCGCATCGACTACTGCATCGTCGGCGAACCGACTTCGAGCGCGCGGTTCGGCGACATGGTGAAGAACGGCCGGCGCGGTTCGATGTCGGGCAAGCTGATCGTCAAGGGCGTGCAAGGCCATATCGCCTATCCGCATCTGGCGAAGAATCCGGTGCATCTGCTCGCGCCCGCTCTGGCCGAACTGGTGGCCGAGCGCTGGGACGACGGCAACGAATATTTCCCGCCCACCACGTGGCAGGTGTCGAACATTCACAGCGGCACCGGCGCGACCAACGTGATTGCCGGCCATGCGGACGTGATGTTCAACTTCCGCTTCTCGACGGCAAGCACGGTGGAAGGTCTGCAGGCCCGCGTGCGCGCGATTCTCGATAAACACGAGCTCGACTACGATCTGCAATGGACCGTGAGCGGCCTGCCGTTCCTCACGCCGCGCGGCGAACTGTCGAACGCGCTCGCCACGGCGATCAAGGACGAAACCGGCGTCACCACCGAGCTGTCGACCACCGGCGGCACTTCGGACGGCCGCTTCATCGCGCGCATCTGCAAGCAGGTGATCGAATTCGGCCCGCTGAACGCCAGCATCCACAAGATCGACGAACATATCGAAGTCGCACACATCGAGCCGCTGAAGAACGTGTACCGCCGCGTGCTCGAACAACTGATTGCGTGACCCAAGGACTATTGCGATGACGCTCCCGTTTTCCACCGTTCGCGACCTGCTGCGTTTTGCGGTCTCGCGCTTCAACCAGGCTGATCTATCGTTCGGCCACGGCTCGGCCAATGCTTACGACGAAGCCGCCTATCTGGTGCTGCATACGCTGCATCTGCCGCTCGATCTGCTGGAGCCGTTTCTCGACGCGCGTTTGAGCGCCGCCGAAATCGACGCCGTGCTGAACGTGATCGAGCGCCGCGCCGCCGAACGCGTGCCGGCCGCCTACATCACGCATGAAGCGTGGATGCACGGCTTTCGCTTTTACGTAGACGAGCGCGTGATCGTGCCGCGCTCGTTCATCGGCGAACTGTTGCAGGACGGGTTGCAGCCCTACGTGGAAGATCCCGAACAGGTGAGCGCCGTGCTGGAGTTGTGCACCGGCTCCGGCTGCCTCGCGATTCTCGCGGCCCATGCGTTTCCGAACGCGGACATCGACGCCGTGGATCTGTCGGCGCCCGCGCTGGAAGTCGCCGTGCGCAACGTCACGGACTACAAGCTCGACGATCGCATCGCCCTGTTCGAGGGCGATCTGTATGCGCCGCTCGCCGAGCGCCGTTACGACGTGATCATCAGCAACCCGCCGTACGTGAACGCGGCGTCGATGCAGGAACTGCCCGCCGAATACAGGCACGAGCCGGCCATGGCGCTCGCGGGCGGCGCCGACGGTATGGACATCGTGCGCAGGATCATCTCCGAAGCACGCAACTGGCTGACCGACGACGGTGTGCTGGTCATCGAAATCGGCAATGAGCGCGAGCACGTGGAGGCGGCATTCGGCGGGCTCGATCTGGTCTGGCTGTCGACCAGTGCCGGCGACGACAACGTGTTCCTGATTCAGGCTGCCGATTTGCCGGTCTGAAGTTCCGCCGCATTCGCGCACGAAACCAGCAAGCTCGCCCGGCGCGCCCCGAAAGCACGCGCGTTCGGTAAGATAAGCGCGGTCAGCTTCCCGGCGCTCATCGATTCAGCACGGGCAGCCCCTCGCCAACCCTTCGTCCGCCTATGCAATTCGACCTGCTTCACATCGGCACGCTGGTCGGCCTCTGCCATATTCTCGGCGTGGTCGCCGCGTGCCATGCGATTCTCAACACCCGCACCTCGCAAGGCGCGATTGCGTGGGCCGTGTCGCTGGTCGCGATGCCTTATCTGACGCTGGTGCCGTATCTGTTCCTCGGCCGCAGCAAGTTTGCCGGCTACGCGGACGCGCGCCGCGTCGAAAACGAACTGCTGCGCGCGCGCGCACATCCGCCGCAGTGGGAAGCACGTGCCTCGTCGGCGAGCGTGCCCACGCTGGAGCTCGGCGGCAGGCTCGTGCATTCGCTCACGCGCCTCGGCGGCATGCCGTTTCTGCCCGGCAATACGGTGCGCACGCTGGTCAACGGCGCGGCGACTTTCGAAGCCATCTTCGAGGCGATCGAGAATGCGCGCCGCTACATCATCGTGCAGTTCTTCATCGTGCGCGACGACGCGCTCGGCGAGATGCTCAAAGACGCGCTGATCGCCAAAGCGCAACAAGGCGTGCGCGTCTATTTCCTGTACGACAGCATCGGCAGCTTCGATCTGCCCCGCCGCTATGTGGCGGCGCTGCGCGCGGGCGGCGTGGAGACGCATCCGTTCGCCACCCATCGCCGCTTCGTCAACCGGCTGCAAGTGAACTTCCGCAATCACCGCAAGATCGTTTCAGTGGACGGCGAACGCGCGTTTGTCGGCGGACACAACGTGGGCGTGGAATATCTCGGCGGCAAGCCGCCGCTTTCGCCATGGCGCGATACGCACATCGAGGTGCGCGGCCCGGCGGTCGCCAGCATCCAGTTCGTGTTCACCGAAGACTGGCACTGGGCCACACAGCAGTTGCCCGAGTTCGACATGCCGCCCGCTCCGGCCACCGACCCCGCCGCCAGCCAGGGCATGCACTGCCTCGTGGTGCCGAGCGGCCCGGCGGACAAGCAGGAGACCTGCTCGCTCTTTTTCGTCGAAGCGATCAATGCGGCGCGCGAGCGGATCTGGATCACCTCGCCCTATCTGATCCCCGATGAAGCGGTGTTCTCCGCGTTGCGGCTCGCGGTGCTGCGCGGCGTGGACGTGCGCATTCTGATTCCGAGCCGGCGCGACCACCTCGTCGTGTTCGCCGCCTCGAAACTGTATGCGTATGACTCGCTGCGCGCCGGCATCCGGATCTTCCGCTACCAGCCCGGATTCCTGCATCAGAAGGTCGTGCTGATCGACCGCGTGGCCGCGGCGGTCGGCAGCGCCAATCTCGACAACCGCTCGTTCCGGCTGAACTTCGAAATCATGGTGCTGACCGTGGATCGCGGCTTTGCCGAAGAGGTCGAAACGATGCTGCTGGCCGACTTCGCAAAGTCGAGTGAAATCGACCGCAACGAATACCGGCAGGCAAGCGCGTTCAAGCGCGTGCTGATGCATGTGGCGCGGCTCTTTTCGCCAATTCTGTAGGGGCCGCGTTGCGCCGGGCAAGTCCGGCCCGCCGCTGCTGCCTGAGGCCGGATTCGCAGCCGCGCGAAAACGGCGATTCAGGGCCGTCGAACCCGGGTGCCGTGCCTCAGGGTTAGCTAAGGGCGTAGCGGCCTTGAACTGCAGCCGCGACGCGTCGGAGCACCTGTCTTAGTGCTGTCTTAGTCATGCCGCGAGCGCAGTGGCCTCGGCCATGACGCGAAAGCGCCCGCCTTAGCCATTACGCGAGAGCATTTGCATCAGCCGTGGCGCGATAGCGGCAGCCTCGCCCATGCCGCGAGCGCACTGCGTTCTCCCATGACGCACAGCCAACCCATGATTCCCGCGGCCTCTCACAGCAGCTTTTCAATATCCTCGGTAATCGCTTCGGGCTTCGTCAGCGGCGCGTAGCGCTTCACCACGTTGCCGTCACGGTCGATCAGGAACTTGGTGAAATTCCACTTGATCGCCTCGAGACCGAGCAGGCCCGGCGCCTCGCCCGTCAGATAACGGAACAGCGGATGCGCGTTCGCACCGTTCACCTCGACCTTGTCGAACATCGGGAACGTCACGCCATAGTTCTTCTCGCAGAAGCTGCCGATCTGCGCGGCGTCGCCCGGCTCCTGCTTGCCGAACTGGTTGCACGGAAACCCGAGTACCGTGAGCCCACGCGCCGCGTAGGTGTCGTACAGCTTCTGCAAGCCGGCGTATTGCGGCGTGAAGCCGCATTCGCTCGCCGTGTTGACGATCAGCAAAACCTTGCCGCGATACTGCTCGAGGCTCACTTCCTCGCCGCCGAGCGTGCGTGCCGAGAACGAATAAATCGATGTCATGGGCTCCCCCCGTGAAAGCCGTCAGTCTATGCCAAAAGCTTCGCCGGTACAGTCGGCCGAATGGCCGACCCCGGTTGCGCGCCCGGTGTCAGCCCCGGCAGTCTAAAATAGCGGTTTTCTCCAGCCGGCCTCTTCGTGATCCGCTTTAACCAGTTCAGCCTCGCGCGCGGCACCAAGCCGCTCTTCGACCACACCACGTTCACCCTCAACCCCGGCGAAAAGGCCGGCCTGGTGGGGGCGAACGGCGCGGGCAAGTCGACGCTGTTCGCCGTGCTGCGCGGCGAGCTGCACGCGGACGGCGGCGATTTTTCGATCCCGCCCACCTGGCAGATCGCTCACGTCGCGCAGGAAACGCCCGCCGCGGACAAGACCGCCCTCGCCTACACGCTGGATGGCGACGCCGCGCTGCGCGCGATCGAAGCGCGCATTGCCGCCGCCTCCGCCGCCCATGACGGCGCGGCCGAAGGCGAAGCGCACGCCGCGTTCGCCGACGCCGACGGCTACACCGCGCCCGCGCGCGCCGAAGCGTTGCTGCTCGGCCTCGGCTTCACGCTCGACCAGACACGCGAGCCGGTCAGCAGCTTTTCGGGCGGCTGGCGCATGCGTCTGAATCTCGCGCAGGCGTTGATGTGCCGCTCCGACCTGCTGCTGCTCGACGAACCGACGAACCACCTGGACCTCGACGCGATCGTCTGGCTGGAAGACTGGCTGGCCCGTTATCCGGGCACGCTGATCGTGATCTCCCACGACCGCGAATTCCTCGACTCGGTCTGCAATGTCACGCTGCATCTGGAGCAGCAGCAGATCAAGCGCTACGGCGGCAACTACTCGCAATTCGAAGTGCTGCGCGCGCAACAGATCGCGCTGCAACAAAGCGCGTACGAGAAACAGCAGCGCACGGTCGAACATCTGCAGAGCTACATCAACCGCTTCAAGGCGCAGGCTACCAAGGCGCGCCAGGCGCAAAGCCGCGTCAAGGCGCTGGAAAAGATGGAGCTGATCGCGCCGGCGCATGCGGCCTCGCCGTTTACGTTCGAGTTCCGCACGCCGGATTCCGCGCCGAATCCGATGATGGTGATGGAAGACGTGCGTTGCGGCTATCGCAGCGAAGGCGAACCCAGTGTCGAAATTCCGATCGTGGACCACGTCATGCTGTCCATCCAGAACGGCCAGCGCATCGGCCTGCTCGGCGCGAACGGCCAGGGCAAGTCCACGCTGATCAAGACGCTCGCCGGCACGCTCGAGCCGCTCGGCGGCCACGTGCGGGAAGGCAAGGGGCTGCGCATCGGCTACTTCGCGCAGCATCAGCTCGAAACCTTGCGGCCGGACGACACGCCGTTGCAGCACCTCGCGCGTCTCGCGCCCGATACGCGCGAGCAGGAGTTACGCGACTTCCTCGGCAGCTTCAACTTTTCCGGCGAGATGGCGACCTCGAAGATCGCGCCCTTCTCCGGCGGCGAGAAAGCCCGTCTCGCGCTCGCGCTGATCATCTGGCAAAAGCCGAACCTGCTGCTGCTCGACGAACCGACCAACCACCTGGATCTCGAAACGCGTCACGCACTGACCATGGCGCTCGCGCAATTCGAAGGCACGCTGATCCTGGTCTCGCACGACCGGCATCTGCTGCGTGCCACCACCGATCAATTCATGCTGGTTGCGAAACATCGCCTGCAGGAGTTCGACGGCGACCTCGACGACTACCGCGACTGGCTGCTGCAACACGCGGCCGAACAGCGCGCGGCGCTCAAGGCGGGCGCCGGGTCTAACGGCGGCAATGGGGCAAGCGGAAGCGACGGCGGCGCGGATAGCGGCGTGAACCGCAAGGAACAGCGGCGCCTCGAAGCCGAAACGCGGCAGAAGCTCGCGCACCTGAAAAAACCGCTGCAAAGCCGGATCACGAAGATCGAAAAAGAAATGGACGCGCTCAATGCGGAGAAAGCGACGCTCGATGCATTCGTCGCCGATCCGGCGAGTTACGAGCCCGCACAGAAAAGCAAACTGACGGAGGCGATCCGCCGTCAGGCGGATGTGAACGCGCGCCTCGAAGCGCTCGAAGCCGAATGGCTCGAGACACACGAGGAACTCGAACAAATCGGCTAGCGGCACGCGGTTTCAGGTCCGCGCCGGCATCGACGAGAGGTTGGCTTTGTCTTCTGCGACATCATCAGGCTCAACGCCCGCGGCAGCGGCCGTGTCATCGGCCGGCGCCGCGCCGCCCGCGCTGCAGGGGCTGCGCGTACTCGACCTGACTCGCCTGCTGCCTGGCCCGGTTGCGGCCTTGCGGCTTGCCGAACTGGGCGCCGACGTGCTGAAGATCGAAGCACCCGGTGCCGGCGACCCGACCCGCACCATGATGCAGTCGTCGAGCGACCGCGTGGCCGGGCGGCCCGGCGCGTTTTACCGGCTGGTGAATCGCGGCAAGCGCGAAACGCGCCTCGACCTCAAATCCGAGGCGGGACGCAACGTGCTGTGCGCGCTCGCGGCCGAAGCGGACGTGCTGATCGAGAGTTTCCGGCCCGGCGTGATGGAGCGGCTCGGCCTCGGCTACAAAACGTTGCGCGCGGCCAATCCCCGGCTGGTCTATTGCGCGATCAGCGGATACGGCGCGAGCGGTCCGTTCGTCGACCATGCCGGTCACGATCTGAACTACATCGGCTACGCGGGCGTGCTCGATCAACTGGCGGGCCGTGACGGCGCGCCGATCCTGCCGAACTTCCAGATTGCCGACCTGCTCGGCGGCGCATTGAGCGCGGTCACGCAGATTCTCGCGGCGCTGTGGCATGTGTCGCGTGGCGGGACGGGCCGCTTCGTGGATGTCTCCATGACGCACGTCACCTACGCGCACAACATCGTGGCGCAGGTCGCGCTCGCCAATGAAGGTGAGGCGCCGGCCGCCGGCACCAGCCTGCTCAATGGCGGCGTGCCCTGCTATAACCTCTACCGCACGCTGGATAACCGCTGGCTCGCGGTCGGCGCGCTCGAATTGAAGTTTTGGGAAACGCTCTGCATGGCGCTCGACCGGCCCGAATGGGCCACGCGCCACTGGAGTCTCGGCCAGGCCATCGGCGGCCCGGACGCCGCCGCGCTCACGCAGGAACTCACCGAGGTCATCGGCAAGCGCGCGCTGGCAGAATGGGTTGCGATGCTGGAGGCGCTCGACTGCTGTGTCTCGCCGGTGCTGACGGCGGCCGAAGCCGCGCGGCATCCGCTGTTCAATCCGCCGTTTGACGATGCGGCGTACTTGAGCGGTGAAGAAGAGGAAGACCGGTCGATCCGGTAACGTGGCGGTGAACCCGCGCTGTGGTCCTGTCCGGATTGACCGGCAAAGCAAGGTCGATGCGCCAAGGTCGACGCGCCGCGCGTCCGTTTTCGGGTCTCTTTGTCCCGAACAACCTCAACGCCGCGTGGCAGTCTGTCGCGGCAAGGTCTGCCGCGGCGTCTTTTCGTCGTCGTACAGCATGTGCTTGCGGCCTTCCACATGACGGTCGATCGTCGCGCGGACTTCGGCGGCCGTGGCGTCTTCGGCCACCACCCGTCGCGAAATCTGACCCGCCGTGTCGATCCACTCGACGATCCGGCAGGCACCGCCCCACGGCTGGCGAATTGGCGCGGAAACGCGGCAGCCGCGCACCTGTATCGGCCGCTCGGCCACGGTTTCATATGACTGTTTCAAGGCGCGATCCTTTTTCGGGCATCAGAAGGGATGCAAACCCTTGCAGCTTAGGAAAAAGGAATGTCGGGTAGGTTACAGCCAATATGGAGATATTTACGGGCCATTACGGCGCGTCGGGCGCGCCAGCGCGCCCGACGCCCGTCTATTCGAGCGTGCGGACCCGGTCGATGGCCTGTTCGATCCTTTCGACCGCAACGACCTGTAAGCCTTCTATCGGCTGCTTCGGCGCGTTGGCCCTGGGAATCACCGCGACCGAAAAGCCCAGCTTGGCGGCTTCCTTCAGACGCTCCTGCCCGCGCGGCGACGGCCGGATCTCACCGGCGAGGCCCACTTCCCCGAACACGACCAGGCCCTTGGGCAGCGGCTTGTTGCGCATGGACGAGTGGATCGCGAGCAGCACGGCCAGGTCGGCGGCGGGCTCGGTGATCTTCACACCGCCCACCGCGTTCAGGAACACGTCCTGGTCGAAACACGCGATGCCGGCATGCCGGTGCAGCACCGCCAGCAACATCGCAAGCCGGTTCTGCTCCAGACCGACCGCAAGACGCCGCGGATTGGGCGCGTTGGCGGCGTCCACGAGCGCCTGCACTTCGACCAGCAGCGGTCGCGTGCCCTCCTGCGTCACCAGCACGCAGGAGCCCGGCACCGACTGTTCGTGCTGCGACAGAAACAGCGCCGACGGATTGGCCACGCCGCGCAAGCCGCGCTCGGTCATGGCGAACACGCCGAGCTCGTTCACCGCGCCGAAGCGGTTCTTGATCGCGCGCACGAGACGATACGAGGAATGCGTGTCGCCCTCGAAGTACAGCACCGTGTCGACGATGTGTTCGAGCACGCGCGGCCCAGCCAGCGCGCCTTCCTTGGTCACGTGGCCGACCATGATGATGGTGGTGCCCGACTGCTTCGCAATTCGCGTAAGCTGCGCCGCACACTCGCGCACCTGCGCGACCGAGCCCGGCGCGGAGGTCAGCGCGTCGGAATAGACCGTCTGGATCGAATCGATCACCGCGACGTCCGGTCGCTGCTCGGCGATCGTCGCCTGGATTTTTTCGAGCTGGATTTCCGCCAGCAGTTGCAGCTCGCTCGCCTTCGAGCCCGGCTCGAGCAACGAAAGTCGTTGCGCGCGCAACGCAATCTGCGCGGCCGATTCTTCGCCGCTGATATAAAGCGCGCGTTTGTCGGCGGCGATTTCCGCGAGCGACTGCAGCAACAGCGTCGATTTGCCGATACCCGGATCGCCGCCGATCAGCACCACGCCGCCCGGCACCAGACCGCCGCCGAGCACGCGGTCGAATTCGCTCACGCCGGTGGAAAAGCGCGGCACGTCGGACGCCTCGATATCGGCGAGACGGCGCACCGGCGCGCTCTTCGCGAGCGACTGGAAGCGGTGCGTGGACGGCGCCTCCGCCACCGACTCGACCAGCGTGTTCCACGCATTGCACGAGGGGCACTGACCGGCCCATTTCGGCGATTGCCCGCCGCATTCACTACAGATGTACACCGTCTTGGGTTTAGCCACGCGCTCGTTGCCTGTGTTGCTGTTCTTTGGATTGAAACGTTCAATGGGCGAGCCGTTGCCCTGCGCGCCGCCCGCGCTATTACTCCGCGCGCACCGGCACGCGCGGCGCCACGGCGCACATCAGCTCATAGCCGATGGTCCCGCACGCCTGCGCGACGTCGTCGATCGGCAGCGCGTTGCCCCACAGTTCGACGCGCGAGCCGACGTTGGCGGTCGGAATCGGCGTCAGGTCGACGGTCAGCATGTCCATGGAGACGCGCCCGACGATTCGCGTGCGCACGCCGTCGACGATCACCGGCGTGCCTTCCGGCGCGACGCGCGGATAGCCGTCCGCGTAGCCGCACGCCACCACGCCGATGCGCATCGAGCCGCGCGCCTTGAACGACGACCCGTAGCCGACCGTATGGCCTTCGTTGAGCGTTTGCACGGCGATCAGTTCCGAGGCGAGCGTCATGGCCGGTTGCAGCCCCGTGCCTTCGATCGCGGCCGTGACGCCCGACGGCGACGCGCCGTACATGATGATGCCCGGGCGCACCCAGTCGAAGTGCGTGGCCGGATGCCACAGCGTGGCCGCCGAATTGGCAAGGCTGCGCGCGCCGGCAATGCCCTGCGCGCCGCGCTCGAACGCCTCGACCTGATAGGTGACGCCGCGATCGCCGTCGGCGTCCGAAAAATGCGTCATCAAGGTGATCTGGCCTACACCCTGGCAGGCGCGCGCGCGTTCCCACGCGGCGCGGAACTTCTCCGGCGTGTAACCGAGGCGGTTCATGCCGGTGTTCATCTTCAACTGGATGTTGACCGGTTTGGACAGGCGCGCCATTTCGAGCATGCGCAACTGTTCGTCCGAATGCAGCGCGGTGGTCAGGCTGTAACGGTCGATCACGTCGATATCGGTCGGACGGAAGAAGCCTTCGAGCAAAAGAATCGGGCCGGCCCAGCCCAATTCACGCAACTTAACGGCTTCTTCGAGGTCCAGCAACCCGAAGCCGTCGGTTGCGCGCAGGCCCGGAAAAACGCGTGCAAGGCCGTGCCCGTAGGCATTGGCCTTGACGACGGCCCAGATTTTGGATTTCGGCGCGTACCGCCGGGCGACGGCGAGGTTGTTGGCGAGAGCGGCGGTATGAATCGTGGCTGAAAGGGGGCGCGGCATGGGATATTTTCGTAAAGACGCTTGCGAATCAGCGGCTTACAGGGCGTTTTCAGCGCTCGGCAGCCCGCTGGGCGGTGCGATCAAGGATTTTGCTAGTCCGAATCCAGCTATTTTCGTGATATAAAGCCGTGCGCACAACCCATTTCGAACGGCATAAGCCCGGACTATCAACCAGCGGCCGGGGCGGACAGACCGCAGCGAGGACAGCATCGCATCAGATGAAAAAAGGTTTTTACACCATCATGGCCGCGCAGTTTTTTTCGTCGCTGGCCGACAATGCGCTTCTGATCGCCGCTATCGCACTGCTGAAAGATCTTCACGCCCCGAACTGGATGACGCCGCTGCTCAAGTTGTTCTTTGTGCTGTCGTACGTCGTTCTTGCCGCCTTCGTGGGCGCCTTCGCCGACTCCCGTCCGAAAGGACGCGTGATGTTCGTCACCAACACCATCAAGGTGGTCGGCTGCATCACCATGCTGGTCGGCGCGCATCCGTTGATCGCGTACGGCATCGTGGGTTTCGGCGCGGCGGCCTATTCGCCCGCCAAATACGGCATTCTCACGGAACTTCTGCCACCTGACCGGCTGGTGGCCGCGAACGGCTGGATCGAAGGCACGACCGTCGGCTCGATCATTCTCGGCACCGTGCTCGGCGGGGCGCTCATCAGCCCGCACATCGCCGCGCCGATCCTGCGGCATCACATTCCCACCGTCAATACGCCTGCCGAGGCGGCGATGCTCGTCATCATGGTCATTTACGTGATCGCCGCGCTGTTCAATCTGCGCATTCCCGACACGGGCGCGCGCTATCCGAAGCAGGAACGCGGCCCGATCAAGCTCGTCACCGATTTCGCCGACTGTTTCCTCGTGTTGTGGCGCGACAAGCTGGGGCAGATTTCGCTCGCCGTCACCACGCTATTCTGGGGCGCCGGCGCGACACTGCAGTTCATCGTGCTGAAATGGGCCGAGGTGTCGCTCAGCATGTCGCTCTCCGAGGCGGCCATCCTGCAGGCGGTGGTCGCCGTGGGCGTGGCGGCCGGCGCGATTTTCGCGGCCTCGCGCGTGCCGTTGAAGAAGTCGCTTTCGGTGTTGCCGGTCGGCATCATGATGGGCATCGCCGTGATGCTGATGGCGTTCTACACGCGCGACCTGTTCCCGGCCCATTGGGGTCTCTATTTCGGCCGCATGCACGTGCCCGGCTATCTGATCGTCGCGTATGTGTTCCTGATGATCGTCGGCGGCCTGTCGGGCTTTTTCGTCGTGCCGATGAACGCGCTGCTCCAGCATCGCGGTCACGTGCTGCTGTCGGCGGGTCACTCGATCGCCGTGCAGAACTTCAACGAAAACCTTTCCGTGCTCGTGATGCTGTGCCTGTACGCCGTGCTGGTGTGGCTCGACGTGCCGGTTACCGCGGTGATCGTGCTGTTCGGCACCTTCGTCTGCGTGATGATGTGGTTCGTCATGCGGCGTCACCAGGCCAATCAGCGCGCGTTCGACTCGGTCGCGCTGATCGGCGAAGCCAAGCACTGACCCGCGCGGATCGTCCGCTCATGCCGGAGCCCGCGCCCTTCTCCCTCCTCGCTTTGTCATGACTCAACCGATTCCCAATGTGCTGACGATCGCCGGTTCCGATTCCGGCGGCGGCGCCGGTATTCAGGCCGACCTCAAGGCGTTCTCGGCGCTCGGCGCCTACGGCGCGAGCGTCATCACCGCGCTCACCGCGCAGAACACGCGCGGCGTGACCGCGATTCATGCGCCGGACCCGGGCTTTATCACCGCGCAACTCGACGCGGTGTTCGACGACATCCGCATCGACGCCGTAAAAATCGGCATGCTGGCGAACGCGCCGATCGCGCGCGCCGTGGCCGACGCGCTGCGCCGGCACAAGCCGAAGCACATCGTGCTCGACACGGTGATGATTTCCAAGAGCAATCACGCGTTGCTGCTGCCGGACGCGGTCGCGGCGGTGCGCGACGAATTGCTGCCGCTCGCCGATCTGCTGACGCCCAACCTGCCGGAAGCCGCCGCGTTGCTCGGCGTGCAAGCCGCGACCGACGAAGCCGGCATGGTCGAGCAAGGCGAAGCGCTGCGCGCGCTCGGCGCACGCGCGGTGCTGATGAAGGGCGGCCATCTGAGCGCGGCGGACAGTCCCGACTGGCTGGTGCAGGAAAGCGGTGCGCTGCGCCTGGGCGGCCCGCGCGTGCCGGTGAAGAATACCCATGGAACGGGCTGCACGCTGTCGTCCGCGATCGCGGCGCTGATTCCGCAACGTGGCGATCTGGCGAGCGCCGTCGCCGATGCGAAGCAGTATCTGACCGGCGCGCTGCAAGCGAGCGATCGACTCGACGTCGGTAGCGGCGTCGGGCCGGTGCATCATTTCTATCGATGGTGGTGAGGAGCGCCGCGGGCAGGGGCAGACCGGCCGGGTCGGCCGCGTCGGCCGTCGTACACGTGTGCCGCTCCCCTACTGCTGCCGCGCGTAATTTCGGGCCTGCTCGGGCCACTCGTCCGGCACGATAAAGCCGCGCGAATGCTCGACCAGATTACCCGCGCTGTCCTCGGTGAACGCGGCGACCATCGCCGGGCCGTGCTGATGCGACGTTTGGCCGGCGAGCGTTTGCGCATCGACGAAAATCAATCCCGCGGCCTGCGCCTCATCGGCTGAATGCCGCCGGGGCGCGAGCCATTCGAGCCGCGGCAAGGTTCGCCACTTCTGCGTATGGGCCGCCGCGAACGCCGGCCAATCGCCGCGCGTGACCCACCAGCCACGAGCATGCGTCGGATCGAGCTCGACAGCATCGAGCGGGGTTTCGCCGTGCCGGTAAAACAGCCAGCCTTTAATGAACATCCGCGGCGTCCACGGCCCCGGATAGCCGACCGATGCAAACTCCTCACGCGCGCTCAACGGCAACTGATGATTCAGCACGTGGGCGAGCTTGAGGTCGAAACGGTCTTTCAGGTTCGGGCCGACGTAGTCGGATAACCGCGCGGCTAACTGCGCGTGCCCGTCGCCGGCATGCAGATAGCACTTCACGGCCAGTTCCCAATGCAGACGCGCGCCGCGCCGCGTCTGAACCAGAAAATCGCATTCGCCGAGCGTGACGCCCGCGCGCCGCAAGGGCACGCCCGCGGCCACCAGCCGCGCCGCCGGTCCATGCTGGAGGAACCAGCCGAGCAGCCGTTCGGCGTAGCGGCCAAGACGCGTGATGCGCGTCGCCGCGAGGTCGTGATGCAAGGGTTCGGGCGCGGCGTCGAGCGCGCGCAGCCAGTCGACGGTTGCCTCCACTTCCTGCGGTGTATCGAAGGGATTCGCCAGCACGCCGACAGGTGGTTGCGGGCGCAACAGATCGGCACTGATCAGCAACCACGCCAGATCGCGCACGGCCGGATCATGCAAAGTGTCGAGCAGCGTAGCGCGGCGCGCGGCACCGACGCCAGGCGCGCCGCTCGAACCGGCCGCGGGCTCTCCGGCAGCGGTCACGTCGACGGGTTCGACGGCATACCGCCCGCCGCGCGCCACGTGTCGCGCGCGAGGCACAGGTCGGCCCAGGCTTTCGCCTTGTCGGGCAGGCTGCGCAGCAGATACGCCGGATGGTAGGTGACGATCACGGGCACCCCTTCGTATTCGTGCACACGGCCGCGCAGCGACGAAATGCTCGCGTCGGTTTTCAGCAGACTTTGCGCGGCGAAGCGGCCGAGCGCGACGATCAGCTTAGGCTTGACGAGCGCCACCTGACGTTGCAGATACGGCTCGCAACGCGCGACTTCGTCCGGCTCCGGATTGCGGTTGCCGGGCGGCCGGCATTTGATCACGTTCGCGATATAGACGTTGGTGTCGCGCGCGAGCGTCAGCGAACGCAGCATGTTGTCGAGCAACTTGCCGGCCTGGCCGACGAACGGCTCGCCCAGGCGGTCCTCGTTCTCGCCCGGCGCTTCGCCGATCAGCATCCAGTCGGCAGCGCGATCGCCCACGCCGAACACCGTGTTCGTGCGCTTCTCGCAGAGCCGGCAAAGCCGGCAGGCGGCGACGCGCTCGCTTAGCGCGTCCCAGTCGAGCGTGTGGATCGCGGGGGCAGCGGGCGCTTCGCTGGGGGCGTCCGTGGGCGCGTGGCTCGGCAGGTCGTCGAACCAGGCGAAATCGTCGTCCGGCGGTGCGTCGAATGCGGGTGGTTCGGGCGAACGCGATGGCTGCGGCGGCTGCTGCGGCTGAGGCTTTGGCTGACGCGTTTCAGCGGGCATCGGCGCCTGTTCTCGCGCCGCTTGTGCCGCCTCGTGCGCAGGCCGCGCGGGGTGTTCGCTTTGTGCCGCCGCGGCGTCGGCCCGTTGTGCCTCGCCGGCGCGCACGCCTCGCGGCGTGGTTTCCTGCCCGCGTGCGACGGGCGACGCGGTTTCCCGTGTGCGCGCTGCGGGCGGCGCGGTGTCCTGCGTGCGCGCGGCGGCCGGCGCGGTTGCCTGCGCGCGCGCGACGGCCCCCAATTCCGGCGCCGCGCCGCGCACATCGTCGCGACGGGCACCCGGGCCGGCCACGTCGCCAGCGCCCTGCCCGGCTAAGGCTTCGGCTCGTGCTTCCGCGGCAGCGGGTTCCTGAGCCGCCGCCATCCCACGACGCACCCATAACGGCGCGAGTCCGAACTCTTCCAGTACCGATTCATGCAGCGCCATCTGCGCCCTCCGTGGCAAACGAGAAACGCATCACGATGGCGTCCTCCCGGCTGCGATGCCGCGCCGGATAATAGTTTTTGCGCCGTCCGATCGAAGCAAAACCGAAGCGTTCGTACAACCGGATCGCCCGATGATTCGACGGCCGCACTTCGAGCAACAGACCGTCGAGCTTTTCGGCGCGGGTGATCCGCACCGCTTCGCGCAGCAGCGCGAGTCCGGCGCCGGCGCCTTGCGCCGCAGGCGTCACGCACAGATTGAGCAGATGCATTTCATCGACGACCGGCATCAACACGCAGTAGCCGATCAGCGTGCCGGTGACGTGGCGCAGACAGACGCCGAAGTAACCGTTGCGCAGCGAGTCGCCGAAATTGCCCCGGCTCCACGGAAATTCATAAGCGATTTTCTCGATGGCGGCGACTTCGTCCAGATCGCCTTCGGTCATCGGCGACATATACCGGTCCGCGAGCAACACGCCACTCATTGCCGGCCCTCGCCGTGAGTTGCATCGTGCGCGAGCCGGGCGGCTTTTTCAGCTTTCTCGGCTTTCTCGGCGACCCGCTCGGCCGTGGTCTGCGCCACCTTGTCGCGCACGTACTCCGGCGCGGCCTGGTCGGCGGGCACCGTGCGGCCGGCACGCAACGCGCGCAGCGCGGCGTGGGCAAGCGGCACGGCATGCGGCAGCGCTTCGCCGTCGACCCGGCGCGCCGCGGCAAGCGCGGGCAGCCGCGCGCCGAAGGCCGCGGCGGCGTTGCCGGCCAGCGTGAATGGGACATCGGGCAAAACGAGCCGGTCCGGCGTATCGAGCGAAGCCCTCTGCACGGTGCGCCACTCACCTTGTGCGTCGTCCCACGCGTAGTCGGCCCAATAGACTTCGTCCATGCGGGCGTCGAGCGCGGCGAGCACGCGCGTGACCGACGGATCCCGCAGGCGGGCGCTTTCGGCGCAGGCGAGCAGCGTGCTGACCGGCACGACCGGCAGGTTCAGGCCGAACGCCAAGCCTTGCGCGACGCCGGTCGCCGTGCGCAGGCCGGTGAACGAGCCCGGACCGGAGCCGAAAGCGACGGCGTCGCAGTCCGCCAGTTTCAGGCCGGCTTCGTCGAACAGTTCGCGAATGGCGGGAAGCAGGCGCGTGCTGGAAACCGCGCCGGTTTGCTCGTGGCGCACCCAGACGCGCGGTTCGGCGCGCGTTTCTCCGGGTGCTGCGCCGGCGGCGTGGCCGGCGGACGACACAAGCGCTACCGAGCAGAATTCGGTCGAGGTATCGAGGGCGAGGAGCACAGTTTGAGTCATGGACCGTATTGTAATCGGCACTGCGCGCGCAAATGTGGTTTGGCTTGCGGCGTGGGTGTCTGGGGGAGCGACTTGTATGTTCCGGCCGGTGCATTGGGTGGTTCAGCCGGTGCCTTGGATGGTTCGACCGGTGCCTTGGATGGTTCGGCCTGTGCCTTGGATGGTTCGGCCAGCGCCTTGGATGGTTCGGCCAGCGCCTTGGATGGTTCGGCCAGCGCCTTGGATGGTTCGGCCAGCGCCTTGGATGGTTCGGCCTGTGCCTTGGATGGTTCGGGTTGCGGGTTGGACGGTTCCGCTTGTTGGTTGGGTTGGCCGGCTCCGCTTGTGGCCTTGGCCGGTCAGGCCCGTGGCCTGGCCGGTCCCGCCTGCGCCCACGGCTCGCCGCGTTCGCACCCGGATAATTCGCCTTCACGCCCTGTATAGGCGGGGCCGCACGAGGAGCCCGGCGCCGCACCACGGCCCACGGCCGCTGTTTGGAATAAGCCCTCGGCCCCGCGGCGGCGTGCAATTGTTATGATCGTCAGCCGACCTTCATCCCAATCCCGCCCGGCGGGCAACATGACAATGACCGACATCGACACCCAGTTCACCCAGGCTCAGGAAGACGTGAAACAACTGCCGGAGCGCCCGGGCAACCTGACCCTGCTGCGTCTGTACGCCCTCTTCAAACAGGCGAGCGAAGGCGACGTGCACGGCGACAAGCCGGGCTTCACCGACATCGTCGGCAAATACAAGTACGACGCGTGGGCCGCGCTCAAAGGCACCGGGCAGGACGCTGCGAAACAGCAGTACGTCGAGCTGGTCGAGTCGCTGAAGAGCGGCGCGTCGGCCTGAGCGGGCTCCGGGCCGCCCGACGGGCGGTCAAAACGATGTTTGGCGGGCCGCCCCGGCCGGCCGCCACAGCAACTTTTCTGCCAGGAAAATTCCCAACAGTGGCGCGGTGCAGCAAAACCCTATACAATGCTGCCTGCGCTTCACTGCTTTGCCCGGCTTTCCTTTAGCGGCCTTTGCGGCGCAGCGCCTCGTAGCGTTTAGCTCCAATCCAGTTTAGAACCTGTCCCCTCCTGCCTAGCCCCCTACGGGCGATCATGTCCCAGGCTGGCGGCACGCCGTGTTGGCATGTCGCATCCGATACAGCTTCTAACGAAAAGCTCGCCTTCATTGTCGCGAGCTGCCCCCGTTTTTCGATTTGCTCGCTGCTTCTTTGCTCGCTGAATCCGACGACTTGGGTATGCCGATTGGCGCCGACGTTTTAATTCCGTGTGTACCAAGGATTTACCAAGGATTCTCATGACTTCGAGCAATACCCCCAGCAGCCCGTTGAACGCCATCGCCGACCAAGCCCTCGGTCTCGCCGACGCACCCGCCCAAGCCGCAGCCGTTGCTGCCGCCCCGGAAGCCGTCGCCGCGCAAGCCGCAGCGCCGAGCGGCCCGTCGTTCGCGTCGCTCGGTCTCTCGCCGGACGTCGTCTCCGCGCTGACCGCCGCTGGTTATCAAAACCCGACTCCGGTTCAGCAACGCGCAATCCCCGCCGGCATCGCCGGCCGCGATCTGATGGTCTCGAGCCCGACCGGTTCGGGCAAGACCGCTGCGTTCATGCTGCCCGCCATCGAGCGTTTCTCACAACTGCAAAAGGCACAAGCCAGCCAGCCGCGCGAACCGCGTCCGGCTGACGGCGCCCGCACGCGTCGTCCGCAACCGGTTGCCCGTCCGACCATGCTGGTTCTGACGCCGACCCGCGAACTCGCCATGCAGGTCACCACCGCCGCGGCCACGTACGGCAAGCACCTCAAGCGTCTGCGCACCGTCAGCATTCTGGGCGGCGTCGCGTATGGCCAGCAATTGATGCTGCTCGCGAAGAACCCGGAAATCCTGGTTGCCACCCCGGGCCGTCTGATCGACCACCTGGAACGCGGCCGCATCGATCTGTCGCAACTGCAGATCCTCGTGCTCGACGAAGCCGACCGCATGCTCGACATGGGCTTCATCGAAGACATCGAAACGATCGTCGCCGCTACGCCGGCTTCACGTCAAACCATGCTGTTCTCGGCCACGCTCGACGGCAAGATCAGCTCGCTGACCGGCCGTCTGCTGAAGGATCCGGAGCGTATCGAGATCGTTCAGCGTCTGGAACAACGTACCAACATCGCGCAAACCGTCCATTACGTCGACGACCGCGATCACAAGGACCGTCTGCTCGACCATCTGCTGCGTGACGAGGGCCTCGACCAGGCTATCGTTTTCACGGCAACCAAGATGGACGCCGACCAGCTGGCCGGCCGTCTGGCCGACGCCGGTTTCGAATCGGCCGCCCTGCACGGCGACCTGCCGCAAGGCGCGCGTAACCGCACGATCCGCGCCCTGCGCGAGCGCCGTGTGCGCGTGCTGGTGGCCACGGACGTCGCCGCTCGCGGTATCGACATTCCGGGCATCACGCACGTGTTCAACTACGACCTGCCGAAGTTCGCCGAAGACTACGTGCACCGCATTGGCCGTACCGGCCGTGCCGGCCGCTCGGGTATCGCGGTGAGCCTCGTGCATCACGCTGAACAGGGCGCGTTGAAGCGCATCGAGCGCTTCGTGCGCACCCCGCTGCCGGTCAATGTGGTCGAAGGCTTCGAGCCGCGCAAGTCGGCTCCGTCGGGTAACGGCCGTCCTGGCTTTGGCGGCCGCGGCCGTCCGGGCGGTGGCAATGGCGGTGGCCGGCGCTTTGGCAGCGGTGCGGGCAAGCCGGCCGGTAACGGCGGCGGTTCGCGCACCAGCAGCGGCACTGGCGGCGGCTGGGCCGGCAAGTCGGCTGGCGGCGGCTCGCGTGAAGGCGGCTTCGGCGGCGGTTCGCGTGAAGGCTACGGCGGCTCGCGCGACGGCGGCTACGGCGCACGCCGCAGCGACGGCCCGCGTACGGCGCGTCGCGGCAGCTAAGCACTGAGCGGGCACGCGCTGCTTCAGGGCTCACGGGCCGTTTGCAGCGCCCGTATCAGTACTGTGCAGTCAGCTTCAAACGACCCGAATGGCCTCGCGCCATTCATCAGTCGAAAAAACCGGTGCTCATGCGCCGGTTTTTTTTCGTCCATCGTTCGGCACGTCCCAAATTTCACGATGTGGAAAATTTTTTTGCCTCGTAAAAAATCGTGCTGCAAGGCACAAGACGGCCTATTGCAAGATGGGAAAAGTCCTTTCTCAATGTGAAATTATGTCAATAAGTCGCTGATTATAAATAACAATAAATATTCCAAAAACACCATCGGACGACTATTGCGCGACCCTCGATTTGCCTAGACTCTTATATAAGACTTCACGAAACGAAACACCTCACCGGGCCGGCCGCTTCGACGAAGACCGCAAGTTTCTTTTATGGACCAGAGGACGCGCCAAGGCGCCAACGCCGGTCGACAGAGTCACTCATCCATTGCAGGCAACCAAGGAGCAAATCATGTCCCGTCAAGAACAGGCCAAGCAACTTCAACAGCAATGGGAAACGGATCCGCGCTGGAAAGGCGTGAAGCGCAGCTACACGGCGGAAGACGTGATCCGCCTGCGCGGCTCGGTGCAAGTCGAGCACACGCTCGCCAAGCGCGGTGCGCAAAAGCTGTGGGAAAGCGTGAACAACGAGCCGTTCGTCAATTCGCTCGGCGCGCTGACTGGCAACCAGGCCATGCAACAGGTCAAGGCCGGCCTGAAGGCGATCTATCTGTCGGGCTGGCAAGTCGCGGGCGATGCGAACGTCGCCGGTGAAATGTACCCGGACCAGTCGCTGTATCCGGCGAACTCGGTGCCGCTCGTCGTGAAGCGCATCAACAACACGCTGACGCGCGCCGACCAGATCCAGTGGTCGGAAGGCAAGAATCCGGGCGACGAAGGCTACATCGACTATTTCGCACCGATCGTGGCGGACGCGGAAGCCGGTTTCGGCGGCGTGCTGAACGCGTTCGAACTGATGAAGGCGATGATCGAAGCGGGCGCCGCCGGCGTGCACTTCGAAGACCAGCTCGCTTCGGTGAAGAAGTGCGGCCACATGGGCGGCAAGGTGCTCGTGCCGACCCGCGAAAACATCGCCAAGCTCACCGCCGCGCGTCTGGCTGCGGACGTCTCGGGCGTGCCGACCGTGCTGCTGGCTCGCACCGACGCGGAAGCCGCCGACCTGATCACGTCGGACATCGACGAAAACGACAAGCCGTTCCTGACCGGCGAGCGCACCGTGGAAGGTTTCTACCGCACGAAGCCGGGTCTCGAGCAGGCGATCTCGCGTGGCCTCGCCTACGCGCCGTACGCCGACATGATCTGGTGCGAAACCGGCAAGCCGGACCTCGAGTTCGCGAAGAAATTCGCCGACGCGATCCACAAGGAATACCCGGATCAACTGCTGTCGTACAACTGCTCGCCGTCGTTCAACTGGAAGAAGAACCTCGACGACGCCACGATCGCCAAGTTCCAGCGCGAACTCGGCGCGATGGGCTACAAGTTCCAGTTCATCACGCTGGCCGGCTTCCACGCGCTGAACTACTCGATGTTCAACCTCGCGCACGGTTATGCCCGCAACCAGATGACCGCCTTCGTCGAAATGCAGCAGGCTGAATTCGCTGCGGCCGAAAAGGGCTTCACCGCGGTCAAGCACCAGCGCGAAGTCGGCACCGGCTACTTCGATGCCGTGACGCAAACGGTCGAACGCGAAGCATCGACGACCGCGCTGCACGGCTCGACGGAAGACGAACAGTTCTTCGACAAGAAGGTCGCGTAATCGACCGCGCCATCTGCTGGCTGCTGGCGGGAACGCGGCAGGCAGAGGGACGCCAGGCGGCTCCCGTCAGAGAGCCGCGTCACAGGGAGGAGCGCGGCCGTCGGCGTGTGAATCGATCAGCGCCGACGGCTGGAATCTGGGAGAGACGGCAGCAGCAACCCGCTTGCATGGGACAAAGCCAGCGCAACGCATTGTGCGTCGAACACAGCGCGCGCCGGCCTCACCGCCGGCGCGCTTTTTTGCGCTCCCGATTTCAGCGATACACGATCACCGGAATCTTCGTATGCGTGAGCACCCGCTGCGTTTCGCTGCCGATCAGCAGACTGCCCAAGCCGCGGCGCCCATGCGACGCCATGAAGATCACGTCGCAGCCGCCCTGCTCCGCCGCTTCGATGATGCCCAGATACGGCGCGGGGTGCACGCTGGTCCGGCTGTCGACCGTCACGCCGACACGGCGCGCCGCCATTTCCACTTCACGCAGATGCACACGCGCTTCGCGCTCGCTGCGCTGCAGGAATTCGGAGGGCGGTTCGACCACCACGTCGGAGAACGGCGAGTAAGGGTATTGCGGCAGACATGCGTAGGCGGTCACGCGCGCGTTGACGGCCTGGGCAAGATCGATGGCGCCGTCTATTGCCTTGCGTGACAGGTCTGAACCGTCAGTCGGAACCAGGATGTGCCTGAACATGATGCCCTCCGTCGCCGGCTTCGCGCAGCGCGGCGTCAGCGTACAACGAGGCTCGGCGTAAAAGCCGCTTCAATCGATTGTAGGTCGCGGAATTGAGCGCATGAATCCGCCAGGGGTCTGTCCGCATATCGGAAACCCCCTGTTCGCGGCGCCACGCTCGCCCGGCAACGCGCGCGGCGGTGTCCTGCGTCAGCCCCAGTAGCCGGGATCCCCATACGTATGTTTGAGAAAGTCCAGAAACAGTCTTACCCGCAGCGGCAAATGGCGGCGCTGAGGAAACACCGCATGAATGCCGATGGGCGGCGCGGCGAATTCGTCGAGCACGCTGACGAGCCGCCCGGCCGCGATGTCCGTGCCGACCTCCCACCACGAGCGCCACGCGAGACCGTAGCCGTCGAGGCACCACTCGTGCAGCACGGCGCCGTCCGAGCATTCCATCGTGCCGGACACCTTGATCGAGACCACCTTGCCGTCCTGCTGGAACATCCAGCCGCGCTGCTGGTTGGCGCTCGCGCCGAGCGCGAGACAGTTGTGATGCGCGAGGTCGGCGAGGCTGTGCGGCGCGCCGCGCCGGCTCAGGTAGGACGGCGACGCCACGCAGACCCGGCGGTTCTCGCCGAGCTTGAGCGACACCAGCGACGAATCCGGCAGTTCGCCCAGACGCACGGCGCAATCGAAACCCTCGTTGACCAGATCGACGAGCCGGTCGGACAGGTCGAGCGTGATCGACACGTCCGGATGGGCGACGGTGAACGCCGGGACCAGCGGCGCGACGTGCCGGCGTCCGAAGCCAGCCGGCGCGGAGAGCCGCAGATGGCCGCTTGCCTTGACGCCGCCGGCCGACACGCTGGCCTCCGCGTTCTGCATCTCGTGAATGATGCGCTGGCAGTCTTCCAGAAAGGCCGAGCCTTCGAAGGTCAGCGTGAGCTTGCGCGTGGTGCGCACCAGCAATTTGACGCCGAGGCGCTCTTCGAGCGCGTCGATGCGCCGGCCGATGATGGCCGGCGCGACGCCTTCCGCCGAAGCCGCGGCAGACAGGCTGCCTTTGGCTGCGACGGTCACGAAAGTCTCGATCTGCTTGAAACGGTCCATAAGCGAGGGGGCCGCGCCGTCCCATCAAGGCATTTTCCTTGAGACGCGACGCGCAGAAGGTGGTCGGTGCGCGTCAGATTAGGTGCATGAAAGTAAAAGATCAAGTGATGTTTAGCCTCTTTTTTAGCGCAGAGCATCACTAATACAATTCGTCCTGACCTCTGATAGGAGCGCACGGCAATGTCGGCCACAACGACACTCTCCCCCAAAGCAGTGATTTTCGACGCGTACGGCACGCTCTTCGACGTGCATTCGGTGATTGCTGCCGCGGAGCAGATGTTCCCAGGCCACGGCCATGCGCTCTCGCAGTTGTGGCGGCAAAAACAGATCGAATACACGCAGTTGCGCACGCTCGCCGGTCCGGCGGGCAACCCCGGTGCGCACTACCGGCCGTTCTGGGACATCACGCTCGACGCATTGCGCTTCGCCGCGAAAAAACTTCAGCTCACGCTCGGCCGCACCGCCGAAAAACGTCTGATGGACGAATATGCGTGCCTGTCCGCTTTCCCCGACGCCGTGCCCGCGCTGCGCCAGTTGCGCGACGAGCCGTTAAGCTCCGCGCCGTCCGCGGGCGGCGAATCGGCCTTGCGCCCGCGTCTCGCAATTCTCTCGAACGGCAATCCGCAAATGCTCGACATCGCCGTAAAAAGCGCCGGCATGACGGGCCTGTTCGACCACGTGCTATCCGTCGACGCCGTGCGCGCCTACAAGCCCTCGCCCGCGGCTTATGCGCTCGGCACATACGCCTTCGGTGCGGCGCCGCGCGAGCTCGTCTTCGTGTCGTCGAACGGGTGGGACGTGGCGGGCGCGACGTGGTTCGGCTTCACGACTTTCTGGCTCAACCGGCAAAACGCACCAGCCGAAGAACTCGGCGTCACGCCGCATGGCGCGGGCGCAGGCATGACCGATCTGCTCGCTTTTCTGAAGACCCCCGCGTCGCCCGGCCGCACCAGCGGCGCCGGCGGCAGCCGCACACGCCACAGCCCTGGCGCGTGACGGCTCCCTCTGGAAGGCGCGACGCACATCAATCGCATTTTCAACATTTGTATTTGCAATCTGACCGACCAAGGAGAAAACATGGCGAACCCGCAGTCATCGCATTCATCGTTGCAACTGCCGCAAGGCATGGAAATCACGGCTGAGATCAAGCCGGGCTATGAAGCGATTCTCACGCGCGAAGCGCTCGAACTCGTCGCCGCGCTGCACCGCAGTTTCGAGCCGCGCCGTCAGCAGTTGTTGCAGGCACGCGCGGAGCGCACGAAGCGCCTCGACGCCGGCGAGCGTCCCGACTTTCTTGCCGAAACGAAAAGCGTGCGGGAAGGCGACTGGACCATCGCGCCGCTGCCGCAGGATCTGCAATGCCGCCGCGTGGAAATCACCGGCCCGGTCGAGCGCAAGATGATCATCAACGCGCTGAATTCGGGCGCGGATTCGTACATGACCGATTTCGAAGATTCGAATGCGCCGAGCTGGGATAACCAGATCACCGGCCATATCAATCTGAAGGACGCAGTGCGCCGCACGATTTCGCTGGAACAGAACGGCAAGTCGTACACGCTGAACGACAAGGTCGCCACGCTGATCGTGCGTCCGCGCGGCTGGCATCTGGACGAGAAGCACGTGAAGGTGGACGGCAAGCGCGTGTCGGGCGGCGTCTTCGACTTCGCGCTCTTCATGGTGCATAACGCGAAGGAACTGGTCGCGCGCGGCTCGGGCCCGTACTTCTATCTGCCGAAGATGGAGAGCCATCTCGAAGCGCGTCTGTGGAACGACATTTTCGTCGCCGCGCAGGAAGCGGTCGGCGTGCCCCGCGGCACGATTCGCGCGACCGTGCTGATCGAAACGATCGTCGCCGCCTTCGAAATGGACGAGATCCTGTACGAGCTGCGCGAACACAGCTCGGGCCTGAACGCCGGCCGGTGGGATTACATCTTCTCCGCGATCAAGAAGTTCAAGGCCGACCGTGACTTCTGTCTGGCCGACCGCTCGCAGATCACGATGACCGCGCCGTTCATGCGGGCCTACGCGCTGCTGCTGCTGAAGACCTGCCATCGCCGCAATGCGCCGGCGATCGGCGGCATGAGCGCGCTGATTCCGATCAAGAACGATCCGGCCGCGAACGACAAGGCGATGGCCGGCGTGCGCTCGGACAAGGCGCGCGATGCCGGCGACGGCTACGACGGCGGCTGGGTCGCGCATCCGGGCCTCGTGCCCATCGCGATGGAAGAGTTCGTCAAGGTGCTCGGCGACAAGCCGAACCAGATCGGCAAGCAACGCGACGACGTGCTTGTCACGGCGACCGACCTGATGGACTTCCGCCCGGAAACGCCGATCACCGAGGCCGGCCTGCGCAACAACATCAACGTCGGCATTCACTACCTGGGCGCGTGGCTCACCGGCAACGGCTGCGTGCCGATTCACAACCTGATGGAAGACGCCGCCACCGCGGAAATCTCGCGCTCGCAGGTATGGCAATGGATCCGCTCGCCGAAGGGCAAGCTCGACGACGGCCGCAAGGTGACGGCCGAGCTGGTGCGCGAGTTGTCGGCGCAGGAACTCGACAAGGTGAAGCAGGCCGTGGGCGGCGATACGAAGCCGTATGAGCGCGCAGCGCAGATCTTCGAGGAAATGTCGACGTCGGAGCAGTTCACCGACTTCCTGACGTTGCCGCTGTACGAGGAAATCTGAGGCCGCCATCGAGCCTCATGCACCTGAGTGACATCAGGTGCATGAGCAGTGCGTGAGCAGTGCATGAGTGAAGGACGACGCAGTAGCAAGCCCGCCTTCGCGTCTCATACAGAGCGCGAAGGCGGCTTGAGTCGCAAGGCTGACCGACCGGCGGCCCGACAGGCGCAGGCTTGCCGGGCCGTTTTTTTATGCGCGCGTGACGCGCGTGGTTTGCGCTTCGGTTTGCACGTGGGTCAGCGCGTGCTGCGGTACTCGACCCAGTCGCCCGATCTGATTTCGGGCAAGCCCTTCACCGCATTCGGCGCAACGGGATAGAAGCGGCAGTTCACCACATTGCCATCAACTTTCACCATCACTTCGCGCGCGAGAAAACGATCCTCGACGCCCGGGTAGACCGCCTCGATTTCGTCGAGCACCGCGACCAGCTGGTCGTCGATTTCATAGACGTCGCCGATCACGTCGACACCGGCTTCGTCGACCACGAGGCCCGGGTACAGGCCGAAATCGAACAGATGGCCGCGGACCGTGGCGGTGCCGAGCAGATTGGGCGCGGCAATCTCGTTGCGCGCGGCCGCCTGGCTGATGTCGTTCACTTCACCGGCGCGCAATGTGCCGTATACAAAGACGGTCTGCATCGTCGTTTGCTCTCCTTGAATAGGGGCTCGGGTGACTCGTGATTCTGTTCGAGTTCGAGCCCGAGCCCTGGCTGAGGTTCAGTTCAATTCAGCGCCGCGCTCGCCACGAGCACGCCGTCGATATCCGCGTAAATCCATTCCCCGGGACGCACCAGCGCGCCGGGCAATTGCACCGCCACGCCACGCTCGCCGGTGCCGAGCTTCTGGCCGCGCCGCGGGCAGGTGGCCAAAGCCGCGATGCCGACGTCGACTTCATTGAGCTCCAGCGTATCGCGCACACAGCCGTTCAGGACGATGCCCGCCCAGCCGTTCTGTTGCGCGATCTGCGCGAGGTTGCCGCCCACCAGTGCGCAACGCAGGCTGCCGCCGCCGTCGACCACCAGCACGCGGCCCGCGCCCTGCTCTTCGAGCGTGGCGCGCACGAGCGCGTTGTCCTCGAATACCTTCAGCGTCACCGCTTCACCGCTGAAACACTCGGCGCGGCTAAACAGGTGAAAGACCGGCTCGAGCACGCGCAACGTGCCGAGCGCCAGTTGGTCCTCGTGCGCGTCGCACAAGTCCGTGGTGGCAAAGCTCATGGAGTTCTCCTCGGATGTGGGCATCGGGACATTATGCAACGCCGGCTGCCACGCAACACCTACAATGAGAAACCCGCGGCGGTTTGCCGTAGCGGGTTTCGCATGGCGGCGCCTTCGCATCACTTCTGGGTCCGCGCTTTTCGCGTTCCGTTATCGGGATCGATCTTCACCATGACTTCGTCCGTCGACACGGAGCTGTCGAGCTTCGTACGCTTTGCCGACATTCCGCCCGAGTTCCAGCCGACCGAAACGCATCCCATCCGCGTGCGCTCGCGGCAGATGCCCTCGGGCTGGCGCATCGCCCGTCACACGCATGCGTGGGCGCAGGTGGCCTATGCGTCGCGCGGCGTGCTGCGGGTCGCGACGACCGGCACCACGTGGATGGTGCCGCCATCGCGCGCAATCTGGGTGCCGCCGCATGTGACGCACGAAGTCGTCGCCGTCGAAGACGCATTCCTGCGCACGCTCTATATCTCCGAGAGCACGGTGCCGGCCGGGCTCGATACACCGCGCGTGGTCGAAGTCTCGGATCTGCTGCGCGAAGTGATCGCCGCGCTCGACACGCCGGGCATCTCGGCCACGCGCGAGCAGTTGCTCGGCGCGCTCGCACTCGACGAATTGACCCGCTCGGAACCGCTGCCGCTGTCGGTGCCAATGCCCAACGAAAAGCGCCTGCGCGCGCTGTGCGAAGCGGTGATCGCGGATCCGACGCATGGCGAGTCGCTCGAACAATGGGCGTCCAGCGTGGGCGCGAGCACGCGCACCATTGCGCGGCTGTTTCGCCAGGAGCTGGGGGTGAGTTTTTCGCAATGGCGCCAGCAGGCGATTCTGGCGCGCGCGATTCCGCTGTTGAGCCAGGGGCGGCCGCTCTCGCATGTCGCGCTGGAACTGGGCTATCAGAGTCAGAGCGCCTTCTCCGCGATGTTTCGCCGTGCGTTCGGCGAAAGTCCACGCGCGTTCATCGAGCGTGGCTCGGAACATCGCGTGGGAGATGGCGAGCATGGCGACACGGGGACGGATAGCGAGACCGCGGCGCAGGACCGCGCCGATGCATCGAGCGATACTGAACGCAGACTGAGCGGGTAAAGACCCGCGTATCGAACCCGATCTGCCAAACGCGCCGCCGGGGATCCGACGCCTCAGCCGCGGCAACCAATAGACAACTGAGCGGCAACTAAGCGGCAACTAAGCCGCAACTAAGCCGCAACTAAACCCGTCGTGCCAGATGACGGATTGCGCCGAGCTGCGCAAGACGTGGGCCGGTCAGCTTGTAGCCTTTGCGCTGATAGAGCCGTGCGGCGGGATTGTCGACGAATACCCGCAACTGCAACTCGCGCAGCCCACGCTCGCGGGCCCATTGATGCGAGACATCGAGCAGATACGTGCCGGCGCCGAGCCGGCGATGGCCTTCGGCAATCTGCACGTCGCGGATATGCAGCGAATCGCCCTCTTGCGTGATGCGCAGCACGCCGATCGGCGTGCCGTCCACCTCGAGAATGAAATTCTCCGACTCGCGCCAGCTGCCGAGAAACAGATCGCCACGCCAGACGAGATGGTGGCGACGATAGTAACCGCCCATGTTGTTGCGAGTCAGCGCCTCGGCGAACTCGAAATCGTCCATGCTGGCTTTGCGCAGGTGAAACGCCAACGGAGCTTCGGTGGGATCGAACATGGCGGAGCGACGGAGATGAGTCGGATCAACGGTAAAACAGGCCACGCCCGCTGGCAATGGCTGTTTGTCCCGAGCATACCCAGGCGCAATGGATAGCGGAATAAAAAAAGCCCACTTCTTTCGAAGTGGGCTTTCTCAAATCTGGCGGAGCGGACGGGACTCGAACCCGCGACCCCCGGCGTGACAGGCCGGTATTCTAACCAACTGAACTACCGCTCCAGATTTTCGCATGGCGGTTGATGAGACTGGCTCATTGACCGCTGCACCGTTCAAACTTCCAACCGAACGACGCCGATATGCTGGCGTCCCCTAGGGGATTCGAACCCCTGTACTCACCGTGAAAGGGTGATGTCCTAGGCCTCTAGACGAAGGGGACAACGTACTGCTTACACCTTTAATGAAAAAGCCCGTTCAAGTTTGGATGAACGGGCTTTGTCTGGCGGAGTGGACGGGACTCGAACCCGCGACCCCCGGCGTGACAGGCCGGTATTCTAACCGACTGAACTACCACTCCAGTCTTTACACCCTAGCTTGCGAGCGTCGGTTATTTCTCTGCAAGCTGCGCCACTTTACTGCCCACCGAGTTGAACTCGGAACACTAAAGCGACGCTGATGTTTGGCGTCCCCTAGGGGATTCGAACCCCTGTACTCACCGTGAAAGGGTGATGTCCTAGGCCTCTAGACGAAGGGGACATAATCTTTTCAGATCTGTCTTTATCTTGCTGCTAACTCCCGCCAACTTCCGTTTCGTCAGCAGCAAAGACCGATATTCTAACTACGTTACAACTGTTTGTGAAGTCTTTTTTGCTACAAGTTCCAGACTTCGGAACAACTTCACTCTGCTCTGATGGTGGAGGTAAGCGGGATCGAACCGCTGACCTCTTGCATGCCATGCAAGCGCTCTCCCAGCTGAGCTATACCCCCCTTGCAGAACAGAAACGAGATTCTAGAGGCCAATTTGCGCTTTGTAAATACCCTTTGAGCAATTGCATGCGACTTTTTTCACAAGTCACATGCAAACCCGCTCAAGGCATGGGCGAACGCGCTCAGGACAGCGCTTTTTCGATACGACCCACGACGACATCACGCCCGAACAGCATCAGAACGCTGTCGATGGACGGCGTATGCGTGGTGCCCGCCACCAGTAGACGCACCGGCATGGCCAACTGCGGCATCTTCAGCTTATGGGCGCCGAGCGTCGCCTTCAACGCGGCGGCGATTGCTTCCTTGGTCCACTCCACGGTCTTCAGCGCAGCGGCCAGATCGGCGAGCGCCGGGCGCACCACGTCGGTCACGTGTTGCGCGAGGGACTCGGCATCAGGCGCCGGCGTGCGATAGAACATCGCGGCGTTCCCGGCGATCTCCTTCACCGTCGATGCGCGATCCTTCAGCAAACCCACCACGGCTGTCAGATCGGCACCCTGAGCGAGCGCGGCTTCGTCGATACCCAACTCGGCGAAGAACGGCTTCGCCAACTCCGCGAGGCGCGCGTTGTCGGCTTCCTTGATGTAGTGCGCATTCAGCCAGTTCAGCTTGTCGTGGTCGTATTGGGCGGGTGACTTGCCCAGATGCTCCAGATCGAACCACTCGACGAACTGTTCCCGCGAGAAGATTTCCGCGTCGCCATGCGACCAGCCCAGACGCGCCAGATAGTTGACCACCGCCTCGGGCAGGTAACCGGCGTCGCGATAACCCATCACGCTCATCGCGCCGTGGCGCTTGCTCATCTTCTCGCCCTGCTCGTTCAGCACGGTCGGCAAGTGCGCATAGACCGGCGGCTCGCCGCCGAGCGCGCGCAGAATGTTGATCTGCCGCGGCGTGTTGTTGACGTGATCGTCGCCGCGAATCACGTGTGTGATGCGCATGTCCAGGTCGTCGACCACCACGCAGAAGTTGTAGGTCGGCGTGCCGTCCGGGCGCGCGATCACGAGGTCGTCGAGCTCTTCGTTCGAGATCTCGATGCGGCCCTTCACCGCGTCGTCCCATGCCACCACACCGTTGAGCGGGTTACGGAAGCGCAGAACCGGCTGCACGCCCGCCGGCGGCTCAGGCAGGACCTTGCCCGGCTCCGGACGCCAGGTGCCGTCATAGCGCGGCTTTTCGCCGGCTTCGCGCTGACGCTCGCGCAGTGCGTCGAGTTCTTGCGTCGACATGTAGCACGGGTACACCAGGCCCGCGTCCTGCATCTGCTTGAGCACTTCGCGGTAACGGTCCATGCGCTGCATCTGGTAGAACGGACCTTCGTCGAAATCGAGGCCGAGCCACGCCATGCCTTCCAGAATGGCGTCGACGGATTCGGTGGTGGAACGCTCGACGTCGGTGTCCTCGATCCGCAGCACGAAGGTCCCTTTCATCTTGCGCGCGAACGCCCACGGGTAAAGCGCGGAGCGAATGTTGCCGAGGTGGATGAAGCCGGTGGGACTCGGTGCGAAACGGGTACGAACGGAGGTGGTCATTAGCGGTTACTCGGAGGACGGGCGCCGGCGCCCGGGCGGATATCGCCCGTGAAGCGCGGCAGCGGAGCGCACCCATGCGGCGCACAGGCGCCGCGCATGGACACGAAGGAAATAAATGCGAGAGGCGAATTATACCTTCCGCACGCGGGTTGCCTGCCCTCGTCCGAACGGCCGATGCGCCCCGCGTGCCGCGCCTTGCGGGACCCGAGGACTGACTCTGCAACGTTTCATTACCGCGCCGCCGCGGGCGCCGAGCTTTGATTTATGATGTGCGCGCGCTGCGGCCGGAGTTGGATCCACAGCGCATGGAATCGCCGCCGGCGATCCTGCCGTCTGACTATCCGCCTGATCGCGGCCCGGGTGACGCCTGGCGCGTGGCCCGCGCCGTTGCTGGAGAACTCGTTGAAGCCCTCATCGCCCCGCCTTGCCCGCCGCAATTTTTCATTGGCCGCCGCCTCCGCGGTACTGGCCGCCTGCACCACGACCGGCGGCAAAACCGATAGCACGCCCGTCGCCGGCACGCCCCTCACGCCCGCCACGAATACGCCGCCGCTCGACAAGCCGCAGCGGCCGCTGCGCGTCGCGCTCGCGCTCGGCGGCGGCGCCGCGCGAGGCTTCGCGCACATCGGTGTGATCAAGGGGCTCGAGGCGCGCAATATCCAGATCGACCTGGTGGCCGGCACGAGTGCCGGCTCGGTGGTCGGCGCGCTGTACGCCTCGGGCATGAACGGCTTTGCGCTGAACAAGCTCGCCTTGACCATGGACGAAGCATCGATCAGCGATTGGGCCATGCCGTTTCGCACCCGCGGCTTCCTGCAAGGCGTCGCGCTGCAGAACTATCTGAACACCACGCTCAACAACCGCCCGATCGAGAAAATGGCCAAGCCGCTCGGCGTGGTCGCCACCGACCTGAAGAGCGGCCAGCCGATCCTGTTTCAGCGCGGCAACACCGGCGTCGCGGTGCGCGCGTCGTGCAGCGTGCCGTCCATTTTCGAGCCGGTGAAGATCGGCGGGCGCGAGTACGTGGACGGCGGCCTCGTCAGCCCGGTGCCGGCGTCGTTCGCGCGCAAGATGGGCGCGGACTTCGTGATCGCGGTGGATATCTCTCAGCGCCCGGAAAGCGGCCTGACGGCCAGCTCGTTCGACGTGCTGATGCAGACCTTCACGATCATGGGCCAAACCATCAAGGCCTATGAACTCGACAAATACGCCGACGTCGTGATCCGGCCGAACCTCGTCGCCATGAGCGGCAGCGATTTCTCCCAACGCAACGCCGCGATTCTGGCGGGCGAAGAGGCGGTGGCGAAGATGATGCCGGAGTTGCAACGCAAGCTGGCGGCGAGCCGCGCCGCGGCGTAAGCCGACCTGGGAGCGTGGCGCCCGGCGGTTTTGTCAGCCGCCGCTCAAATGCAAAAAGCCTGCTTCATTCGAAGCAGGCTTTTTTACACTGGAACCGCCGCCGAATGGCCCACAAACCGGCCCACAAACCGGTCCACCAATCGGGCCGCGCAATCCGTTACTGATTGCCGCCGATCGCCGCGTTCACACGCTTGCGCAGATCCTGGCCGTCCTGATAGGAGGTTTCGATCCGGCGGGCGCCCGTGAAGCGCTTTTCCCAGTAGCCGCTATCCATGTCGTCGACACGGATCGTGCTGCCGGTGGAAGGCGAATGCACGAACTTGTTGTCGCCGATGTAAATGCCCACGTGCGAGAACGTGCGGCGCATGGTGTTGAAGAACACCAGATCGCCCGGCTTCAGGTCGCTCACGCGAACCTTCTCGCCGACACGGCTCATTTCCTCGGCGCGGCGCGGCAACGCCATACCGAGCGTGTCCTGGAACACATAGCGCACAAAGCCGCTGCAATCGAGCCCGGAATCCGGCGTGTTGCCGCCCCAGCGGTAGCGCACGCCGATCATGTTCAGCGCGCCGACGACCACGTCGCCCGCTTTTCCGGCCATGCCGGAGAGGAACGATTTGGCGCCGCTCTCGCTATCCGGCGCGGTGGCTTGCGAACTGGGAGTGGTCAAAGAATTCGACCCGTTGGGGGTCGAATATAAGGCATTCTGATTGAAACTGCTTACTTCGTCGGCGAACGCGCCGGGAGCTGCTGCCATCAAGACGCCAATGAACATCCCGGCGACGACGCGCGTGCAAGCCTGGGTTAGGTTTCTGTGCTGCATTGGTCGGTATTTTTTGCCTAAAAATCAGAGAGCTACGGAAAAAGTTTGGTCGATACTAGCCAGTAAGTATTCACGTGTCAAAACAAATAGAAAAATTCAATCGAGACACGCACTCAATTGGTGAAAGGGTGAAAAATCAATGATCAAGCGCTGCTTTCAGTAGCTTTCGAGTGTACGGGTGCGCGGGTGTCGCAAAAATTTTCTCAACCTCGCCGGTTTCGACGATCGAACCGTTTTGCATGACCGCGACCCGATGCGCCATCGCCCCGATCACAGCCAGATCATGGCTGATGAATACGAAGCCCAGGTTGTACTTCTGTTGCAACCCGGCGAGCAGTTTGAGCACCTGCTGCTGGATGGAAACGTCGAGCGCGCTGGTCGGTTCGTCGAGGATCAGGATGCGTGGCTCCAGCACCAGCGCGCGGGCAATCGCAATCCGCTGACGCTGGCCGCCGGAGAACTCGTGCGGATAGCGTTGCAGCACCGTGCGGTCGAGGCCGACTTCGCGCAGCACGGCGATCACCTTGTCGCGCCGCGCTTGCGGCGTCATGTCCGGCCGGTGCAGCGCGAGCCCTTCACCGACGATCCGCTCGATGGTCTGGCGCGGCGAAAGCGAACTGAACGGGTCCTGAAAGACGACCTGCATGTTCGAGCGCAAGGCGGTCTGTTCGGCGCCGCGGTAGCTGCCGAGCGGCCTGCCCTGAAACTCGATCTCGCCATGCGTGGTGCGTTGCAGACCGAGCAACGCCATCGCCAGCGTCGATTTGCCCGAACCCGATTCGCCGACGATCCCGAGGGTCTCGCCCTGGCGCACCGACACATTCGCGTCCGCGACCGCGCGAAACCGCCCCGCGCGAAACCAGCCGCTGAAACCCGGCAGCTTCGTTTTGAAATCGACCGAGATCTCGCGCGCTTCGAGCAGCACCGGCGCGATCGGCAGCACGGGCACGACCGTGCGTTGCGGGCGGCTCGCCAGCAGACGTTGCGTGTACGGATGCTGCGGCGCCCCGAACACCTGTTCGACCGGCCCGCTTTCCACCAGAACACCCTTCTCCATCACCGCGATGCGTTGCGCGAAGTGGCGCACCAGATTCAGATCGTGCGTGATGAGCAGCACAGCCATGCCGCGTTTTTCCGCTTCGTCGCGTTGCAACTCGAGCAGCAATTCGACAATCTGCGCGCGAATCGTCACATCGAGCGCCGTGGTCGGCTCGTCGGCCAGCAGAAGACGCGGACGGCACGCCAGCGCCATCGCGATCATCGCGCGCTGACGCTGGCCGCCGGAAAGCTGATGCGGATAGCTGTTCACGCGCTTGCCCGGCTCGGCGATGCCGGTACGCCCCAGCAGCGCCACCGCGCGCTTGCGCGCCTCGTGCGCGCTCACGCCGTCATGCGCGACGATGGTTTCCGCGATCTGGTCGCCGACCGTATAGAGCGGATTGAGCGCGGTCATCGGCTCCTGGAAGATCATCGCGATATCGGAGCCGCGCATGCCGCGCATCTCGCGCTCGCTTTTGGCGAGCAGGTCCTCGCCGTCGAAATGGATCGAGCCGCTCACCTGCGCGTCGCTCAGCAGACGCAGGATCGACAGCGCGGTCACGCTCTTGCCCGACCCCGATTCGCCGACCAGCGCCACCCGTTCGCCGCGCTGGATCGCGAGCGTGACGTCGCTCACCGCGATGGTGCCGCCGAAGCTCACGTGCAGATGCTCCAGTTCGAGCAGCGGCGCCGCGGTCTGGGATACGTTGTTCTGCGGGCCGGCGCTCATTGATTGCCTCCGGCGCGCATGGCATCGGAGATGCGCGTGTCGAGCGCGTTGCGCAGCGCATCGCCCATGAAGGTCAGCAGCAGCAGCATCGCCACCAGCACGCCGAAGGTAGACAGCGAAATCCACCACGCGTCGAGATTCGCCTTGCCTTGCGCGAGCAGCTCACCGAGGCTCGGCGTCGGCGACGGCACGCCCAGACCCAGAAAGTCGAGGCTAGTCAGCGCGAGAATGGCCCCGCTCATGCGAAACGGCAGAAACGTGATCACCGGCGTCAGGCTATTGGGAAGGACATGCCGCCACATGATCTGCCAGTTCGACAGCCCCATCGCGCGCGCCGCGCGCACATAGTCCTGATGGCGATTGCGCAGAAACTCCGCGCGCACGTAGTCGGACAGGCCGATCCAGCCGAACAGCGAGAGCAGCACGATCAGCAGGATGAAGCCCGGCTCGAAGATCGACGAAAAGATGATCAGCAAATAAAGTTCGGGCATCGCGCTCCAGATTTCGATCAGGCGCTGCCCGACGATATCGATACGTCCTCCGAAATAACCCTGCACGGCGCCCGCCGCAATGCCGAAAATCGTACCGATCAGCGTGAGCACCAACCCGAACTCCACCGAGACGCGAAAGCCGTACAGAAGACGCGCGAACAGGTCGCGCCCGCGGTCGTCGGTGCCGAGCCAGTTGTCGCGCGACGGCGGCGCCGGGTTCGGCGCCTTCGAAAAGTAATTCAACGTATCGTAGTAATAGCGATTCGGCGGATACAGCGCGAAATTGCCCGGCGTGTCGAAACGCTGCTTGACATACGGATCGAGATAGTCGGCCGGTGTCGGGAAATCGCCGCCGAACGTGGTCTCTGCGTACGTCTTGAACATCGGGAAATACAGGTTGCCGTCATAGCGCACCACGAGCGGCTTGTCGTTCGACCACAGCGGACCCGCCAGGCTCGCCGCGAACGCCACGACGAACACGATCAGGCTCCAGTAGCCCAGACGCTGCTGGCGAAAGCGCTGCCACACACGGCGCGCGGGCGAAGGCGAGACGAACGCGCGCGCGGTTTCGGCGCGCGCCGACGCATCGGCGGAAAGACGGGCTCGATTCATCAGCGCTCCAGTTGTTCGAATTGGATGCGGGGATCGACCCACACATAGCAAAGATCGGAGATCAGCTTGGTCGCAAGACCGATCAGCGTGAACAGATACAACGTGCCGAGCACGACCGGATAGTCGCGCCGCACCACCGATTCGTACGACAGCAGCCCAAGGCCGTCGAGCGAAAACAGCGTCTCGATCAGCAGACTGCCGGTAAAGAACGCACCGATGAACGCCGCCGGGAAACCGACGATCAGCGGCAACAACGCGTTGCGGAACACGTGCTTCCACAGCACGCGCTTTTCCGACAGACCTTTGGCGCGCGCGGTCAGCACGTACTGTTTGCGGATCTCGTCGAGAAAGGCGTTCTTCGTCAGCATGGTGACCACCGCGAAACTGCCCACCACCGAGGCCGTGATCGGCAACGCGATATGCCACAGATAGTCGAGCACCTTGCCGGCGACACTCAATTGCGCCCAGTTGTCCGACGTGAGATTGCGCAGCGGAAAGAGTTGCAGGAACGTGCCCCCGCCGAACAGCACGAGCAGCAGCACGCCTAGCACGAAGCCCGGAATCGCGTAGCCGATCAGCACCACGAGGCTCGTCGCGACATCGAAACGCGAGCCGTTGCGGATCGCCTTGGCAATGCCGAGCGGCACCGATATCAGATAGGTCAGAAAGAACGTCCACAAGCCAATGCTGATCGACACCGGCAGCTTGGAGACGATCAGCGACCACACGCTTTGATGGCGGAAGTAACTCTGGCCGAGATCGAAAGTCGAGAAGCGCTTGAGCATCAGCCCGTAGCGTTCGAGCGGCGGTTTGTCGAAACCGTACAGCGCTTTCAGTTGCGCAATCTGCTGCGCGTCGACGCCGCTATGCGAGCGCAGGCCGAACGGCGCGCCGGTCTCCGCGCCTTTGCGCAACTCGTGCTGCATCTGCTCGACCGGACCGCCGGGGACGAACTGGATCACGGCGAAGGTCAGCGTCAGCACGCCGAGCAAGGTCGGAATCATGAGCAACAGACGTTTGAGGATGTAGCTCCACATGGCGGCGTTCCGGTGCGAAGGCGATGAATGAATGGCGCGTTAGCGCGGCTGGGCCTGGGCCTGGGCTTGCGGCTGCGGCTGGGCAAACCACCAGGTCGACGTGATCCAGCCTTCCGCTGAATAGTACAGGGGCAATGTTTCCGGCCACGCGAGGCCGCGCTTGAACGCCACCCGATGCGTCGCGCTGTACCAATGCGGCACCACATAGTAGCCATGCATCAGCACGCGGTCGAGCGCGTGCGTGGCGTCGATCAGTTGCTCGCGCGTCTGCGCATGCACGAGCGCGTTCAGGATGGCATCGACCGCGGGTGACTTCAGCCCGATCACGTTGCCGGAACCTTGCGTATCCGCCGCCTTGCTGCCAAAGCGCTCAATCTGCTCCGAACCGGGCACCTGCACGTCCGGCAGGCGAATCGTGGTGGTGTCGAAATCGAAGCTGTCCAGACGCTTCTGATACACCGCGAAATCCGACACGCGAAACGTGGCCTCGATACCGAGCTTCTGCAGATTGCGGATGAATGTCGCGACGATCGGCTCCATCTGCGCGGACGAGCCGGAGTCGTCGAGAATTTCGAAGCGGAACGGTTCACCTTTGGCGTTGCGCAAAGCGCCGTCGCGGTAGGTCCAGCCGGCCTGTTGCAACAGCGCGCGCGCCTGCAACAGATTGGCGCGCAGCGAACCGGGCGGGTCGGTGTCCGGTTGCTTCGGCGGCGGCCCGAACACCGCGGGGTCGAGCTTCGCGCGCCACGGTTCCAGCAACGCCAGCTCACCCGGCGAAGGCAGCCCCTTCGCCTGCAGATCGGTGTTGGCAAAAAAACTGTCGATACGCGTGTACTGATTGAAGAACAACTGGCGATTGAGCCACTGAAAGTCGAGCGCGAGATCGAGCGCCTTGCGCACGCGCACGTCCTGAAACAAGGGCCGCCTCGTATTCAGCATGAAGCCCTGCATGCCGGTGCCGTTATGTTGCGCAAACACGTGCTTGATGAGCTCGCCATTATCGAACTTCTTGCCGACATCGCGCCGCACCCAATTGCGCGCGACGTACTCGACCAACGCGTCGTACTCGCCGGCCTTGAACGCCTCCAGGCGCGCCGTGCTATCCGAATACAGCTTGTAGACGATGTGATCGAAGTTGTTGGTGCCGACCCGCACTGGCAACGCCGCGCCCCAGTAATTCGGGTCGCGCCGGTACGTGATCGTGCGGCCGTTGTCGTATTGCTCGATCAGGTACGGGCCGCTGCCGATTGGTTTTTCGAACGCCAGCTGGTCGAACGCAATCCGGCTGCCGTCCGGCTTCATCCCCCACTTGCGCGAGAACACCGGCATGCCGCCCGCCAGCAGCGGCAACTCGCGATTGCGCTGGTGAAACTCGAAGCGGATCGTGTGCGGGTCGACCACCACCGCGCGCGTGATCTCGCCGAAAATCGATGCGAATTGCGGCGCGGCCTGCGGGCTTTTCAGCGTATCGAGCGAAAACTTGACGTCGTCGGCGGTGACCGCATCGCCGTTCGAAAAGCGCGCGCGCGGATTGATGTGGAAGGTGACGGACAGGCCATCCGGCGCGATGCTGATGTCGTCCGCGAGCAGCCCGTAGGCGGACGCCACTTCGTCGCTGCTGCCGGTGGTCAGGCTTTCGAACATCAGGTCCACACCGGGCGCGGTATTGCCGCGCAGCGTGAACGGATTGAATTTATCGAAGCTGGTAAGACGGCTCGGATTGGCCAGCACCAGCGTGCCGCCTTTCGGCGCCTCCGGGTTGACGTAGTCGAAGTGCTTGAAATCCGCCGGATATTTCGGGTCGCCGTATTGAGCGATCGCATAGACCGCGTGCGCTCCCGGCGCCGCGAGCAAACCGGCCACGGCCAGCACGCCGCACATCATGGCAGCACAGGCGGAGCGCCGGGAACGCGGCGCAATCGCGAGGCCGGCGCGCGAGGGTCTGTGAATCACGCTGCACCAGGGTGCACGAGGCGTTGGAACCCGTCGCGAGCCGTTTGTCATAGGGGCCTTGTTGGTCAGTGGGCGAATGCAGTGTGAGAGAATTCTACCCAATAAACTCACGCGATCCGCACGTGCATTGCACACCGCATCCACGTGCGCGGCTCGCCGAGCCGATCAGGAGATTCCATGGGCTTCCTCGCTGGCAAACGTATCCTGCTGACCGGCTTGCTGTCGAACCGCTCGATTGCATACGGTATCGCGCAAGCCTGCAGGCGCGAAGGCGCCGAGCTGGCGTTCACCTATGTCGGCGAGCGCTTCAGGGACCGCATCACGGAGTTCGCCGGCGAGTTCGGCAGCAACCTCGTGTTCCCCTGCGACGTCGCCGACGACGCGCAGATCGACGCCCTCTTCGCCTCGCTCAAGCAACGCTGGAACGGCCTCGACGGTCTCGTTCATTCGATCGGCTTTGCGCCGCGCGAAGCGATTGCCGGCGATTTCCTCGACGGCATGACGCGCGAAAATTTCCGCATCGCGCACGACATCTCCGCGTACAGCTTCCCCGCGCTCGCCAAGGCCGCGCAGTCCATGTTCACGCCGGACGCGTCATTGCTCACGCTCAGCTATCTCGGCGCCGAACGCGCGATTCCGAACTACAACACCATGGGTCTCGCCAAGGCTTCGCTGGAAGCCAGCGTGCGTTATCTGGCCGTCTCGCTTGGCGCCAAAGGCGTGCGCGTCAACGGCATTTCGGCGGGTCCGATCAAGACGCTGGCGGCAAGCGGCATCAAGGGATTCGGCAAGATTCTCGAGTTCGTCGAACAGAATGCGCCGCTCAGGCGCAACGTCACGATCGAGCAGGTCGGCAATACGGCGGCCTTCCTGCTGTCGGATCTGGCGGCCGGGGTGACCGCGGAAATCGTGCACGTCGATAGCGGCTTTAGCGCGGTGGTGGGCGGTATGGCCGCCGCGGTTGCGGAGTGAGTGGGTCATTAGCATGAGCCGATGGCGCTCTGTCGGCGCCGCTGCTTTTTGCGGGCCTGTTGCAGACTTGTTTGCAGAAGCCCAATAGAAAACCGCCCTTTCGGGCGGTTTTTCTTTGACTTCGCGTTTGGATCAATCAATCGCGGCCTGGATGCTTAGTGCCAGCCGCGATGATGGTCGTAGTGGTCGCGGCCGTAGTCGTACCGGCCCGGCGGATGATGACGGTACCAGTCATCACGCGCCCAGTAGCGGCGGCCATCCCAGTAGCGGTCGCCATGCCAGCCGATCACGATCGACGGGCCGCCGTAGTACACGGGAGCCGGCTGATAGACGACCGGCGGCGGAGGCGGCGGAGGCGGTGCATAAACCGGTGCCGGCGTGACGTAAACCGGCGCGGGAATGCCGATGTTGACACCGATGTTGACCCCGCCGGCCATTGCTGCACCCGACGCACCCAACGCGAAAACCCCGATCAGAAGCGGAACAAGACGAGCGGACTTCATCGATCACCCTTTGGAAGAATGTGTTGTTGGCGGAAATATAGCGCAAGGCGCTGTTCCGCGTATTTCAGCTTTGTAATAACTGATGCATAACATCGCGTTCATGACGGGCCGGTTACGTCTCGTTACATTGGACTGAATTTCGGTGAAGAAGCGGTGGTGTTGTAACCGGCGCGTGCGTCCGTCGCGGCCCGTTTTCCGACATTTCCGACGTTTCCGACGCGATGCGGGGCGACCTCATTCGACGGCGCGTCCATGCCCCCGCTCTTCGCGCCGACGCTGGCATCGACGAGCGGCTACGCACGGCAGCAGACCTCGCCCGCACAGACGCCATACGTAGGATACCCAGGCATTATTCCGTTACCGATATGTGTTGTCGACGCGCGGAAACGCTCGCGCCCTGTCTGCGCTTTAACGAATGCTTCCGCGCCGCGATCTTCCCTCGTGGCAGTGAAGATGGCCGAATTCCAACGAGGCGAGTTGAAAGCCCGACGAATATCGGCGACATGGAAACCATCGCAAAGCCCATCACACTCTGCTCGACGACGCGCTGAATAGCGCGCCCAAAAACAAAACCCCGCAGAGCCTAGACTCTGCGGGGTTTGCCACCATTGCTGGCGGAGACGGAGGGATTCGAACCCTCGATCCAGGTTTTGGCCCAGATGCTCCCTTAGCAGGGGAGTGCCTTCGACCTCTCGGCCACGTCTCCCAAACTTTCGGTCGCGCAGGGAGTCAGCGCGACGAAGCCAAGATAATAGCGGGCCGAACCACGAAGGTCAATGTCTGGCGAACACTTTTTGTGCCAGTTTTGTCATTGACGACGCAATTTATTCACATCGACCACGCAAAACAAACGGAGCGCTCTGGTACGCCCCGTGGTTCAACGCAAATTACGCTTGATCCAGTTCGAACGCTTTATGCAGCGCGCGCACGGCGAGCTCCATGTACTTCTCGTCGATCAGCACCGAGATCTTGATTTCGGAGGTGGAGATCATCTGGATGTTGATGCCCTCTTCCGACAGCGTGCGGAACATCGTGCTCGCGATGCCGACATGCGAGCGCATGCCGACGCCGACCACCGACACCTTCGACACCTTCGGATCGCCCAACACCTGCTCGGCTTGCACGTGGCCTTTCACCTGGCTCGTGAGGATGTCCATGGCGCGCTGATAGTCGCCGCGACCGACCGTGAACGTGAACGCCGTTTTGCCTTCCACGCTCTGGTTCTGGATGATCATGTCGACGTCGATGTTCGCGTCCGCCACCGGGCCGAGAATCTGATACGCGATGCCCGGCTTGTCGGGCACACCCATCACGGCAATACGCGCTTCATCGCGCTGAAACGCGATGCCCGAGATGACTGCTTTTTCCATGGTCTCGTCTTCTTCAAAAGTGATCAGGGTGCCCGACTTCATTTCAGCGTCGAGCGGTATCAGCGGATCGGTCAGGCTCGACAGCACGCGCGTCTTCACCTGATATTTGCCGGCGAATTCCACCGAGCGGATCTGCAGCACCTTCGAACCCAGGCTCGCCATTTCCAGCATTTCTTCGAACGTCACGCGATCGAGCCGGCGCGCTTCTTCCACCACGCGCGGGTCGGTCGTGTAGACACCGTCGACGTCCGTGTAGATCAAGCACTCATCGGCTTTCAGCGCAGCCGCGACCGCGACCGCCGACGTATCCGAACCGCCCCGGCCGAGCGTGGTGATGTTGCCCTCGGGATCGATGCCCTGGAAGCCGGTGATCACCACCACCTTGCCCGCGTCGAGATCGCGCAGAACGCGCTCGCCGTCGATTTCGCTGATACGCGCCTTCGTGAATGCGCTATCCGTTTTGACCGGCACTTGCCAGCCGGCGTAGCTGACCGCGTCGACGCCGGCTTCCTGCAGCGCGATGGCGAGCAGCCCCGAACTGACCTGCTCGCCCGTAGCGGCGATCATGTCGAGTTCGCGCGGGCTCGGCTGACCCGTGATTTCTTTCGCGAGACCGAGCAAGCGGTTGGTTTCGCCGGACATCGCCGACGGCACGACGACCATCTTGTGGCCGGCCTTGTGCCATTTCGCGACGCGCTTGGCGACGTTCTTGATGCGCTCGACCGAGCCCATCGAGGTGCCGCCGTATTTGTGTACGATGAGTGCCATTGTCGTTCTGAACTGGAGGAGAAACCGCGCTGGCGCGCTGGAGACGACCGCACAAAAGCACAGGAGCGCAACGTCTTGTGAACGACGGCAAAATGTGTGGCGGCGTAAATGCAGCACGCGTGCAGCACGCGCGGATTTGCCCGGGAATGATCGCTGATGGCTTATCGGAAACGACGGATCACGATCGCAGACCGGTAAAAGCGACGGCAAAAGCGGGTCGGGCAAACAAGTTAAATTACCCGATCGAGCGTAAAAAGACAAGCCGCAATGGCTATCGAGAGGGGTCGAATAGGGGCCGCAAAGGCTTGTTTCATGCGGATTGGCGCCCTCTTTCCGGATTTGCCGGCTAGCTCATCCGGGTGGCCGACCGGCCGGTCAGGCGATCAGCAGATCCTCGCGCCAGACGATCCTGACGCACGATTCGGCCCCGTCGGCGTGTTCCGGCAACGCCGCGCGATTTATCCCGAGCAAAGGCACGAATAGCAGGTCGTCGCCGACGTAGAGCAGCGGCACGTCGCGCTTCCATGCGGGAATACCGCGTTCCTGGAACAGGTTTTTCAACGTGCGGCTCGGCGCATGGGGCGCCTCGCCTGTGCGCATCCGTTCGCCCCCGCTGCGCGCGCGCGCGCTCAGCACGCCGCGCCGCAGAACGCTGCCGGCAATCGCGTCGGGGTCGCCCGCGGCTGCTTCGGCGAATACGAACGTGCCGCGCCATTGCGGCAAACGCCAGACCGGCTCGCCCTGCCACGCGAGTTCGCTGACCGCGCGCGCGGCGAGCGCGGTTTCGTCGGCGGGATCGCGGCTGTCGCCCGCTTCCCAGTACACGAGGCCACGATAGCTGCGCAACGCATGGCCTGCGTGATCGATGCGCAACGCGTGGCCGTCGTCCGTGGCGCCGATTTCCCGCAGTTGGCGCAGCGCATCGCCAAGACGCGCGCTCGACGCGGCGACGAAACCCAGCGTGCGCATCCAGTAGCGCATGAGATTGAGCGCGCGGTCGTCGTCGAGCGCGAGCAAGGCATCGCGCGAGAGCGCGCGCCCTTCGTCGCGCGATGCGCCTTCCATATCGAGGCGCGCGAGCGCATCGAGCAAACGCTGCGCCGACGCCGCGTGCGCCGCCGTGCGGGCCAGCGCGTCGCGAAAGCCGGGAAAGTGGACAGCCAGCGCCGGCATCACGTCATGGCGCAACGCATTGCGCGCATAGCGCGTGTCCGCGTTCGACTCGTCGTCGATCCAGCGCAACGCGCGATCGCCCGCGTACTGCTCGAGTTGCGCACGCATTAAGTGAAGCAGAGGTCGCACGCGCGTTGCGGACGCCCTTGCCGGCAGATACTCGGGCGCCATCGCGGCAAGACCGGCGAGGCCGGCGCCCCGCAGCAATTGCAACAGCACGGTTTCAGCCTGATCGTCCGCATGCTGCGCGAGCCAGAGCGTGGCGACGCCGCGCGACCTGCACATGGCGTCCAGCGCGCGATAACGCGCCTCGCGCGCGGCGGCTTCGACGCTCACGCCCGCGTCGCGCGACACCTCGACGCGCTCTGCCGCGAACTCGACGCCACGCTCCCGCGCGAACGCCTCGCAATGCGCGAACCACGCATCCGCATGAGCGCTCAGGCCGTGATGCACATGCAGCGCCACGCAACGCGACGCGCCGGCGACGCGCACCGCGGCATCGAGCAGCACACTCGAATCCACCCCGCCACTGAACGCAATCGCAATACGCGCGTTGGCCGCAAGCGTGGACAGCGAAACGCCGACCGCCTCGAGAACGAGGCGGTCGGCGGGTGTTTCGGCGGTGGAGGTCACGTCGCTCGCGCGTGAGGCGCTGAAGGACGAAAGCAAACGCGCGCGGGCTTAGACACCCGGCGTCGTTTCCTTGAACTTGCCGTACGACATCAACCGTTCGAAACGGCGTTGACGCAGGTCGTTGATGCTCATGCCCTGGAACTGGCGCAGCGAATCGGCGAGCGCACGGCGCAGCATGGCGGCCATGCCCTTCGGATCGCGATGCGCACCGCCTAGCGGCTCGTTGACGATCTTGTCGATCAGGCCGAGCGCCTTCAGACGATGCGCGGTCAGGCCGAGCGCCTCGGCGGCTTCCGGCGCTTTCGCGGCGCTCTTCCACAGAATCGATGCGCAGCCTTCCGGCGAAATCACCGAATAGGTCGAGAATTGCAGCATCAGCACGCTGTCGCCCACGGCAATGGCGAGCGCGCCGCCCGAACCGCCTTCACCGATAATCGTCGCGATCAGCGGCGTTTTCAGTTCCGCCATCACATACAGATTGCGGCCGATCGCTTCCGATTGACCGCGCTCTTCCGCACCGATGCCCGGGTAGGCGCCCGGCGTGTCGATGAACGTGAAAATCGGCAAGCCGAATTTTTCGGCGAGACGCATCAGACGTTCGGCCTTGCGATAGCCTTCCGGACGCGGCATGCCGAAGTTGCGCAGTGCGCGCTCCTTGGTGTCGCGGCCCTTCTGATGGCCGATCACCATGCAGGCCTGGCCGTTGAAACGCGCAAGGCCGCCGACGATCGACAGGTCGTCCGCATAGTTGCGGTCGCCGTGCAGTTCGTGGAAATCCGTGAACAGCTCGTTCACGTAGTCGAACGTGTACGGGCGTTGCGGATGACGGGCGATTTGCGAAACCTGCCACGGCGTCAGGTTCGCGTACAGATCTTTGGTGAGCTGTTGACTCTTCTTGGACAGCCGCTCGATCTCTTCCGAAATGTCGACGGCCGAATCGTCCTGCACGAAGCGCAATTCTTCGATCTTCGCTTCGAGTTCAGCGATCGGCTGTTCGAAATCCAGAAAGGTGGTCTTCATTGGTTGTAATCCTTGGACTTACCGGCAGCGCGTATTCTAACCGCGCGCGCCGATGTCAAAACCATCTCGCAACTATCAATCTTTAATAATCGATAGTTTTTGATTTGATCCCGTTTCTTGTTCTTCAGTAGTCGACCGGCAACGGGTCAAGACTACGCCACATGTACCAGGTGGCGACGGTACGCCACGGTTCCCAATTGGCGGCCACCTCGCGCGCTTCACTTCGCGTGACCGGTTCGCCGCTGAAATAATTGACGCTGATCGCGCGGATCAGTCCGAGGTCGTCGAGCGGCAGAACGTCGGGACGCGACAAATTGAAGATCAGGAACATCTCCGCCGTCCAGCGGCCAATGCCGCGAATCTGCGTGAGTTCGGCGATCACCGCCTCGTCTTCCATCGACGTCCATTTGCCGACGTGCAGCGCACCCGAAACGAAATGCTGCGCGAGGTCGAGCACGTACTCGGCCTTACGTTTTGACAACCCGCACGCGGTCAGCTTGTCCAGACCGAGTTTGATGAACTGCTGCGGCACCAGCTTCGGACAGGCGGCCTCGACTTTCGCCCAGACGGCTTGCGCGGACGCCACCGAAATCTGCTGCCCGACCACCGAGCGCGCGAGCGTGACGAACGGGTCCCCGCGGCTGAGCAAATGCACCGGACCGAACTTCGGAATCAGTTTTTTCAGAATGCGATCGCGCTTGACGAGATCGGCACACGCCTTGTCCCAATACGCGGGCCGCGTGACTTCAGGCGTGAGGCCGCCGACCTGCACCGGCACCGCGACTTCGCTCGCGCTCGCCGCTTCGCCGCCCGCGGCGGACGACGCGCGCGTTTTGCGCACGACTTCGCCTTCGTGCCCATCGGCCGTTACGCGGGCGAGCTCCTGCACGTCGCCGGCCAGTTCGACCGGCAAAGCGCCGTTGCCCTTTGCACGCGACGTCCTCGCCCGCTTCGCAACAGGCGCGTGCACCGACGCACCGTTGAGCCCGCGTTTGACCGTGGTCTTCTTCGATGTGCCCGTTGCGGTCTTGGCCACCACCCCGGCGGCGTTCGACGATGCTTTCTTTACCACGCCGCTGCCCGTGCGAGCCGACGTACGTGTCGACTTTCCCGCGGCTGCCGCGTTTGTTTGAGACGCGGCTCGTTTAGCCGGCGTCTTCGTGGCCGTTGCCATCCTGCCTCCTGCCTGGCGAGTCGATCAAAGGGACGGTCGAGGTGCGCTCACACGCGCCGCCACTCGGTCAATCCGCCGGGTTTGTCTTCCAGTGCAACGCCGGCCTCGAGCAATTCGGACCGGATCCGGTCTGCTGCCGCAAAGTCCTTCGCCTGCTTCGCGGCCGTGCGCGCGGCAATCTTCGCTTCGATCGCGTCGGCCTCGAGCGCGCCAGCGGCGGCTGCCCCCGCTGCCTGCTGCAGGAAGGCGCGCGGCTCGCGGCCGAGCAGTCCGATCACAGCACCCAGCGATCGCAATTGACGGGCCAGCGCCGGGTCGCGCGTGCGGTTCACTTCAGTTGCCAACTCGAACAACACCGATACGGCAACCGGCGTGTTGAAGTCGTCGTTCATTGCTGCCTGGAAACGCTGCGCATACGCTTCGTTCCAGTCGAGTTCCGCGCCGTCGGGCGTGACGTCCTTCAGCGCGGTGTACAAACGCGTGAGGGCGTTGCGCGCGTCGTCGATATGCACGTCGCTGTAATTCAGCGGCGAGCGGTAATGCGCGCGCGCGATGAAGAACCGCACGACCTCGGCATCGTACTGTGCCAATACTTCGCGAATCGTAAAGAAGTTGTTCAACGACTTCGACATCTTCTCATTGTCGATCTGTACGTAGCCGTTGTGCATCCAGAAATTGACGAAGGTTTGACCGGTAGCGGCTTCACTTTGCGCAATCTCGTTTTCGTGGTGCGGAAACTGCAGGTCCTGGCCGCCGCCGTGAATGTCGAAATGTTCGCCGAGCAACGTGCAGCCCATGGCCGAGCATTCGATATGCCAGCCGGGACGGCCGCGCCCGTACTTCGAATCCCAGCCGGTGTCGGCCGGCTCGTCCGGCTTGGCCTGCTTCCACAACACGAAGTCGAGCGGGTCCTGCTTCGCGTCGTTCGCCGCGACGCGTTCGCCCGCGCGCAGATCTTCGAGCGACTTGCCCGAGAGCTTGCCGTAATTCGCGAACTTGCGCACCGCATAGTTCACGTCGCCGTCGCTCGCCTGGTAGGCGTAGCCGTTCGCTTCGAGCTGCTCGATCATGCCGAGCATCTGGGGAATGAAGTCCGTGGCGCGCGGCTCGACGTCGGGACGCTGGATGCCGAGCGCGTCCGCATCTTCATGCAGCGCCTTGATGAAGCGGTCGGTCAGCGATTTGATCGTTTCGCCGTTCTCCACTGCGCGCCGGATGATCTTGTCGTCGATGTCCGTGATATTGCGCACGTAGGTCACGTCGTAGCCGAGCGTGCGCAACCAGCGCTGCACGATATCGAACACGACCATCACGCGCGCGTGGCCGACGTGACAATAGTCGTACACGGTCATCCCGCAGACGTACATCCGCACGACGCCGGCTTGCAGCGGCACGAAAGTTTGCTTGTCACGCGCGAGCGTGTTGTAGATGCGCAGTGATTCCATAGAGAACGGTGCGTGGGCCGAAAGAAATCCGCAATGTGTTTCGAGCGCGCCGCGCCCAGCGAACAGACGGCGGGTGCGTCGCGTACAGCGAAACCGGTGCAACGGGTGCGGCGGTCAGGCTGCGATCAAGGCGGAGACGACCACGAGTGGCGAAAAGACAGTTTGCGGTTCGACGGAACGCGCAGACCTTTTGTTAGAATGGGTCGGAGTATAACATCCAGACCTGAGCCTATGAAACCTTCAAGCGGCCGCGCGCGCAGCGCTGCGACCCTCGCCGCGACGGCCTTCGGCGGCGTCGCGCGCGGCATGACGCACGGCGCGATCCACGGCGGCGTTCGTCACACCACGCGCGCCCTCGCCTTGCGCGCCACCCTGGCTGTGGCCCTTGCGGCCGTACCGGCCGCGGCCGCCTTCGCGCAGAAAACCGCCACGCTGCCACAAGGGCCCGCCGTGCGCGACAACACGCCGGAAATCGACGCGTCGATCGCGCAGAAAAACTGGGCGGCCTCATTGACCCAGCTCGACGCGCGCATCGCCTCGAATCCGCGCGACGCACAGGCGAAATTCAAGCGCGGCACGGTGCTCGCCCACCTCGGCCGCGATGACGAAGCCATCACCGCGTTCACCGAACTCACGCAGACCTACCCCGAGTTGCCCGAGCCGTATAACAACCTCGCCGCGCTCTACGCAAAGCAAGGCCGTTATGCCGAAGCGCGCGCCGCGCTCGAAACGGCGACCAAGGTCAATCCGGGCTACGGCCTCGCTTACGAAAATCTCGGCGACCTGTATTTGCGCATGGCCAACGAGGCTTATCGCCGCGCGCAGAGCCTCGGCAAGGCGAGCGCCACCACCACGCAGCGCCTCGCGGAGATCCAGAAGGTGATTTCGCCGGTCAAGACCCAGGCGCCCGCAAGACAGGCCGCCTCTGCGGAAGACGACTACACCGCCCGCGCCACCTCGAACATGACGCAGACGCCGAGCTTCCAGTACGGCGGCGCGAACGGCTCGCTCGCCATGCCGCCCTACATGGCGCCGTCGAAGTAATACGCCGTTACGTTTTTGCGCAACACGTTTTTCCAACCCCGAGGAACTTCATGAAATGGTTGATGTTGGCGCTCGGCAGCGCCGCCCTGATCGCAAACGCGCCCGCTTTTGCCCAGTCCGGTTCGCAAGCCGCGCATCCGTCCGTCCTCCTCAAGACATCGGAAGGCGACATCCGCGTCGAGCTGTATCCTGAGAAAGCGCCCAAGACGGTCGCCAACTTTCTCGACTACGTGAAGTCCGGCCAGTACAGCGGCACGATTTTCCATCGCGTGATTCGCGGCTTCATGATTCAGGGCGGCGGTTATACGCAGAGCTTCGCGGAGAAGCCGACGCGCGCGCCGATCGTGCTCGAAAGCCGTAACGGTCTGAAGAACACGATCGGCACGCTCGCCATGGCGCGCACCAGCGATCCGAATTCGGCCACCGCGCAGTTCTTCATCAACACGGTCGACAATGCCGGCCTCGACTATCCGAATCCGGACGGCAACGGCTATGCGGTGTTCGGCAAGGTCACGAGCGGCATGGACGTCGTGAAGAAGATCGAAGGCGCGCCGACCACCTCGCGCGGCCCGATGAGCGACGTGCCGCAAAAGCCGATCGTGATCGAGTCGGCAACGCTCGTCGGCAAGTAATTGCAGCAATCGGGGCGCGCAACAATCAGCCACATGCAGCGCGCCTGAATAAAAAGCGTCAACGCTCAATCCACGCCCCGGCGCGGCCCGACGTCAACTCATGACGGCTCGCCGCGCCTTTTACCCACCCCGTTCATCAAAGGATTCCATCATGGTTGAACTGCATACGAACCACGGCGTCATCAAACTCGAACTGGACGCTGAAAAGGCGCCGAAGTCGGTTGAAAACTTCCTCAACTACGTGAAAGCCGGCCACTACGACAACACGGTGTTTCACCGCGTGATCGACGGCTTCATGATCCAGGGCGGCGGTTTCGAGCCCGGCATGAAGCAGAAGCCGACGGCCGAGCCGATCACCAACGAAGCGAACAACGGTCTGAAGAACGTGAACGGCTCGATCGCCATGGCGCGCACGAACGACCCGCATTCGGCCACGGCGCAATTCTTCATCAACGTGAACGACAACGACTTCCTGAACCACTCGTCGCCGACGCCGCAGGGCTGGGGCTACGCCGTGTTCGGCAAGGTGGTCGAAGGCATGGACATCGTCGAGAAAATCAAGAAGGTCAAGACGGGTTCGAAGGGCTTCCATCAGGACGTGCCGGCAGACGACGTGGTGATCGAAAAGGCCGTGATCGTCGACTGAGCGTGAGCTCAGCGTGAACCAAGCGTCGACCCGTTCGAACTGATATCAGGCACCTTCAATGCTGCAAGAAACGCCGCTGCGAAGCGTCGCCGCGGGCGTGCCTGGCGAGGGCAAACGCCCGCACGCCGCACGCCCGTTTTTTTTCCTCTCCGATATTCACTTGAGCGAGGCGATTCCGCACACGGTCGCAGCGTTCGAGCATTTCATCCGCGTGACGGCCGAGCAGGCCGATTCGGTTTTCATACTCGGCGATCTGTTCGAGTACTGGATCGGCGACGACATGCTGGCCGAGCCGTTCGTCGCGCGCATGGCGGCGCTGCTTCATACGTTGTCCGAGCGCGGCATCGCGCTCTACATCATGCACGGCAACCGCGATTTTCTGCTGGGCAAGCGCTTCATGAAAGCGGCCGGCGCGATCTGGCTGCCCGATCCGTTCGTGATCACCGCATTCGGCACGCGTATCGCGCTCGCGCACGGCGACGGCCTGTGCACCGCGGATCGCGGCTATCAAATGTTCCGCCGTTTTGGGCGTAGCCGGTTCGCGCAGCTGCTGTTCCTGGCGTGGCCGCTGCGCTGGCGTCAGAAGCTCGCCGAGAACATGCGCTCGAAAAGCGAGCAAGGCCGCTCGCGGCCGGTTTCGCCGAAGTACGACGTGACCGGGTCGGCCGTGGCCGCGTTGTTCAAATCGTCGAAAACGGCGACCATCATTCATGGGCACACGCACCGGCCGGCGCGGCATCGCGAGCCGGGCGGCACGCGCTGGGTACTGCCGGATTGGGATCTCGACCACGGCGAGCGCCGTGGCGGGTATCTGCGTATCGATGCCGAAGGGATACGGGCGTTGCCGTTGAATTGATCGTGGCGGCGCGGCTTTCGCGCCGCGCGATGGTGTGAGAGTCCCCGTGTAAGTGCGGGCGCTAATCGGGGGCCGTTCGGTTTGACGCGGCTTCGGCTTCGGCTTCGGCTTCGGCCAGAAGCGTCAACGCTCCACCGCCGCTCCCTCGACCTTCCCCGCGATCGCAGCCGACAGACGCCGCAGATCGAGCAACGCCGCATCCGCGCCTTGCAACCCTTCCAGACTCGTGCCCAGCCGCTCCAGCGCGTCGACGATTTCGTCGATGCGCTTCGCTTGCGTGGCGGCGTGATCGATCAGGCCGTGAATTGCCAGCGACACGGGATCGTCCGCATTCGGCGTGATGCCGTAAGCGCAGAAGCCGCTGCTTCCAGCGGAGCGTTTGACGTCGCGCGCGGCGCCGCCGGAATCGGCGTTCGCCGCGCGCGCAGCCGTTTCCGATGCCATCGCCGCCGGCACGATGATGCGCGCGGGATTGCCCACCGCCGTGCCGCGCGCCGGCACGGGCTTGGTCACCACCGCGTTCGAGCCGATCTTCGCTTCCGCGCCGATCGTGAAACCGCCGAGCACCTTCGCGCCCGCGCCTACGATCACGCCGCGCTCGAGCGTGGGATGCCGCTTCGCCCCGCGCGTGAGCGAGGTGCCGCCGAGCGTCACGCCCTGGTAGATCGTGCAGTCGTCGCCGACCTGCGCGGTTTCGCCGATCACCACGCCCATGCCGTGATCGATGAACACGCGCCGCCCGAGCGTCGCGCCCGGATGGATTTCAATGCCGGTCATGAAGCGCGCCATCTGCGAGACGAAACGCGCGAGCCAGCGGCGGTTTGCCCGCCAGCAGGCATGCGCGAGCCGGTGCAGCACGAGCGCGTGCAGACCCGGATAACACGTGAGGACTTCCCAGGCGCTGCGGGCGGCGGGGTCGCGCTCGCGGATCGTGGCGATGTCTTCGCGAAGTCTCGTGAACATGGCAGGACTGTGTCGTGGGGAGAAAGGGCTGCACGCGAGACCTGGCACGCGTGACGGCATGGCTTGCCGCAAAGCACGCCGGCAGCTTTGCTTAGAACGTTTCGAGGATTGTAGAGCCAACCCGCAAAACCTGCCGGAAGCCCACGCTGCCCGCGGGGTCGTCGCCGGCCAGCCGGAAAGCACTGGCGACGGCATGCCGTTCTCAGGACGCGTCACCGTCCTTGCGCCCGGTCTTCAACAGGATGTGCTTGGCGATACCGCGCACGATATTCACTTCCTCACGCTCCAGACCGGAGCGAGCGAACAGGCGGCGCAAACGCGACATCAGCTTCTTCGGATTGGCCGGGTCGAGAAATTCGAGCGCCACCAGCGCGCTTTCCAGATGCACGAACATGCTCTCGATCTCGTCGCTCGCCGCCCGCGCACCGGCCGGCTCACCCTGCCCCGCTGCAGCTTGAGGCGCGGAATAGGCCGTGAGCGTTGCACTGTCGGTCGAGAGATACATGGTGCGCAACTCATACGCCAGCACCTGCACGGCCTGCGCGAGATTGAGCGAACTGTAGGCCGGATTGGCCGGAATGTGCGCGAGCGCGCTGCACCGCTCCACATCCTCGTTCGACAAACCCGTGCGCTCGTTGCCGAACACCAAAGCGATCTCGCCGTGCGTCGCCTGCTCGCGCGCGACGCCTGCCGCGGCACGTGGCGTCCATTGCGGCGGTCCGTATTCGCGCAGCCGGGCAGTCAGCGCGATCGACCAATGCACGCCGCTCAGCGCGTCGGCGAGCGTCGGCACGATGTGCGCGGACGCCAGCACGTCGTCGGCGCCGCTCGCCATGGCGATGGCCTCCGGATCGCTTTGCACGTGCGGCACGCGCGGCGATACCAGCACTAGCCGCGAAAAACCCATGGTTTTCAGCGCGCGCGCCGCGGCGCCGACGTTGCCCGGATGGCTCGGTTCGACGAGGACGAAGCGGGTCGAGGTGAAGCCGCCGCGCAGCTCGGCTACGGCGGGATCGGAAGAATGGTGGGTGTGGTCCACGATGGAATTCAGCAAACTAAAGACGCGTATGGTAGCGCCAACGCCGCAGCGGGTCAGAATTGCACGCGAGAGCGCACGAAAATGTGCACACAAACGCGTCCGCACGCGCGCTCGCGAATGCCGAACCGCGCCGCGAAAAACCGTGAAGATGACCGCTCGCCCCGCGAACGCTGCCGCCGCGCCCGGACTCAGGTAAAATACCGGAATTCGCGTCCAGCTTTGCCGCCCGGCCTGGCATGAGCGCCTCGTTCTTATCCAATTCGTCTCCGTCGGCGGAATGCGCACCGGTCCTGGACCGGGCGGGCGTTCCGTGCTGTTTCCGCGCCTCATCGAGGGCGCCCAATTAGCGCAGGTTAGCGCTCATTTACCGGCCAGCAGCCGTGCTGCCCCGGCACAAGGATCCAGTCTCATGCATCCCATGCTCAATATCGCTGTGAAGGCCGCGCGCCGCGCAGCCCAGATCATCAACCGCGCGTCGCTCGACCTCGATCTCATCCAGGTCAGCAAGAAACAGCACAACGATTTCGTCACGGAGGTCGACAAAGCGTCTGAAGCGGCGATCATCGACACGCTGAAGACCGCCTACCCCGATCACGCCATTCTCGCCGAAGAATCCGGCGAGTCGGAGAATGAATCCGAATACCAGTGGATCATCGATCCGCTCGACGGCACCACCAATTTCATCCACGGTTTCCCGTACTACTGCGTGTCGATCGCGCTGGCTCACAAGGGCATCGTGACGCAAGCCGTGGTCTACGACCCGACCCGCAACGACCTGTTCACCGCCTCGCGCGGCCGTGGCGCGTTCCTCAACGATCGCCGCATCCGCGTGGCCAAGCGCGACCGTCTGGCCGACGGCCTGATCGGCACCGGCTTCCCGTTCCGCGAAAAGGACGGCCTCGAAGCGTACGGCCGCCAGTTCGCTGAAATGACCGGCGCCTGCGCCGGCCTGCGCCGTCCGGGCGCCGCCGCGCTCGATCTGGCGAACGTCGCCGCCGGCCGGATGGACGGCTTCTTCGAGCAAGGCCTGAATCCGTGGGACGTCGCCGCGGGCAGCCTGCTGATCACGGAAGCCGGCGGCCTCGTCGGCAACTACACGGGTGATTCGGATTTCCTGCACATCGGCGAAATCGTTGCGGGCAACCCGAAGGTCTACGCACAGATGATCCCGATCCTGTCGCGCTACAGCCGCACGCGCCAGCAGCCCGCATAAGGCCTGCGGCGTGGCGCCGGCTCCTTACCGGCGCGCGGATTGTGACCAAAGCGGCTTCGGCCGCTTTTTCATTGGCGCGCCTGCATGCAGCGGGCGTTCGTGCTACAAAGCGGGAAGCCGCGCCGGCGTGCTCGATTGCCGGCTGCGTTTCGCGCGTTTTCGCTGCGCCCTGCTTTGCGCCTGACTTCTCGCGCAGCTTCCGATCCGCTTCATGAAAAAAGGCTTCTACACAATCATCGCGGCGCAGTTCATTTCGTCGCTGGCGGACAATGCACTGTTGATCGCGGCCATCGCGCTGCTCTCCGTGATCCGCTCGGCCGCCTGGGTCACGCCGCTGCTGCAGATCTTCTTCACCGTTTCCTACGTGCTGCTCGCGCCGTTCGTCGGCGCTTTCGCCGATTCGATGCAAAAGCGGCATGTCATGTTCGTCTCCAACGCGCTGAAGGCGAGCGGCTGCCTGATGATGATCGCGGGCGTTCATCCGATGATTGCCTACGGCGTGGTCGGCTTCGGCGCGGCCGCGTATTCGCCGGCCAAGTACGGCATCCTCACTGAACTGCTGCCTGCGGAAAAACTCGTCAAGGCGAACGCGTGGCTCGAGTCGGCCACGGTGCTATCGACCATTGTCGGCACGATGGTGGGCGGCGCGCTGATCAGCACCTTCGCGGACAAATTCGTCGCGCATGCGCATCTGCCGCTGATCCGTTCTTCCGCCGACCTCGCCATGTTCGCGACGATGGTGACGTATGCGATCGCCGCCGCGATCAACATCTTCATTCCCGACACCGGCGCGCGTTATGAAAACCGCCTGAAAGAACCGAAGAAGCTGGTCGGCGATTTCTACCATTGCTTTAACGTGCTGTGGGCCGACAAACTCGCACAGATCGCGCTGTGGGTAACGACCCTGATGTGGGGTGGCGCGGTGACGCTGCAACTGCTGGTGCTCAAATGGGCCAACGTGAACCTCGGGCTGTCGCTCTCGAAGGCGGCGGTCATGCAAGGCGTCACGGGGCTCGGCATCGCGGTGGGCGCGGCGGCCGCGGCCGCGCTGATTCCGCTGCGCCAGTCGCTACGCGTGTTGCCGATCGGCATCCTGACCGGCGCGGTGGCGATCGCCATGGCGTTCTACAACAAGGACCTGTTCCCGCCGGGTTCGGGCATTCGCATCGGCAGTTACGTCCTGCCGTTCTACATTCTGCTCGCCTATCCGCTGATGATCCTGCTCGGAGCGCTGTCGGGATTTTTCATCGTGCCGATGAACGCGATTCTCCAGCATCGCGGCGCGACGCTGCTCTCCGCGGGACATTCGATCGCGGTGCAGAATTTCAACCAGAATCTCGCCGTGCTGCTGATGCTCGGCGCGTATGCGCTGCTGCTCACTGCGAAGATGCCAGCGCAGTGGATCATTGTCGTATTCGGCACGTTCATCACCTTCATGATGTGGCTCGCCAAACGGCGCAGCGCGGTGAATGAACGCACGGTGGACATGCGGGTGATGGTGGAAGAATGAGGCCGTGCGCAGGATGACACCGACACGGCGACCTCCGCGCGCGGGTTGCCGCCCGGACATGGGGTTCGCGATGCGGACTGGCCGTCCCGCCAGGGTCCGTTCCCCTGGCGACAGGTTAAACTCACGCCCTGAACAGCTAACGCAAGAAAACACCGAGGATGGGCATTCAAACCGCTGCGGCCAACGACGTCGCACAGCACACCCCGATGATGCGCCATTATCAGGGTATAAGACATTGAACCGTTGTACGACGGTCGTTTGAGACTGTATGCCCAGCCAAAATCGCACATCCTGATACACCGGGCATACAGATTGGTGCGGGCTATTGGCGGCATCCCTGAATGCCATGCTGGCCGGGTTTTGCCCCGATCGGGCGCCGGTTCCGTCGAGTATGCCCAGCCCCTTGGGCATACTTTAGAGCCGTTCCTCCGCGCACCATGGACCCGAACCCATGTATGCCCCGTATGCCCGGGTATGATCGGCGTCTCCCCTCCACCACGCTGATCCCCCGCATGCCGATCGACAACTGCACCCACACCTTCGACGAGCTGGCTTCGACCGTTCTTCCGGCGTACCTGGAACGGTTGAAGGACGCCCTGCGGTCGCCCATGCCCGCCAGCACGTTTGTGGGGTTCAAGACCGCCACCCCCGAGGTCTTGGCCAAGGTCCAGCGCACCACCGACTTCCCCGGTTGCTACGTGTTCCTCGACGTCGACCGCCCGGTGTACGTCGGAATCTCGCGCACGGTGGTCAAGCGTCTGCTGCAGCATCTGAACTTCGAGACCCACTCCGCCGCCAGCCTGGTCTACAAAATGGCCAAGGGGGATTTCCCGCACGAAATGAAGCGGGACCAGGCGATGAAGGACGATCAGTTCCGCGAGGTCTTCCTCACCGCCCAAGGCCGCCTGCGGGACATGTCGGTCGCGTTCGTGCAGATCGACAACGACCTTGAGCTGTACCTGTTCGAGGTGATGGCCTCCATGCACCTCGACACCGACACCTGGAACACCTTCCGGACCCACTGACCGGTGGTCAGGGCCTGCCTCGCACACGCTGATGGTTCATCGGTGTCTGCGCATCAAGGCAGGCCCACGTCCTCGTCCTGGCGCTGCACGCCGCCGGCAACCTGTGCCAGGGCACCTTCGCCCCATCGGGTGACCACCTCGCCCGCGTGGACCGGATCCGACCCGTCGGGCCGATTCACCGCCCCACCTCCGCCTGATACGGCCGCCCGTGCCAGGGGACGGGTTTCTGCACCTTTTTTTCGTGCAAATCGCTCCTAAAATGCAAACTGTGTCATCAGTTACAGTTTGAGTCATCTACAAACGCCCTGCCTGACGCCACACTTCACGTCATCCGATGACGTGTTGGGAGATTTTGGTTTGGCTAAGGCGGTCGACGAGCGGAGTACCAAGGAAATGGTCCAGGGGATCGGTCAGCGGCTGGCCGCTGTTCGTCGCGCCCGCGGCTGGACCCAAGCGGTGCTCGCCGACAAGCTCGGTCTGGAGAAGGAAAGCGTCTCGCGCCTCGAGGGCGGGAAGGTCGCCATTTCGATCGAACGGCTGGTCATGTTCTGCGACGTCCTCGACGTCCCGATCGAGGAAATCCTGACCTCTGCCTCGGTGCACCCCACCGACGAGGCCCGCACCCTCATCGCCTCGCTGAAAGGGCTGGCCCCGGCCCAGCGCGCGATCGTCCTGAAATCCGCCCACCACCTGGCGGCGCTCCTGAAAAAAGAGACGGACCCCGCGCGGGACTGAGCCCGACCCGCGCAGCACCAGCGAGGGCGCGTTACCCTGTCGGCTGAACCGGTGCCCCCAGGAGGTCGTGCGATGTGCGGACGGTACAGCCGAGGTCAGGGCGACCTCTTCTACGTGGTGCCCCTCGCGACGGACGAGAACGATCCACGCCTGCGCGGGCACGCGGACATCTTCCGGCCGAGCTGGAACGTGTCCCCGGGGAGCCAGCAGCCGGTCATCACCCCCGACGGCCCCCGTCTGCAAACGTGGGGCTACCGTCCCGCCTGGGCGGTCGAGCGCAAGCAAAAAATGCTGATCAACGCACGCCTGGACAAGGCGTCCAGTTCCGCCTGGAAGTGGATGTGGAAGGCCCACCGCGTGCTCGTGCCCTGCGACGGCTACTACGAGTGGACCGGCGACCCGGGCCGCAAGCAGCCGTGGTTCATCCAGACGGCGGACGGCCCGCCCACGTATTTCGCCGGTCTGTCCAGCATGCGCGAAGGTGCCCCACCGCCCAGCACGCCGGGCGTGGTCGACGGGTTCGTGATCGTCACCGACGCCGCCTCGGGCCTGCTGGGCGACATCCACGATCGCCGCCCCCTGGTCCTCACGTTGGAAGAGGCGAAGGTGTGGCTCGACCCCGCCACCACCTACGACGAAGCCGTGCACCTGGCGAACAACGCGGTGAAGCCCTCGGAAGCGTTCCGCTGGCACAAGGTGACGCCCGGGATGAATCGCAGCGGTGGCGGCAACGACAGCCCCACGTTCAACGATCCGATCGACGATTGACGGACAAAGGCCGGCGCAAGGCCGGCCTTCATCACGCTGCAGCAGCCCTCACGGGCCCGTTCGCGCTGCGGTCCGGACCTTCCCACACCGCCCCGACACCTGTCAACGTTGACAGGCTGGCTCGGGGAAAACCCGCTGTGCTACATTCCTCCGACCAAACGGAAGGGAGGTATGCGGCATGGGTTTTGCGTTCATCCGCGAGGGGGACACCACCTCGCACGGCGGGCGTGTTCTCGCCTGCACGCCCACCAACAAGGTCGACGGGCGGCCCCTCGCCCTGCTCGGCGACAAGGTGTCGTGCCCGAAGTGCGGCGGGATCTACCCGATCGTTGGGGTGAAAAACCTGGGCATGACGTTCGACGGTCGCCCCGTCGCCTCCGAAGGCGACACCACCGCCTGCGGGGCGTCGCTCATCGCCAGCCAGAGCACCGCCACCGCGGATCCGACCAGCGGCCCGGGCGGGTCCATCGGCGGGGGCAAGAGCGTGCTGTCGCAAGCCAGCCAGGACGCCACCCAGCGCGGACGCTTCCAGGTCATCGACGACGCCACCCGCCAGCCGCTCGCCGGCCATCCCTACACCGTCACCGCCTCCGACGGTCGGGTGGTCCAGGGTACGACCGACGCCAACGGGTTCACCGACTGGCTCGAAGGGCACCAGGCCTCGTCCCTGTCGTTCCACCAGCCGGGGACCGAGGCATGACCGGGTACGCCCCGGGGTCGGCGCCCGGGGGAATGAGCCCGGAAGGCCAGACCACGCAGGTCGGGGCCAGCGCGTCCCGACTCTCCCCGAAGGACCGCGAGGTCCTCTGCCGCACGTTCTGCAAGTGCCGGCAGATCGGCGTCGCCACCAAGTCGGGACGGGTCCAGCGCCAGCGGTGCGTCGAGCAGCGCCTGGGCCTGGCGAACGAGGTGTCCAAGATGGAGACGGGTGCCCCGACGGAATACCGCCCGGAGCAGCCGTACGACATGACCACGGACCCGCCGTCCCCGATCATGGACGACAGCGCCCCGCTCGAGCCGCACCCGAGCGTGCGCCAGTGGATCCGGGACGTGTGGCCCAGCAAGGGCAAGGCCTACCAGTCCGGGGACGTGCGCCGGCCGGACGTGGTGATCGTCAACGACCCGACCCAGCCGCCCGTACAATCGAACATCAAGACGGTCGTCGAAATGAAGTTCCCCGGGGACCGTTACGGCCCGGACCAGGAGGCGGACTACGTTGAAATCGCGGGCGGCCATTCGAAGTTCGCCCACCTCGGTGCCACCGAGTGCGGGTGCGGCGACGACGATGGGGAAAAGCAAACGTCCTCGTCGAAGCAACGCGCCCCGCAGTCCGACCTCGACGAGCTGTACGGTGGTGGCAGCAGCGCGCCCGGAGGCCCACCGCTTCCGCCGGTCGCGCCAGGCCCTGCCCCGTTCCCCGCTCCCCTCTGGTAAGTTGACGCCATGACGAACGATGAAATCGAAGCCTGGGCCAAGGATCCGCGACGCGCGGACACCATGCCCTACGGGCTCTACGAGCCCCCGCACCGCAAGGGGATCACCGGCGCTGCGCTGGTGGTCCGGGGCGTCCTGTATTTCCGCAACGGTTCCAGCCCCGAGGTACGCAAGGCCCTGGTGAACTGCTTCGAGCAGTACAGCGCCATGATCGAGGAGTACCACCACGCCAGCGAAGTGGCCGCCGGCCAGGAACCGTCGAAGACCGGCCCCCTGCGCTGGCTCTACGCGGAAGGTGAGGACCCGACCGCTTACGACCCGTCGGGATTCGAGCGCCTGGCCAAGTCGGTGCCCCCGAACGAGACCCTGGCCGTGGCCATGACCAGCGCGGACCACAAGCTGGCCACCGGGTTCTACGACTTCACAGTGTTCGCACTGAGCGATTGGAAGGCCGAGCGCAAGCGCGGTCTGGACGGGGTCTCCTTCACGGTGCCCCGCGCGTTCCTCGTGCACCGTCCCGCCCGGTTCCAGGCGATGTTCAACGCGTTCGCCCAGGCCCTGCCCACCGTGCACGGTCACGCCGGGTTCGCGGTGAACGTGCCGCCGATGGGTCGCCGCCCCAACGAAGCCAGCGAGTATTTCTACGCGCGACGCTTCGGGCCCGGGATCGACGTGGGCGACCCCATGCGCTCGAACGTCCGCAAGCTCTACACCAGGATCAAAACCGTGGACTGGCTGAACGCGCTCGACGCGGAGCTGGTCCGCGAGGTCGGCGGTGCGTCGTCGCTCGCGCTGCCGCCGGACTGGTTCATCCGCGAGCCCCTGGGCGATGGCGGCCTGATCATCCAGGCGGGTGCCGCACCGGAGACCGGGATCTCGGACGGCCCGGGCAAGCCGGTCCTGCCCCCGGCCGCGTACGTGATCCTGAACCAGGCGTTGCGCCCGATCGTCGCAGACACGATCGACACGTTGCAGGACGGGACGCTCGACAGCACCGCCCCGCTCCTGAGCACCGTGGTGGCCACCGAAGGATGGCTGCGCCGGTTCGACGTGCCCGAGGACCAGATCAACGCCTGGTGGGTCGAGCTGCACAAGACCCCCAAGGTGACGGACGAGCGCGCCGCGATCGAGGAGCTGACCAACAAGCTCCTCGGGCGGATGGGCCTGCCGGGACGTTCCGCGTAGCGCCCATGGGAAGGGCCAGCGCTTCGCTGGCCCTTCGAGCAACGAACCGGAGGGAGGAGAGTCCCCGGTCCACTGCTGTACGACCAGGCTCTCATGGGCGCAGGTCCTCGTCAAGCCGTGCCCAGGCACGGCTCCGCTGCCCCTGATCCACGCCTACCCGTACCGCCGCTCCAGGTAGCCCACCTGCTCGGGCGTCACGCGCACGACCATCTGCGCCAGTTGCACCTCCAGCCCGCAGCGCCGCAGCCGTCGGGCGATGCGTCGCGCGATCCGCAGCGGGACCAGCCGGCATTTGTGCCCGACGGTGGTGCCGATGGCCTGGCCGGTGCGGTAGTAGCGGACCGAGTACAGGGTCCGGGTCTTGGGGGTGCGGGTCGTCTTGGTGGTCATGGTCGTGGTCCTCGAATGAATCCCGGGGAGCACGCCCCCGGGTGGATGGTTGGGGGCCGGCGATCAGCCCGCCGCCCGGCGTTGACGGTCCAGCGCCTTGGCCGGGCTTTCGAGCAGGTAGTCCCGCGCCAGCTTCGCCATCACCGCACGGGGTTCCGTGTCGGACGCGCCCACGCCGTCCAGGCGGTCGGCGACCTTCTCCCATTGCTCCAACGCGTAGCGGTGCGCGTCGATGATCGACACCGGGTGCAGGCCCGCCATCAGGCCCCAGGCCTGGGTCAATGCTTCACCGGCCGCCGTGCTGAGCGTGCGCGCCGCCTCGTCGCGGCCCGGGTTGTCGTAGAGGTCCCATGCGTCGGCGTTCAGCTCGACGGTGATGCGGGGGAGGAACTGGATGGTCATGGTCGTAGGTCCGTCAGGGGTCAGGATGGACCGGACGCCGCAGCGCCCGGCCGGGCATCAGTTCTTCCAGATGTAGAGGAAAAACGCGTCACGATTCGAGGCGTGCGGGTCGAAGCCGAAGAGGCATTCCAGGCCCGGGGCGACGACCACCGTCATCCCCGTCTCGATGCTGTCGGGGCATGACGTGAACCATTCCAGCGCCTGCTCGATGTAGGGGCTTTCTGCAGCCTCGCGCGTCACGTACACCGGACCGCCCGTCAGGTCGTAGCGCAGGCAGGTGTCGCGGTCGAGCTTCACCACATCTGCTTTTTGTTGAGCCGGGATCGAAAAGGGAACGTCCTGGGCCAGGACGTTCGTGGTCGCGATGCGTTGCTGGGTGCGGGTCATGTCTGCTCTCCTGTTGAGTGGGTTCTGCTTCCCGTTTTCGCCGTGACGTGGAAAAGGCCCAGCCCGGGACCCGGGGCCAGGCCGTCGCCGGATGCCGCATGCCCGAAGGGAACGGGAGAGGACGACGAGCGCCAGCGGTGCCTTGCCCCGACAGGGGAACGGGCTGGGCTACACGTCGGTCGGGAGGCGAAAAGGGAGCGGTCGCGCAACAGGGGAATGGACCCGCACCCAGCGTGGGAACGCGTCGCGATGCCGTAACGCCGTGGTCGTGCGTCCGTGCGGGGTCACGGTGGAAAGCTGGTCGGGGTGGTGGTGCCAAGCCGTGCCCAGGCACGGCGCAACGCCTTGCGACGCGCTCCCGCGTGACGCCTGGACGGGCATGCCGTCATGCTGGGCGAGCCGAACGAGGACCCGTCCGAGGGTGGTGCCGGACCCGAGGGAAACACCCGGGGCCGGAGGCCCCCTGCAGCTCGCTCACGCGCCCTCGCCCAGGGGATGACGTCGTGCCTGCGATCGAGGCCGAAGGCCTGCCGTTCCGTGCCCGGTTCCCCGGGCGGTGTTGACGTTGGCGGGACGCCCCGCGTTCCGCTACCCCGCTGCCAGGGCCCACCCGCACCGGGACCTGGTAGCGGCCGGTCGCCCGGCCGCCGGATGCTTCGGATCAGGTGGACCAGACCGCGTCCACGTAGAGGCTGGGGTCCAGCAAGGGGCCACCGGCCATCTGCTGGTGCCGCGCCAGCACCGCAAGCTGTGCCGCGGCCGGCTCGTTCTGGTCGAACACCACGAACGTGCCCGTCAGGCCCGCCTCGTGCGCGCTCTGCACCGCCCGCAGATGGTGCTTCTCGGCGATCAGGTCCTCCTCCGGGACGCCCCGCAGGCACGTCAGGTGGAACTGCATCTTGCCCTCGGCGTTCGTCGCGAGCACGTACATCTGGATCGCGTACGTGCCGTCCGGCAGTCGTTTGGCGCTGTTGGTCGTCATCGGTTTCTCCTGGTGGTGGTCGTCCCCGTCAAACCGTAGCGTGCAGGGACGGGCCGTGCCTGGGCACGGCCTGGGGTTAGCTGTTGAGCCACTCGTCGTAGGACTTCACCCGCCAGCCCAGCGACTCGGCGTTCGTTCTGTAGATCTCGTATTCCGCGTCGTTGCTGCCGCGCGACTGGGTCTGCCAGTCGGCCCGGGGCATCAGCCGGGGATCGTCGCCCGTGCGCGCCGCCGCGTCCGTCGTTTCGGACTCGCCGTCCGGCTGGTCCTGCGGCACGTCCCACGCCTCGACGGTGCACTCCTCGATGTTCAGCCCCGCCGGCGACACGCCCGGGTCCAGCAGCTCCTGGATGCACGCCCCGAAGTTCGGCGTGCCGTCCTCCTCGGTCAGTTCTTCGCGCGCCGCCTCCGGGCTCGCGTAGAACACCTGCCCCGTCGGGCCCGGGCGCATCGCGCTGGCGATGGCGGCCTCGAGCAGGGCTTTCGGATCCGTCACCTTGACGGTCATGGTGATGTCGAACGTCTTCATGGTCTTGTCCTGGTTGGGGGACCCGGCAAACCGTAGCGTGCGGGTCCCGGTGTCGTTCAGCCCGCCAGCCGGCGGTCGTAGTCCTGCACGAACGCCCGGTCCGCCAGCGGATCGTTGGTCTTCGTGAACATCAGGCGGTCCATCACCGCCGCCACGTCGGCCGGGAGCCAGCGCAGCGCGTACCGCCCGTTGTCCCGGAGGAGACGTCGTACGGCGCGGTAGGTCGGCTTGTTCATCGCGGGGGTCCTCGTCGGGGTGAATCGGTCCAGCGGGGTGTCGCCACCCCGCCGGGAAGCCTTACGCGCGGTTCATCGCATCGCGTTGGCGGCCGGCCATGACTTCGAGCTGACGTGCCGCCGTGCTGTTCTCGTCGAACACGGTCATGGGCCACTTGTAGCCTTCGTTCGCGGCCTTGCGGGCGGCCTTGCCGTGGTGCTTCTTCGCCGCGATCTCGTCGGCGGTCGTGCCGACCATCGCCGTGAAGAACTCGGGGGTGCCGTCCTGCGTCGTCGCCAGGACGAACACGCGGACCTTGACGTAGCCGTCGGTGGTGCTCGCCTTCGGTGCTGCCGGTGCTGCCGCCGGTTGCGCTTCGGGAGCGCTCGTACCCGGGGTGCCGGTCGTGCCTGCGGTGGCGTCCGCCACGTCGGCGAAGGTCGTGTCTGCTGCCGGTGCTGCTGCGGTGCTGGTCGTCATGGTCTGCTCCTGGGTGTTGACGTTGGAAACTTGCTCTTTGGAAGCCTTGGGGCGCGAGGAACGGCGCGGGGTGGCTTGTGCGTTGGTAGCGGTGGTGTCGGTAAGGTGAGCCATGGTGTTTCTCCTTCTCAGGGTGGGTTGAGTTCGTTTGCTCTTCGGAGCCGCCTTGACGCATAACCAGGACGGCCAGGCCACCAGGGCCAGGGCACGACCGGATGCCGCACGCGCCGCACGACCGGAGGGAGAAAGGGGAACGGGAGAGGACGTGGCAACGCTGCGCAGCACCCTTGCCCTATCGGGTGGACAGGCTGGCCTATGCGTCGGAGAAAGGCGGACCGGGGAGCAACGAACGTTTTCAACACTCCTGAGCCCAGGGATCACCGCGCCACGTTTGACACCACCGCCGACGTGCCCTGGCACGGCGCTGCTGGGCGCCGCATGGCCCAGCGGTTGGTCGTTGACGTTGGTGAAGCACCTGCTGGATGCTTCGCCCCACCGCTCGGAGCGGCCCCCCGCGCTGGACGGTTCGAGCGCCGCCGTTCCGCTTCACCAGGCCGTCCCGGCCGCCCCTGGGTTACGCGGGCTCCGGCGGTTGAGCGTATGCAGCACCGGAGTGGCGTCGATAGCGACCCGTGGCCGAATCGCCTGCCCGCGCCGTTCAGCAGCCCCGCACCGCGGGGCGCCCGTCGTCAGGACTTCTGCCCGGCCTGCTTCATCGCGTCCAGCTCGGCGAGCATGCGGGCCCGGGCCTCGTTGTTGATCTCGTCCATTCGCTGCGCGATCAGCGCGCTGTCGATCATCGTGCCCAGACGCTGGGTGTCGGGGTAGCTCCAGCCGTGGGCCATGCAAAGCACGCCCTTGAGCATCGAAAACTCGTTGTCGTTGCCCCGGAAGCCCTCGATCAGGGCTTGGGTCCGGGTGGTGCGTGCGTTCTTGCGTGCCATCGTGTTCTCCGTTGTTGGTGGGGTGGACCCGTGCCGTGGCACGGATCCGGGTGAATCAGTGGGTCTGCACGTCGCGCGATGCCCAGTGCGCCGCTTCCAGGGTCTCGCGGTGCGCCTCGTTGGCGGCCTCGGTCATCAGCTCGATGGCCACGCCCTCGAGGTACGCGTCGCCGTCGCTTTCGATGCCCCACAACGCGTGCCCGTAGTCGTTCGCCACGAGGCCGTCCAGGTCCTCGTCGTCGCCCAGCAGCGTCACGACCACGCCCACCCAGTTCCACTGGTCTGCGGCCCAGCGGCGCAGGTGCTCGAAGTCCAGACGCACCGCCTCGGCGCGCACCTCGCCCTCGGTGAGCGGTTTGCTCGGGTCACGCCCGGGGACCGTCACGGTCTCCGTCGCGCGCCGGTGCTCCTGCATCAGGCCGCCGAATCGGTGGGACACCGTCGCCTTGCCAACGGGGCGGCGCACCACGCGGTCCTTCGCCAGCCGGGCGATCAACGCCTGACGCTGCGCCTCGGACAAGCCCCAGCCCTCACGCTTCGCGATTCGGTTGGCCTCGGCCACGTCGTAGAACCGCTTGCTGCCGTGGTCGCTCGAAAGGACCCACTCGCCCGGGTGCTTGTCGCGCGTGGTCCAGTCGCTCACCGGGCCGTGGCCGTCCTCCTCGTCCCACGGAGCGCCCTTGTCGTCGTCGTTCTCGACGTTGACCCGGAAACGGTAGGTGTGGCCGTCGATCGTCAGCTCGCGCACCTCGCCGTCGAAAACCCAGCCACGGGTCGGGGAGATGGCGGAGATGGTGGTGGTCGTCATGGTCGTGGTCCTCGAATGTGGTCAGTGGGTCAGGTGGTAGTCGTAGATCGCCCAGTCGTAGCGGCCGGCCAGTTGCTCGGCGTAGGCCACGGCCAGCTCGTGGGTCGCAAGGTCCGCCACGCACGCCACGCCGCCCTCCACCTCGTGCAGGTAGACGGAGAAAAACTGCGGGTTCTGGTTGTCCACCTCGCAGCAGCTCTTCGCCGGGTCGATCAGGTCGATCTCCTCGCGGACGCCCTGAATCTCGATGGCGTCGAAACGCTCGGGGGTGCCGTCGATCACCTCGTTGGCGTAGCACTCGTTCTTGAACGGTTGCGCCGTTGCCGTGACACCTGCTGTTTGGTGAGCCTGGGAGGCGAAGGAACCGTCGCGGTTTGCGCTGTTCGTGCCGGTCTGTGGGTTCGTCGTGGTCATGGCTGTTCGTCCTTTCCGTGGGTTTCTGCTGTCTGGAGCCGCCTGACGTCGAACAAGCCCTGCCGGGACCCGGGGCCAGGCCGTCGCCGGATGCCGCACGCCTGACCGACCACCAGGAGGGAAGGACCGGGAGAGGACGACGAGCGCAGCGGTGCCTTGCCCCACCAGGGGCACGGTGTTGGGCTAGACGTCGGTTCAAGGCGGACCGGGCAGCGACCGCGGAAAGGTGTGGACCACGCGCCCACGGGGGAGACCGGCACGGCGCGGCGAGCAACGCCGCGGGACGTTGAGCCGTTCAGGGGTCAGCCGTTCGGGGTAGGGTCTGCCCGTGCTGTGGCACGGATCCAGGCCACCGGGAAACCACCAGGGGCCCGGCTGGTCCCGCCCTGCTGTTGCCGGTGCTTGCGCGTGCCCAAGGGGTGCCACGGCACGTAAGAAGTGCTTGCGTCGTCCCGCGAATCTTGAGAAGCTCGGGCTTTCAGCACCAACGGGATTTCAAGGGATGGCGACGACAACGGAAGCGATGGACCTGGCCGACGAGGGAGCTGTGAAGCGGACCCGTGCACCGCGGGGTCAGCCCATCCCCGTGAAGCGCGTCCACGGCTATATGTGGAAAAAGGACAAGGACGCGTTCGCGCATCTGACGGCGCAGAACGGCCTCCAGATGACCGAGACGTTCACCCGGGAGGTCGAGCGGTGGCTGTCCGGGGCGTTCGAGCTGGAAGTGGTCGAGCTGCCGGACTTCAAGACGCCGCGCGACGACTGGCCGGGCCGTCAGCCCAAGCCGAACAACGCCAAGGTGGGCGTGCGGTTCGTGGCGGACCTGCCGGAAAAGGTGTACAAGCGCTTCAAGCTGCAATGCGTGAAGCTCGATTGTTCGATGATCGAGGTCACGTCCGCGCTGATTCAGCGCTGGAACGCCGAGCACCAGTAACGACAAAGCGGGCCGTGGCCCGCTTTGTTCTTGGTGCGCCCTCCTCCCGACGCGCTGTCATGCCGGGACCGCCTCACGCGGTGCCGGTTCCACCAGGGCGTGGGCCAGCAGCCACGCCTCGTCCAGCGGATGCGGTGCCGCGTACGGCTGGAACGACGCGTCCTCCTCGTGGAACGAGCGGATCAGGTCGTCCGCCGCCTCCCGGGCGTTCTCCGCCACCGGGTGCCGGTCGAAGTAGGTGTCCCGATCTTGGGCCAGGCGCTCGACCATGCCCGGCTTGAACGCGAACCAGCCCGCGTCCACGCCCGCCTGGTCAACGTCGAACAGCACCCGCAGGACCTGTTGCAGGACCCACGGCGAGCCGAACTCCGCCGCCCGATCGCCGAACGACCAGGCCGGCATGTCCCGGTTTCTCGGGTGCAGGGTCAGGAAGTACGACGCGCAGCCGTCGTCCCAGCCGGTGAATCCGTACCGGTCCCACTGGTCGAGGGTCCAGCCGTTCAGGTCCACGAGCCCCTTGTCCGGGGGAAGAACAAACACACGCGACAACGAAAGACGCGACATTTCAAATACCTCCAACAGGTGGTTTGGGTAGGTGGTTGAGCTGGCCCAGGGGCCTACTGTTTTTCCAGGATTGCACACAAATCCGTTTTTGCAAACGTAACGATGACGGTCTCACCGTCGCGTGGCGTCAAAACCTCGGACACCACCCGATCCCTCCGCCTTCGGCCATCATCGCGTACCCACGGGTTCCCGCTCGCGTACACGTGGGGCGGACCCGCCATTTCCGGCAACGCCTTGTCCCTCAAGGGTTCCGCAACATATTAAGCCGTGCCACGGCACATGTTGACATCATATCCGTACCCGTGGTTACATGCGACTCATCCGTGCCACTGCACGGTTCCGTTTCGGTTAAGCCGTGCCACGGCACACCAAAAAACAAGGACACCCTCATGAAACCGATGACCATCGTTGCATGCAGCACCAAGGGCGGTACGAGCAAGACCACCACGTGCGTGAACCTGCCGGACGCCATCGCCCAGGAGCTGGGCGTGGAGCTGGGCACGGGATTCGACGCGCAGCTTTTCGACCTGGACCCGCAGATGTCCGCGAGCGAATGGCACGAGGCCGCCGGCGACGGTGCCCGTCCGTTCCCGGTGCTGGCCTGCCCGCGCCCCACGCTCGACCAGTTCCTGGCGACCGTGCGCGAGCCGCGCGATCTGCGGGTGTTCGACTGCCCGGGGATCGAGGCCTCGAACCCGGCGACGATCGCCGCCGTGCGTGCCGCCGATTTCGTGCTGCTGCCCATCCAACCGTCGGCGTTCGACATGTGGGCCAACGCCAAGCTGGTCGACCTGGTCCGCACCCGCATGGACATCACCGACGGGCGCACGAAAGCCGCGTTCCTGATCACCCAGGCGTCGCCGCGCTCGCGCCTGGCCCGCCTGACCCGGGAAGCCTTGCAGGAAACGGGGATCCCGGTGCTGGACACGGTGATGCACGCCCGCAAGAGCTACGTGGAAGCGGCGGCCAACGGGGTGACGGTGTTCCAGCACTCGGACGCGCAGGCCCAGGCCGAAATGCGCGGTGTGGCGCGCGAGGTCCTGGCGATGCTGGCGACGTGCCATGGCACCGACCGCGCCGGCCTGGCCGCGGCGTGAGGGGGTGCTTGTGAAAACGACGCTTTCGTTTCAACGCCCCAGCGCCCGCAAGGCCCAGGACGAGAAGCCGGCCGTGGTGGTGCCCCCGCCCGCGCTGCGCCTGGTCCGCACCCCCGAGACGGAACGCAAGGGGAACAACGCCGCGGGGAGCACCCGGTTCCACGTGCGCCTGCCGATCGCGCACAAGCGGTTCGTGGAAGCCCGGGCCGAGGCGTCGGGGTCCACGCTCACGACGCTGTTCCGTGGGCTGCTGGAGGACTGGCTTGCCGGGACGGTGACCGTCACCGTGCCCTCGGTTGCGCCCACCGAGGACAGGGAACGGTTGAGCTTGGACCTGCCCACGCCGCTGTACCGCCAGGTGAAGGCCAAGGTCAGCGCCGACGGGCACCGCCTCACCGACGTGACCGTGGGGCTGATCGAGCGGCTGATGGCCAGCGCGCGTCGACGCTGACGCGCACCGCCCCTGTACGACAAAGGCCCGGGAAACCGGGCCTTTTGCATGGAGCGGACGATCAGCGGGAACGCCCGTAGTCGTACTCGTAATCGCGCTCCCGGCGCAGGCTGCGTTCCGCTTCCAGCTTGCGCTGCTGCTCCTGCGCCGGCGTCGGCGGGAGCGCGCGGGTCGCCGCCTGCTGCGCCGCCTGCTCCGCTGCGCGCTTCGCCACCGCCTGGGCCTCCGCCTTCTGCCGTGCCTCGTACGCGGCCCGTGCCGCCGCCTTGCGGGCGTTGAGCTGGGTCATGGACGCCACGAACCCGCTCTGCGCCTGCGTTGCCGTCGCCTCGCGCTCGTTCACCGCAGCACGGGCGCGCAGGTCCGCCGCGTGCTGCGGGTCGCCGGCCAGCCGACGGCGCGACGCTTCCTCGCTCTCCGCCGCCTGGGCGATCCCGCGGGCCTTCAGCGCCTCGCGTTCCTCGGTCCGGGACGTGGCCAGCTCGGCCTCCAGGTGAGCGGGAATCTTGATCGGTTCGAGGCGACGGGACGCTCCGCGCTGCTGCGGACGGATCTCCTTCGCCTCCTCGCGGGTGATCTGCTTCACGTCCATCGTGGTGACGTTCAGGGCCTGCTCGGTGAGGGCCTGGGCGATCCCGCCGCGGCGGGTGCCGTCCTCGTCGATCCGACCCAGCAGGTCCTCGTCCAGCCCGTAGATGCCGTACTCGGTCTTCATCCGGGTCATCGCCACCAGCGCCGACTGGTTGTTCACCATGTGCAGACCGGCGGGACCGACCAGGTGGAGCACCTTGTCGATCGACTGACCCTGGGATTTGTGGACGGTGCCGGCGAACCCCAGCTCGACGTCCGGCACGTCCTTGGTGTCGAACGTAACGTACCGCCCGTTCTGCTCCGCGATGTCCGACACCAACCGAATGGTCATGATGTGGCTCTTCTTGTCGTCGGACGGGCGGAGCTGGGTGATGACGCCGCCCTCGCCGTTCGACACGCCCAGTTCGTCGTGCTTTTCGCTGAACACCACCTTGTCCCCGGTGGCCAGCATCACCTGACGCCACTCCTCGTTGACGATCAGCCGTACGCGATGGTCCTCGCCGAGGAGGCCCCGCTCCTTGAATCCCTGCCGGATGTCTTCGTTCACCTGCTGTACCTCACGGTTGGTCCCGCAGATCACCAACGTCTGCGCGTAGTCCCGGTTGAACTCGTTGAACTGGGTGGTGTCGATCGACACCGTGTGCTTCTTCTGGCTCAGGTCGGCGGGGGTGACCTCCACCTCGATCAGGAACCCCTCACCGTTCTCGTTCAGCTCCATGGCCTTCACCACACCGGTGTCGTTGGCGTGGATGCCCAAGGCCTTGTCGCCCGCGCTGAACACCACCTTGTCGCGCACCGACATGTCCACCTCACGCAGCTCACCGCCCACCATGAGCTTGACGGTCTCGGGCTCGCCCTGGCCCTCGGTCTTGAAGTAGTCGCGCACCAGCGCCGCACGAGCCTCCAGCTCGGTCTCCGAGGTGCGGATGTGGCCATTGGCCAGGTAGCGTTCGAAAATCTTCTGGCCATCGCGCTCGTCGTACAGCATGTTGGCCGTTACCCGGTCGCGCTCCTCGCGCTGACGGCGGATCTCCTTCAGCGCGTGGTCCTGAATCCGCGCCTGCATGATCCGGAAGCCCGACCCGGCGCCCACCGGCTGCAACTGCAGGTGGTCGCCCATGAGCACCAGCTTGGCCCCGGCCTTGTCGCACAAGTCCTGCATTTCCGCGATGCTCTGAGAGGTCTGCATGCCGGCCTCGTCGATGATCAGCATGGTCTTGCTGTCCAGCGGGAGCTTGCCATTCTTGATCCGGTGCAAGGTCGTGCGGGTCGAGTAGCTCTCCACCCCGCTCTCGCTTTGCAGCTTCTTGGCCGCCTTCCAGGATTCGGACACGCCGATGAGCTTGCCCCCGGCCTCCTCCCACGTGATCTTCGTGGCGATGAAGGACGTGGTCTTGCCCGTGCCCGCGCGGCCCGAGATGATCGCGTTGCCACCGGTGTCCGAGCAGATGTAGCGGACGCTGCCTTCCTGCTCGGCGTTGAGCTTGAGGTGCGGGTTCTTCGCCTGGAACTTCGCCAGGCCGGCGTCGACCTGCTCCTTGGTCAGGCGGATCGACTGCTCGTCCGCACGCGCCGCGGCCTTCTTGATGATCCCAGCCTCCAGGTCCACCATGGCCTGGGAGGCGTACCGCGCCACGCCGGTCTTCGGGTCGTGCTCGAACGCCAGGACGCGCTTCGCGTCGTCCAGGATGGCGTTGGTCTTCTCGAGCACGCCGCGCATGTCCATCCGGCCCACGTATTCGAACGCGACCTGCTTCATCAGCTCGTAGCGGGTGAACAGGGACGACGCCACGTGGACGGTCTTGAGGATCTCGTCGTCCGACTTCGGGGTCATGTCCTGCTGCTTCTCCTGGCCCTTCACCGGCTCCATGTCCTTGTGGCCCAGGTTCGACACGACCTCCGGGCTCTTCAACGCAGCCACGGACTGGTAGGCGTTCGGGTTCCGCTGCCGGCGCTCCTCAAACTCCCGCTTCCAGATTTCCCGCAGCTCCTGGATGGACGGCTCGTCCTTGTCCTTGCGGGTGCGCTCGGCGGCCTGGTCCTCGGTGACCTCGGGATGGGCCTCCATGTACGCCAGGATGTCCATGCGGCGCTTGCTGTGCGCGTTGCGGCTTTCCTCGTCGATCCCCGCCACACGGAAGAATACGTCACCGGTCTCGCGACCTTTCGCGTTGAGCTGGATGTGCTTGTTGACCTGGTAGCCCAGCTCCTGGATCTCGTGCGCGAGCTGGTTGCGGTAGATGGCGCCGGCCGCGTGCTTGATCGCCATCAGGGTGCTGTTCTCGAACGTGGTCACCCGTTCCTTCCCGTCGGGGCCGATCGAGTGCACCATGTTCATGACAATGTAGTGCGAGTGAAGGTTCGGGTCGAGGTCGCGGTTCGAGTAATGCGTGACCTCGGCCGCGATCATGCCGACGTTGCGGACGATCTCATTGCCCTGCGCCCCAACCCGTGCGTACAGCTCGGATTCCACGAACTTGATCATCATCCGTGCTGCGTGCTTGTGCGCCTGGATGATCGCTTCCCGCTCCTCCGGCGTGTTCGTCGGGTCCGCCATCAGCATGGAGACCGTCTTCTCCGCGGTGGCGCACATGTCGAACGCCGCACGACGGCCGCCACGGCCCACGTTCTGCACGCCCTTCGCCCCGTCCGGGAGCTTGCCGTTCAGCAGGTTCAGCAGCACCTCCTCACTCACCTCGCCCTTCAGCCCCAGCGCCTCCGCCCCCTTGCCCATCCAGGTCGTCTGGTTCTCGATCTTCCCCGTCACCTCGTTGACGTAATACCGGGCTTCCTTGGCCAGGAAATAGTTAATGATGTTGTTCCCGTTCTTATCGTGCCCTTTCGGGCTGAGCGCCATCATCGTGACCATGGTCCCCTCCTATATAGTATGTCTGTGCCCTGGCACGGATGGATCGAGCACCCGAGCCGTTGGGTTCGGATCCAGGTTACTGACGAAAATGAGGGCGTCAAGCGCCACCACGGGCGGGCCCGCGCCCACTGGTTCAGTCGGTCTCGGACGCCTCATCCCGGTGTTGCGCAGCGCGTTCGCGAATTTTCCGATCGGCGCGGATCGTGGCCCACGCCTCGGCCACGCGCTTCTTCCGGTCCCGCAACCCCCGAACGTCGCTCTCCAGAAATGCGTAGGTGAAGAATGCGATGACCAGGAGGGCCACGGACACCGGGGCTTGCCACCACCCGTGGCTGAGCCAGGCCATAACCACGCTGCACGCCGCAATGCTGACGATGCGCTGCACGTCGTCGGTATCGACCCCGTACTCCTGGTTCGGGTTGAACTCGACCACAAGGCTCGCCACGCTGAGCAGCAGGACGACGCCCAGCAGGAGCAGGTTGATGAGATGCCAGGTGGCCATGGTCGCCTCCGTCGGTGGTTGGGATGTACCCAAACCTAGCGGGTCCCCCAGGCGCGTCAACCCCGCCCCCGGGGATTTTTCGACCCGCCTCAGAGCGAGCGCTCGGGCTCGTTCTCCGGGGCCTGCGTGCGCACAGACACCTGCCGGACGGTGGTGATCTGCTTCTTCGGAGCGACCACCGTCACCGTGCGGACCTCGCCGGTCTGGTTGTCGATCACGTTCTCCACGTTTTTCGCCGGGCCCTGCGCGCCCTCGGCGAGCTTCAAGCCTTCCAGGACCAGGTGCCCACCTGGGATCACCGCCTCCGCCACCTGGCCCGCGACCGCTTCGAGCAGGAGTGAGGCCGACTCGTCCATCTCGCCCGGGTCGTGCCAGTCGCCGCGGCGTTCCTGCTCCCGCTGCAGGTTCGCGGCGTCGACCATGGCGTGCTGGTACTCCTCGCTGTCGCGTTCGACGTCCACTTCCACGGTCTCCACCACCGTCTCCTTCTTCCGCTGCATTTCCAGCTCGTACAGCTCCATCGCGGACAGTGGGCGGTCGGCCAGAGTGGTGGTCGGGGGTTCTGCCACCGCCTCGGGTCCGTGCTTCGCCTCGTCCGCCGGCGCACCGTCCATCAGGCCGAACGATTCGAGCAGGTCCGCACCGCCAGACCCGCCAACGGGCGCGGGCACTTCCGCCGGAACCGGCTGCTTCTCGGTGACCTCGGGCCACCCCGCTTTCGGCGCGTAGTCCGTGAATGGGGCCACCTTCCCGCCGGTGAGCCAGGACGACAGTTTCAGGTCGAGCTTCACCGGAGCGCGGGGCACCACGTCGGACGGGGCGAACGGCCAGAGCAGGTGGTACAGGCCGTCCCCCAGCCGGACGATCGCACGCACGCCCTTGCGCCCCTGGGGGCCCATGCGTCGCTGCGAGGACAGGATGTCCGCCGACATCACGACGGCGTCGGCCTCTTCGTAGACGTCCTCCGTCGCCGGCTGCCCCTTCTTCGCCGCGGTGCCACGGATCAACCTCTGCACCCGCCGCTTCGGGAAGGTGTTGGTGATGTCCGCCGCCTGCGCGGGGTCTGCCGCCAGGCCGTAGATCTTCAACGCGGTGTTGCCCTGGATCCGCTTGAGCCCGTGCTCCCCGTAGATCTCGATCAGGGCACTCTCGGTCTGCGCGGCCAGAATGTGCTTCAGCCCGTAACTGCGGCCCATCTCCAACGCCTTGTAGATGCTCTCGACCTTGCCCATCGCCGCGAACTCGTCGAGGAACACGATCAGGTTGCGGGCCGCCTTACCGCCCTGGCCAGTGCCCAGGTCCATCACCGCGTCGGTGACGAACGCGTGCATCGCCCGGATGTAGCCCTGGGCCATGTCGCTGTACCGCTGGTTGTTCCGCAGGACGATGGTCCGAACACCGTTGTAGCCCGGCTTGTCCATCCCCTTCACGTAGCGCAGCAGGGACACGCGTCGACGCTTCGGTTCGCCCGGCAGCTCGTCGCCCCAGGCCTGACCCATTGCGATGATGGGCTGCGCGAAGTTGCGCATGGTGATTTCAAACGACTTGATGGTGGCCGAGCGCTCGAAGTCTTCGATGATGGCCGCCACCATGGGGTCGTACTTCAATGCCCACTCGTAGATCTGCTTCATCGGGGCCTGCACGCGTTGCGCCAAGTGGCCCCAGTGCCATGCCGGCGGCGCCTCCAGCCCGCGCGCCCGCGCTTCACGCCGCGCCTGACGGTACTCGTGGATCAGGGACAGCACCACCACCCGCAGAACGCCGCGCGCACCGTTCGACCACATCGGGTCCTTCGACTCCGGGATCTGCGCGATGGCGAACGACACGGCGTCCTGGTCGGTGCGCAGGTCATCGCCGATGGCCCAGGCCGCGTCGCCCTTGTTGAACATGCCGATGATCGCGATCTCGCGCGACCGCCCGCCGAGCATCTTGTTCAGTTGCTCGAACACGAACGACAGGTCGCCCTTGACGTCCACCACCAGCAGGTGATGGCGGCCCTCCATCGCTGCCCGGAACAACCAGGTGAGCATCGCCGTCTTACCGGCACCCGCCGAGCCCAGCACCATCATGGATTTGGCCCAGATCGACTCCGATAAGGCGGGCAGTCCCGGGTGAACCGGGAGGAACCCCTCCGCGCCCTCGCCGTTCAACTCATGGACGGCCAGCGTCGCCTTCGCCATGGCATCCTTGCCGCCGTGGTACTCCATGCCGGACAGGTGCTTGGTGTCGCAATGGAGCACCGCCATCTTGTTCACCAGCGCGGCGAACACGCCAGCGGCCGGCAAGGTGGCGAGCAGCATCTTCCCTTTGATGAGCCACCAGTTCAGTTGGTCGAGCGCTGCCTGGTAGGCGGCAACGTCCGCCGCGAACGGGCGACGCTTCCACATGAACGCGTGGGCGGCGGTTTTCAGCCAGTAGACCGCGTGCTCCCCGAGCCCCATGTGGGAGACACCGCCCAGCAGGCCGGTGTGCCCCGCTACCGCCCACTCGAGCGCGACGGTGCCGCTCCAGGTTGCCGCGGCTGCGAGAGCGCCCAGCGTGAACGCGGGACCCAGCAGGCGGTACGGTTGGTCCGATGGCAACCAGCGCGGCACGTGGTTCCAAGCGTAGTGGACTGGCATGGCCATGCGGGCCTCCCCCGTGATCGATCGACCAACCCAGGGTATCGAGCGCGCCGCGTTACGCAAGTTACGCCCGGAGGCGGTGAAACCCCACCCGGTCGGGACCGGGCGATCCCGCTGACGCCCATGGGCCCGGGCCGAGCATCGGTCGCCGGAAACGGGCGTCAGCAGGGTTTTGAAACCGGCCCCCGCGCCGGGATGGGGTTGGGGGTGTCACGTGAGGGAGGTGTGCCCTGGCACGGATTCAGCCGTACCAAGGCGGGATCAGCGGAGCGCGAGGTAGCCGAGGGTCGCCACCAGCACGATCACCCCCATCGGGAGCGCGTAGCACCGCACCAGCAGGTGCGCCCAGCTCTCCTCCGCCTTGCGATCGGACGGTTCGGACACGTCCTGAACGGTCATCGGTTCGTCGTGGCGCCCCACCACGTCGCGCGGCAACGACCAGTAGCGCCACCGGGCCCGCCTGATCCGCACGTGGTCGTCGTGGCCCATCCAGTGCTCCTTGCCCATCGCGACGAACGCCCGGATCCGCACGACCGTCGACCGGGTCCGAATCGCGTTCAGCAGCAACGACGCGGTGGCCTTCCGGTTCCCCTCCGGCAAGGTGCCCAGTTGCACCGCCAGGTTGTGCTCCAGCTCAACCACCGACGGGCTCTCCCCCTCCGTCGGAACCTCGGACAGCCCCTCCTGCTCGCTGCTCTTCCACATGCCCATCGCAACACCTCTTGTACAGGTACGCTCCCGGGTCAAACCGGCAGGACGCGGGAGCGGGCGCCCTGCCGGTGGGTGGTCAGTCGTTGCCGTCGACCGGGTCGTCCAGCTCGGAAATGATCCGCTGAATGTCCTGGTCGTCCCGCGAGCCCACCCCGGCGTACCAGCTCGGCTTCTTCACCTTAGCAGGTGCCAGGGCACGGGGCGATTCCGCCGAAGCGGACGGTGCTGCTGCCGCACGGGCCGCCAGGGGACTGGCCACGGACGGGGTGCCGGGTTCGTCGAACGGATCGGGCTGGACCGCCGGCCGGACGTTCTGCACCGCCCCGACGCGCGGGAGCGGGTCCCAAGGCGGGTCGATCAGTTCCTCGACCGCTGCGGTGGCCGGCCCGCTTTTCGTCGAAGCGTCCGCCTGGTCGTCCGCCACCGGCTTCACCAGCGGCTTGGGTTGCGGTTCCGGCGTGTCGCTGGCGACGCCCTTGGTCAGCGTGATGCCGCCCACTCGGGCGAGCACCACGTCCGCCTCGTTCGACGCCGACCGCAGGTTGTCGAGCAGGTGCGCCACCACCTCGCCGGCGTGGTAGGGCACGTCGCACACGTGGTCGCACGCCCGGTGAATCGCCCAGTCGTCGTTCGCGCTGTGCCCGACGCCCACCACCACGAAGACCCCGCGCTCGCGCAGGGCTTCCAGGGCCGCCACGCTTTCCGGCGCGTTGTAGGTGTCGAACTGCCCGTTCTTCACGTCCCCACCTCCGCGCACGACCGCCACGATGTCGCCCTTGTTCGGGTACAGCGCGTCCAGCCGGTCCAGCGCCTCCGCCAGGTGGCCGCTGGCGTCGATGCCTTCCTTCGCCGCCTTCATCCGGACGGTGTCCGTGATCGTGTGGCCGCCCCGGGTCAACCGCTTCTTGAAGTCCAAGAACCCGTCCGAGTTGATCGCCGCCGTGGTCACGCAGAACACCCGACCGGTGATCTCGTCCGTCGATTGGGGAACCCGGGTCTCCTCGATCGGCGCAACCGGAACGGTGCTCGCCGCGCGCATCAGCGTCGGGCGGGCCATGATCTCCTGCATGACGGTGTGCCGCATGTGCGGGAACCGCGAGGTGCCGATCTCCACCAGACCCGACCAGGTGTCGCCGCCGTTCATGGACGCGCTGGCGAAGTAGACGAACGCCTCGCGGCCCGTGCGGGTCACCAGGTGCTCGCGCACGGTGGTCGCCGCGCGCCCGGCCAGGGTCTCGACGTAGTGCAGCGTGCGCTCGTCGATGGTCGGCAGGCACACCACGTTGCAGCAGTTCTGGACGAACGCCTCGACCGCGAAGTGGTTCTTGGCCTTGCCGTGAAGCGAGGTGATGCTCTGGGTCAGGACGATGTTGATGTGGCCGTAGCCCCGGGAAATGTCGATCCAGTTGGAATCGTCCATGCTGGACCCGTCCGCCGTCAGGATCTTCTGGAACTCGTCGTGCAGCTCGCCGGTGAAACGGTCCACGCCGTAGACCAGGCGTTTGCCGTCCACCACCAGGGCGTCCCGGAAGTCCTGTGAGGCGCGGATGACGTCGTGGTATTGCATCCGCAGGATCTCGGCGACGAACAGGGCGGCCTCGCCGTAGGTGTGGGTGGGCATTTCCAGGACGATGAACTGCTGCTGTACGTACACCAGGTCGAACCAGTCGATCCCGGTGGCCACGTCCGCGCAGAAGGCCCGGCGAAGTTTCGGGTTCTCGTAGAACGGACGGGTGATGGTCAGCAGGCTGGCCACGTGCCAGGCGTACTGCTCGAAAATCTTGGCGTCGTCCGTCGTCACCATGGAAACCTTGGTCGGGGGCGCGCTGCCCACCTGAGTGATGATGTCGGTGGTCTTGCCCTTCTTCGCCGACGGGTCCTTGGCGAAGTGCAGCATGGAGAACACGTAGGCCCCGGTCTCCCGGGAGCGCAGCGCCGCCAGCGTGTCCTCCGCCGCGTCCCGCTGCTCCTGCGTGGTGTAGAGCGCCTGGAACCGGTGGGCCAGCTTGTAGCGCGCCACGAACTTCAACGGCTCGTTGAGGTAGTGGAACAGGTCCGCCAGGGTGGGCTCCCGTCGTTCAACGTGGCGGATGAACCGTGCGATCAGCACCGCGTCGGTCACGCCCTCGCTCCCCCAGTAAGCCTCGCCGCCCTTCACCTTCGAGCTGTACAACGTCAGAAAATCCCGCAGCTTCTGATCGGACCAGCCCGCCAGCAGGTTGCACGGCATGGTGTCGCTGGCCGGACCCAGGATCACGGTGCGGTCCAGGCGCCGGCAGACGTTCGCGTAGTCGCCCTTCACCACGTCGGTCACGAGCATCGCCACGCGTGCGTCGTGCAGCCGCTTGAGCAACGGGATGCCCGCGCCCGTGGTCTTGCCCGTCCCGGTTCCGCCCAAGACCGCGACCGAGGTGGTCGCGTCGCGGAACGTCAGGAGGAGTTCGACCGGCGGGGCCTTCCCGTCCGCCGATCCCGGCTTGGTGTACGCCAGGAGCACCTGACCCGCCAGCGGCTTGGTCAGGTCGATCTCGGTGGGAACGACAAAGGGTGCCAGGGCACGGTCTTCCGCCAACGGAGCGGCGGGCTGGACGGGTTGGGGTTCTACTGCCTTCGGGGGCTGGGCTCTGGGAACGCCCAGCATCTTGAGTACCGCCAGTGCGATCGTCTTCACGTGTCTCCTCCGTGATGTCGCTGGGGTTAGGCCTTGGCGGCCAGGGCCTTCTGGATCGCAACCAACGTGTCGTTGATCGCCTTGAACTTCGCGTCGATCTTCTCGATCTCCGCCACGACGGTGTTGGACAGGTTTTCGACTTTGAGCTGCAGCTTGGCCCGAGCGTCCCGTTCGGAACGGCCGGTGTCGCTCAACGCCGCGCGGACGCTTTCCTCGGTCTTCGAGGAAACGGCATCGGACATCAGCGGGACCGCCCCCTCGATCGTGTGGGTCACAACGTCCAGCAGCTCTCCGCGCAACCCTTCGAGTTGGTCGCGACCGTCGAGGTAGCCGAAGAGCAGGTCGCGCAACAGACGGTTTGTGCTGTCGAATCCGGCCGCCTGGCGCTCCTCCTCGACACGTGCGGCCTCCGCGTTGGAGACGTAGATGCCGAGGGTCTTGCCGTTGCGCGTCGCGCTGCGATCGCTCTGGCTGTTTTCAGCGAGGCTTCGGACGGTGCGGGTGCGAGGCATGTTGGGCGCTCCTGTTGGAAGTGGTGATGACCCAACATGGCAGGTCCCAGCCGTTTGTCCAGCGTTTGGCGAAACCAGCCGACGAACGGTCGACTTGCATAAGCACCTTATGCAGATTGAGCCTTGCTGGACGGGGCTTGACGGGGTGCTGTGCGCATTTTGCTTATGCGTTGCATAAGCAGCCGAGCCAAGCCCAGCAAGGCGATGGCGGTGGTTTTGGGGGTAGGTTCTTAAACACCAACGGTGCGAAGGGTGTGTCGTTGCAGGATTTGCGCAGTCTCTCCCCCGAGTACGTCTTCACGTTTTTCCACTCGAGGAGGAGTGACGTCGCAATCCCCGCAACCAGAGTGCTCCGCACGACGCTTCACCGCTTTTCCGCTCTCGCAGTACCCCCTCGCTTCTCCCCCCAGCGCACGTCCTCGCTCCACCTGTGCGCTCCGCTGTCCCTGTGCCCGCCCCTGCCTCTCGCACCTGGGACAGCCTCCTTCCATCGGTGTTCGCCGTTCGGTGTCGCCTTCAGCGTTCGGACCCGCCCCTGCCTCTCGGACGAACGCTCGCCGTTGGGGTGCGCCGTTGCTGTACCGGGGAGCGTTGCTCCGCTGCCCGGTGGGGGTGCCCGTCGCCGTGCGGTACGGAACGCCCCGCGTGACGCCGACGCGGTACGACGGTGGGGGTCCGGTGTTGCCGTGCGCCGTTGCCTGGACGTGCCGGTGCGCGCGCAGCGTGCAGCGCGACCCTGCCTCACCGGGTCGTGGCGACGCGTCGCCGGGTCCAGGCGGACGTTCCGGTGTTGGGGTTGCTCGCGTCAGCGAGGGGGTCCGCCTTCGCCTGTCCGGGGTTCGGGTGCGTCGCTCCGCGTGTACGTACACCGGACGCTCGCGCCCCGCAGCGCCCCCGGGTCATGCCCCTGTGCCCGGTATGACGCTGGCATTCGCACCAACGCAACGCGTGGACGGGTCGTGCGGTGAGACCTGGGGTTGGTCGAACCGCGCCCGCGCGCAGCGCACCCGGTCACGCCCCGTTGACCGGTATGACATGTGCATTGGCACGGGTAAGCCTGCACCCCGTCCGCCGCGTGCCCCTCGCCTTCCGCCCCACCATCCAGGCGTGCGCACGCACGACCGGGACGCGCCCTCGGTGCGGTACGACGGTGCAGGTTCCGTGGGTCGCCGTACCCCGGGGAGCCTCGCCGTCGCCTTGGGGTCGAACGTCTGCCCAGTGGTGGTGGTCGAGCGTGCGTGGTCGCGGAGCGGCACCGTCAGCGCGGACATGAGGCGTCAACCCGACCGGTACCCGAGCCCCGCCAGGGGCCGGGAACCGGGAGGAGTTGCGCCGTCCGCGCAGGTGCCGCGAAGCGAACGCACGTCCCCCGCCCGCGCAGCGGTGCCGGTGATGCTGGACCAGGGACGGCGTGGGTCCTGTGCCGTCCCGCTGAGGCAGGACCGGTCGTGCGTGCGCGGGGTGCCCTCCTTCCATCCCTCGCGCTCAACCGATCGCGCCCGGCGCGTCGAGCAGCACCCGCCTGAGCTATCCCTCCACCCCCGATCCCTGGTACGACGCCACGGGCCAACCGCACGTCCGACCCTTCCCCCGGATGGAAGACCTTCACCTGGCCCGAGCCGTCGTGGCCCTGTACCTGTACAGCACCGCCCAACCGATCCGGGTTCCACCTTCCCCCCACGGTCGGAACCTTCAGCCCGCGCGGCGAGCGCGAACGTACGACCGACAGCCCGGCCGGCGAGGCCGGAGCGAAGCTCCAGGTGCCGTCCGGCGAACCCCGTGGAGGGGTGCCAGGGCACGTCCGTAGGACTTGCGCAAATCCTTGGCGCTGTTAGGTTGGGGTCATGCCGACGCCGCAGGCGTTGAGCCTCGACAACGAACCGGAGGAGACCCATGCCGTCGAAAAACCCTGAACGCCGAGCCGCCGTGTACGCCGATTGGGCCAAACGTGCGAAAGCCACCCATAAACGGCGTGGCCTGATGATCCCACTGGACCTGGACGCGCTGCTGGTGACGTACGCCAAGCTCAATGGGATCTCGGTGCCCGACGCTATCGTGGAGGCCTGCGAGCGTGTCCACGGTGCGGCCCTGCGCCGCGCTACCCCTGTTGAATCCAGCGAGGCATGATCATGGCGAGCTTGTTCAAGCGCCCCGCCACCCTGACCGCGTTCGACCACGACGACGGATTCGACGAGCTGTACGACGTCGAGGACGGCCTGGGCCAGGAGGTCGACGTTCCGCCGGTCCAGGTGGTGCCCGGGTCGTTGCAAGACCTTCTGTTCTCCCAGCTTGTTGACGGCTTGCGCGCGTCGATGCGGCACACCGAGCCGTGGATGGTGCGGTACCTCGCGGACCAGCAGGACGGGGTGTGCGCCTATTGCGGTCTTACCCTCTCCGTCACCGGAAAGCGGATCGACGGTGCGCCGCGCGCCATGGCGGACCTGCTGGTGCCCCTGGCCCTGGGCGGGTCCGCGCTGGAGGAGAACCGGGTGCTCTGTTGCGCGGAATGCCAGAACGCTAAGGGCGGGATGGACTGGCTGGGGTTCGGTCGCGCGACCGCCCCGGCCAAACTGCTGGCCCGCCGTCGCGAAGCCCTGTTGGACGCGGCCAACCATGTGCTGCCCCTGTCGGTGAAGGGGAAGGTCGCCGCGATGGACGTGCTGGAGCGGCGTTGGGCCTTCCCACGCTTCCGTGTTCTGGCCCAGGTGTTCGGGGAGGTCGGGTATTTCGGCTGGGACCTGCGCGGTCTGCCGAACGAGCGGAGCGGTGAGGTCCGGGCCCGCCTGCGTTTCCAGTTCGGCGGGCGCGACATGTCGCAAGGTCGGTTCGCCCTGTACGAGGTGCCCCTCGCCCGGTGGTTCGAGGCGGCCTGGTCGTTGATGGAGGAAAACGCGGTGCTGGTCCGTCCGACCATGACCGATCGTGAGCGGGCCGCCTTCCCGCCCTTCAGCCCCTTGCATCTCGATCCCGACATGCGCGCCAGCCTGGCGGACGACGGGTGGGCGGAGCACTACGAGCGGTGGCACGTGCTGCTCACGGGCGACCGGTGGGTGCAGGAGGCGCGACGCGTCGCCCGGTGGTCGGTGCAGGCGAAGCCTGGTCAACGTGTGGCCCAGGCGAAACAACGCCAGGTGCTGCGCGAGAAGCCGTTGACCGATGCCCTCGCCCGCCTCGCTGTCAACCTGGACGGTCTGCGCACGGGAAAGCGGGCCCCGGCCTCCGTGCCTGCTGAGCGTACGGGGCTGGCCCCCGGTGCGGACCTGGTGGGTGCCGGTTCGTCGGTGCCCACGGGCCTGTCCGATGGTTCGACCGTCTTGGGTCCCCGCCCGTCGAATCCGGCCCGGGCCCAGCGTCACGACCGGATGGTGGCGCGGCACGCCGCGTTCCGTGAAGCCCTGCGTGCGGGGAAGCCCGTGCCCCCGCGCGAGGTCGAACCGGTGGCCCCGGTCGAGGCGGAGCCGACGCGCGCTCCGTTGCCCCGGGACGTGCAGGACCGCCTGGTGGCGATGCGGGAGCGGTTGACCGCCCGGTTGAGCACGACCACCCCGACGACGAGCACCGCGGCCACGGGCCGGACGGGCGATGCGCGAGCGGGTGGTGCTCCCTGGGGTGCGGTCGAACTGGGTGTGCGTGGTGAGGGTGTTGCCGATCATGGAGGTGCCGCATGAGCACGACGAGCACGAAAGCGAAACGCCGTCCGATTCACCTGCTGGAACGGACCCTGGACCCGCACTTCTACATTTTTCGCTGGCTGGACGATCTCGCCGGCCGCCGGTTGCCCCGCGCCGACGTGTTCGTGCCGGAATGGGTCGCGGACCCGTCCTGGTTCGACCTGGACCGGGTGGCGTTCTACTTCACGGTTCCCAGCGAACGGTGGTCCGCCCTGCTGGTGCGCGGATCCGCCGACGGGATGGACGTGGTGGAGGCGATGGAGGCGGACATTGCGGAGCATGCGCAGGACCCGGAGTACGACCGCCGCACCCTGGCCCGGGAGCGCCTGCAGGTCCGCACGATGCGCAAGCACGGGCTGGTGACGCACGAGGAGCTGCACGCCCAGCGGACCTGCCTGCTAGATGGGACGTTCGCGCAGCGGTCCCAGCTTGGGAAGTACCGGGTGTTCCGGTCCAACCGCGTCGAGGTCGAGGCGTTCGCCGACATGCTCGCCTCGGAGGCGGACTGGCTCATCGTCCCGGTCCTGCCGGCGTTCTCATGGAAGCGGGACGGGGTGGAGTTCCCCGTCGACGATCCGCGCTACGCGGCCCCCATGGTGCACGCGGTGACCCGGACGCCGTGCCCGTGGCAACCGGTTCAGCAGGAGCGGTGCGTGTTCGTGTGACCCGGGCACGGGCCAGGCCAGGGGTCAGTGTCATGCGGGTTCAGGGTCATGCCGGCAGGTCGTGCCCTGGCACGGGTCCCGTGGAAGCGTGAGCATCGCGCCCTGGGCGTCAGCACCGGGTTTGCGGGACCAGGCCCGTGGCCCCGGGTGTGTTGTGGGGGGTGGTTGTTGTGCGGTGATGGCGAATCGCATCCACCGACGATCGCCCACCGCATCGCGTGTCCCGGTTCTGCTCCATCCCGTTGTCCGGTCACCGTGCGGCGGCCCATGTGAAAAGCGGCGCCCTCCGACGCCGCTTTACCTCCTCTGTTGTTGTCGATCCAGGGTTGTGGCCCTGGGGTTGTTCGGTTCGCTGGTCAGGCGGCCAGGGCCATGGTCCGGTTGCGCGCCAGGGCGTCGTTCACGGCCTTGCTGTTCAGCTTCACCAAGCGGTCCAGCGTCGAGACGTTCTTGCTGTTGGTGTGGCGCAGGTTCAGCTTGTCGCTGGCGCTCAGGAGCATGACCAGGAACTTCTCGGACACCACCCCCACGGCCTTGTCGATCACCGTGTCACCGTTCCGGTCGACGGTGTTCAGCAAGGCGGTCTTGCTGCCGGCCAGCATGATGATCGCCGCTGCGGCCTTCATGCAGTTCCGGGCCACCGCCACGTCGAGCCAGGTGTCCCCGTTCAGGTTGACGCCGGTCACGTCCAGCCCGTCCTTGGCGAGGCGGCGGATGTCGCGTGCGTCGTCCAGGATGACGGCGGCCATCATCCGGCTGTTCTGCTTCGAGGTGAGGGTCAGGGTGCTCATGGTGTTGCTCCGGCAGGTGGTGGGTCGGCGGTGTTTACGCGTTCCCTATACTTCCAATATACAAAATGGCTCAGACTGGTCAACTGTTTGAGACGCCCGTTTGCAAGTATTTTTTGACTTTCGGACGAACGGTCGACCCTCCGCGACAAGCGGTCGAACCGGTGTGCCATGGCATGGATTGGGATGGTGCGGGGCGAGGTCTGGTGGTGATGCTGGTGCTGGTGTGGTGATGCTGGCCCCTGCGCGATGGTCCCTGTCCCGTGAACAACTCCATCCGGTCGCATCCGCTCACTCCACCCTCCGGGCCCTGGCCACGGGCCGACGCATCGCCTGCTGTCCCGCCGCCGACCTGCTCCAGCCCTGGCCCCGGTGATCCCGCCACCCGTGAACGAGCCCCGCTGTTCCCGCTGCGTGCGGTGTTGGGGGTGAGTGGGCCTTGTGCCCAGAGGTGTTGGCGCGGGTGCGGGGTTGGTGTTGGAGTGCGGGGGCCACCGGCCCCGGCGGGTTTCCATGGGACCTGATCGACCATACCCAGCAGCCAGGGGGTGCCGGGCGCCAGCCCGGCGAGCAGCAGCGAAACATGCCCGCCTGCAGCCCGGGCCGGCGAGGCCCGGGGTGTCGCGGTGGTTGTGCGGTCGTGCGGTCAGCCCTTCCTCTCGGTACCCGCTTGACCGTCAGCCAGGGCCTTGGCAGCGCGCTCAGCCTGTCGAGCGGCCTGCTTTTCCATACGACGCTGAGCCCACCGTCCGATGAACGTGGCCGGTGCCCATTCGCCCGCGTCTCGGGACTGTTCGGTGGCGAGCGGTGCAACGTTGGAGCTGGTGGTCACCAGGTCGTTGACCATCGGTGCGGGTGCCGGCGCGGGTGCCACGTCGGCCTCGCTAACCGGCACGGCCGGTGCCGATGCCGGTTCGGCCGCCTGGGTGGACACGGTCTGCGCCGCAGCCTGAGCCTGCGCCTGCGCTTTCTGCTGAGCGTGGCGCGCGACCGCCTGCTCTGCCAGACGCTCCGCCACCGTGCCGTCGATCGCCTGCCGGGTGTACTTGTTCAGCACCCGGACGTGCAACGTCCCGTCCGGTCCTTCGGTGGCGACCATGCTGCGGTGCTCGCCGTACTGCACGCCCTGCTCTTCGCACGCGCGCTCCAGCACCGCCACCGCGTCGGGGTGGTCGAGCACCCGGGCCAGGTCCAGCGGGGTGTGGGGACCTTCGGGACGGTGGTGCGCCTCGGCTTCGAGGTCCGCCCCGTGGTCGACCAGGTGCTGCACGACCGGACCGTGGCCGCCGGCCGCGGCGAAGTGCAGCGCGTCCCGCCCGTCGTCCAGTTGCAGCTTGAGCAGGTCGTCCTCGTGGTTCACCACCAGGGCCTGGACCTGCACGAGGTCACCGTTTGCGCACGCGTCCAGCAGGCGGGAGAACCGTGCCTCGAGGTCGTCGCTCAGCTCGAGCCCGGTTTCTCCGTCGCCGGCCTGGTGCTGGTCCACCTCATGGTGTTCGGTCTGGCCCTGTGCGCCCACACAGCTGGCGATGCTCGTCAACGACCCGGTGAGCAGTTCGAGCGCCAGGTCCAGCTCAGCCGGGGTCGACGTGTTGCCGTCCTTCCGTTCGACGAAGGCGCTGCCGAGCAGTGCCGCCAGGAGCGGATCGCCTTTCGACTCCACCAGCTTCAACGGGGTGTTGCCCTCACGGTCGGGCGTGGACGGGTTGGCCCCATGGTCCAGCAGCAGCTTGGTGACCTCGAAGCTCCCTCCGTTCAGCGCGAACAGCAACGGGGTACGGTCAGAACCGGAGGCGCGCTCAGGTTGATTGACGTCGGCCTGGGCCTGCACCAGCGCGTGCACGAACGGGACGCACCGGCCTTCCAGGTGGTGCATCGCCAAAGTGAGCGGGTTCCAGCCGGAATAGGCGGCGTTGGGATTCGCGCCATTACGCAGGGCGTTGGTGAAGGCGTTGAGATCGCCGTTGGCGATGGCCTGGTACAGCTCGACGTCCACCGCCGTGAAAGCGGTGGTTGAAGCGGTGGTGCTCATGCGGGGTCCCCGTGGTTCTGGCCTTTCGGTCTGCGGTTGCGGTCGTGCCGGTTATGCGTTTTGAATCGCCCCAGTGTCGGAGCAGTGGTCGTCCAGTGTGATGACGGCCGACCAGCGCAAAACTGTACACCCGCGGCGTGGCCCAGGCGTGAAAACGCCCACCGTGGGGTGGGCGCTGCGCCTGGCTGGTCCGTGCATTGGCACGGGTCAACCGGTCGGGGTCAGCGGTGCTGAAACCCGCGGGGTGGCGCTCGCGCGTTCAGCGGTCACGCCTCCTTGAATCGGTCGAACCGAAAGTCAGGCCCCAGGGGGAGTTCGTCGCCGAACGTGTGGCGAGCGGGCCCGATCGAACCGAAATCCCAATCCCGCCGCCATTCCCCGGTCACACCGTCCCACTCGTACGCCACCCGTTCCCCGGAAGCGTTGACCCCGTGCACGCGGTTCTTGCGCGCGATCACGTTGGTCAGGCGGGCCACCTTCGGGTCGTCATGGTTGGGTTCTTTCAACTGCAACGCCGTACGCTTGCTCATCGTCCGTCTCCTCTGGTCAGCGCGAGCCTCGACGTGGACCCGCTCAGGCCACCGTAGCGGGTCGTGCAGGTTCGTCAAGCGGTCGGCCAGGGCCCGGAGGAGACGTGCACGACCTGGGGCTGGCGACGTACACGACCTGGGGTGTGGGGACATCCGCGCCCGGTGGGGTGAGGTCGGAACCGCCCATGGGCCTGCGGTCGTGCGTGACCGGTGGTGGCCCCGGTGGATCGCCGAGCCCGACCGCTGGAGACGGATGGTGCTGGTGGTCCTCGTGGTGCTGGTGTCGCTGGCGAGCTGGAGTACGTCCACGCAGCGAGGAAACCCACCCGGAGGGTGGGCGGGGAACCCCGCCTCCGGCCCAGGGTGCGAAACGGACAGGCCCGCGCCCGTTGGCGTCAGCACCGCCTTGACCTGGGGCCACGGGCCCAGGGATGTTGGGGTTGTCGATGGCCGCCGCGTTTTCCCCGGTGCCCGCCTCTCCTCGCCTTTCCCCTCACCCGGAGTCCGGTCGGGCCGGCCTTGTCGTGCCCACCGCACCGCGCGCCGTCGTGCTGCTGTAAAGTTCAGCGGTGCGCTGCCGTAGAGCAGGGACCGACAACACGACCACAAAAAGCGAGAAGACCAGCATGAGCGACGACGAACGCCAGATTCGCGCCGGGGACCACCTGTGGGTGCAGCGCCTGGGCTACGAGCATCACGGCCTCGCCTCTGGGCGGGACACGGTCATCCATTATTCGGGAAAAGACGGGGTCTTCGACACGGGGGTGATCGAGGAGGTGCCGCTGTCGACCTTTGCCAAGGGCCGCAAGGTCCGTTTCGTCGACCACCCGGACCGTTTGCACGGGCGCCTGGAAAGCGTTCGACGTGCCCGGCAACGCATCGGGGAGACCGAGTACAACCTGGTGTTCAACAACTGCGAGCACTTCGTGATGTGGTGCATCGAAGACAAGCACACGAGCGAGCAGGTCAACGACGCGGTCCGCACAACCGGGAACATCGCCGCTACTGCGATGATGTACCGCTGGTACCGGACCTGGGCGATGGAAGAGGCCATGGGGCCGACGGTGCGGGTCGCCACCCAGATGTTGAGCGCCGGACGCACGGCGTCGACGGTGACGAGCGCGATGAACGCCGCGTCCGCCGCCCGTACCGCCGCCTCGCTGGCCCCCACGGTGAGCGCCGCCCTCACCTCGTCGGCCCCGGCCGCAACGACCGCGATCGCGAACGGGTTGACCGCGGCCGGCCTGACCGGCGTGGTCGGTGGTGCGGGTGCCGCTGCCGTGGGGATCGTCTCCGCCCCGGTGAGCATCCCGATGGTGGCGGTGGCCGCCGGTGTCGGTCTCGCCGTCACCGCCGTGAGCGCCCTCTGGGACAGCATTTTCGATTGACCGAACAAGCGGGGCTCGTGCCAAGGGCACCCGCTTACCCTGCCGCCTCCCCACCCCGCCTCAATGGCACTTGCCCTTGCGTTTCCGTATCGGCCCGGCCGGTAATGCCTGCAGTCTTTCGACCTGGTGCACGTGGTTCTCGAATCCCCGACGGTCCGACGGGCTCACCGGGACCGCCATCCGTCGTCCGTTGGGCGCCACCAGCTTCCCGTGTGTCTTGCCCTTCGTGTAAGTCCAGCCCTGCTTGACAAGCCCTGCCACGTGGCGGTGGAGGTCCTTGTCGTTCGAGTAGTGCGGTTTGCCCATGTTCGTTGTCCGTCCAGCGGAGCGGGATGCCCCGGTACGGACGAACCCACCGTTTTGCGGTGGGCCCTGGGCCAACGGTGGTGCTGGTGGTGGTCAGGCCATCGCCTCGCTGTACTCCGGACGGGTGTCGAGCGCCGCGCGGATGACGTAGCCCTCCGCGAAGCTGTCGGACGTCAGCATCGCCGCGTCCAGCTCATCGACCGAGAGGCCCAGGCCCCGGACGATGGCTTCGAGCTTGCTGGGAGCCTCGGTGTAGCGATCGTCGTTGCTGGGGTAGAAGCGGAACATGTTCCAGGCGGGGATGGTGCTCATGGTGGGGTCCTCGGGGTGGTGGCGGTGCGTCGATCGCGCTGCCTATAAATCCAGTTTAGATAAACGCTCTGACCCGTCAACGGTTTGACCCAGCGATTCACGGGGCCAGCCATTTGTATTTTTCAATGGTCTCGCCACCGCTATAGCAGCCGATCAGCCCGTGCCAGGGCACGGCCCAGAGGGTTGCGGTCGTGCCCCGCCCTGTGCCTTCGGCGAGGTTCGGGGTGGCCCGGGTCCGGTGTTGGAGTGCCGGGCGGAGCCCCGGCGGGGTTGGGGTCATGGGGCCCGGTTGTGCCCATTGCGACGCACCAACGACAAGCCCACCGTGAAGGTGGGCCCTGGGTGCAGCGGTTGCGCTCAGCAGGTCTGCTCGATGCGCTCTTTGGGATTGGGTCCCGGCCGCCTCGGCTTCTGCTTGAACGCGTCGAGATCCTCGGGCCGGACCAGTGCTCGCCCACCGACCTTCACCGTGGCCAGGCGTCGAGCTTTCACAAGCTGGCTTACCCATTGTTGCGACACGCCCAGCTCACGGGCAACGTCCGAGCCTGTCAGCAGGCCCGTCTCCAGCGCCGCACGCACCTCGGGCCCATTTACCATCGTGATACGTGACCTGAACTCGTCGAGGTCCACGCGCCGCACCAGACGGCGGCCACCGACCTTGACCGTGAGCAGTTCCCCTCTGTAAGCGTTGTCGTACACGATGCTTGCATTCACCCCCAACTCACGGGCCGCGTCCGCCATGGTCAACATGCCGGCCTTGGCCGCTTTGAACGCCTCCAGGTCCTCCCGCCGCACAAGCCGGTGCCCGTCGACCAACACCACCGGAAGGTTTCCGCGATTGACGTGATCCGCCACCGTTTGCGCCGCCACGCCTAGCTGTCGCGCGGCGTCCGCTTGGGTCAGCATCCCCTCGGCCAGGGCCCGGCGAACGTCCTCCCCCTGCGCCCGGGCCCTGGCCCTGTCGACGTCCCGGTTCCGTTTCCATTCGGATTCGAACGCGTTGAGATCGTCCCGACGCACCCAGTTACGTCCGTCCACCGTCACGGTCGCCAAGCGCCCCTTGGCGATGTAGCGATTCAGGCACGCGGGGGACATGCCCAACTTCCTGGCCGCTGCTGCCTTCGTCATCAGCTCGCTGCTGAAGGCGGCGTCCGGTTCTGCTCGGTTCGGTCTCGACATGCTGCTTCTCCAACGTTGCAGGGCTCGGGGCCCCGGTACCCCGAAACCCACCGTTTTTGCGGTGGGCCCTGGGGCAACGTTGGTGCAGCGGGTGGTCAGAGCCGCGACCGGGCACGGGCCCGCACGGGCTCCTCCACCTGAGCGGCGTCGAGCGCCTGGCGAAGGAGCCGCGCCTCGATGTCCGACACCATGGCCTGCAGGAAGGGTTTGCTCCGATGCCAGGTGACCGTCTTGGCGAGCCCGAGGTCAGCGCCATGCTTCGCCGCCAGGCTCGCGGCCTCGTCGATCCACGCGATGTCCGCTTCGCTGAACGATTTCTTGTGAGCCAGCACGCCGATCGACCTGGCCGCGTTCGGTCGGCACACGCAGAGCAGCAGGACCAGCCACAACGGACCCTGCATGAAATCTGAGCCGTTGTCGTTGAGCCCTGGGGTCACGTAGAGCGAGACCTCGCGATTCAGGTCGGATCCCAGCAGGGCCACCAGCTCCGGGTAGACGTCAGGCTGGACGCCGTAGGTGTTCGCGACCCGCCCGACAGCGGCCACGGAGTCCCCGTCGCTCAGCGCCATGAGTTCGCGGATGAACGCCGCACGACCGGCCGGCGCCCGCACCATCCCAACCACCTGGTTCAGCCAGGTTTCGAGGTAGAACGGAAACCGCTCGGGCACTGCCTCCAGGTCCTCGCCCGAAAAGCGCTCGATGATGGCGGAAAGGGCCTCGCCGTAGCGTCCCGCGTAGATCAGCGCCTGCACCAGGTTTTCAGCCTGTTCATAGCGCTCCCGACGGTCTTGCACAGCTTTCAGTTCATCGTTGGTCATGTCGTACTCCAAGGGGCCGGGAGGGATGGTACCCAGAATGCCGCGTTCCCGCGGCCCCTGGATCAACGCAGGTGGTGGTGCCGATCAGACGGCCAGGGCCGCGCCTTCCTCCACTTCGCGCTCGCCCGGCAGGTAGCCGTCCTCGTCGTAGAGGCATGGGCCAGCCGGGGCACCGCTCTGGAACGCGTCGAGCACGTCCAGCAGGGTCCGGCGCACCGCCTGCCACTCCGGGGTGTCCGGCCACACGCGGGTGCGCTGCACCTTCGGCTCGAGCCACTTGCCGGACCGGCTGCGGACCAGGGTCACGCGTTCGAGGCGGCCGTGCTCGTCCATGCCGTATTCCAGCGACACGCCCAGGCCATCCTCGGCGCGCTCGACCACCTCCTCCAGGCTGGTCGCTTCGAAGACGTCGCCGGTTTTAGCGATGAAACGGTAGATGGACTTGGTAGCTTGCCCCTTCTGGAACGTGAAGAGCTTCGTCGGGTTGATGTGCGGGGTGGCGGTGGTCATGAAGAACTCCGGGGGTGGGGTTGTGGCGGTGCGCCGATCGCGCGCTGCCTATACTTCCAGTTTACGAAAACGCTCAACTCAAGCAACACCGGTAAGCGGGATTTATGCGGTAAGAACGCAGAAACTTTGTGCTATCGGACGAACGGTCGACCCTCGCCGACGAACGGTGGCTCCACCCGGTGGAGCCGTGCCGTGGCACACGCGCAAAACGGGGCTCGCGCCCCACTCGCCCTCCGGGCCACCACCTCGCGTTCGCCGCCTTCCTCCACCACCAGCCCTGGGCCCGCCACCTCCGTGAGCGGTGTTCGGGCGATCGCCCTGGAACCCCGCGCCCATCCGCTTCGCGGGTCCGGGGTAGAGTGGGCCTTGTGCCCAGGGTTTGGTTTTCCGATCGCGGCGCTGGTACGCCAAATCCGGCGCAAAAATGCACCGGATTACATTCAAGATGGGGACAATCACACGGTTACGGGTCGGGCGGGGTATTCCTTGGCGAGAACCTTTTGGCGAGCAGCCCCGACTTTTTCATGCCAGGCGTCCATGGCTCGAGCCTGATCGCGAAGGCGTTTGGTCTCTGCTTTGCACTGCTCGGCGCGCATACCCAAGGCCGTCGAAAGATTGATCAGCTCCTCCCCGGTGCGAGTCGTGAGGTCGTCGTTCAGCGCAAGGGCGCCAAGCTCGCGCCAATCCAAGGTGGCGAGGTAGTCTTCGGTGAAGGTCATAAGGGGTCTCCGGGGGTCGGGTTGTGGCGATGCGTCGTTGCGCGCTGCCTATAAATCCAGTCTACAAGACCACACACCTTTAGCAACGGTTTGGCGAGCGACGAAGGCAGAAACTTCGTGCTATCGGACGAACGGTCGACCCTCATCTGGCAATGGCCTCTCCGATTGGCGGAGCCGTGCCTTGGCACATCGGGAAGCCGTTCCCGTTCCCCGCCTTCCTCCACCTCCTGGCCTGGGCCCGCCACCTCCGCGTCAGCGTGCGATGTCCGGGCGATCGCCCTGGTGCCCCGCTTCGTCCGCTCCGCGGGTGCGGGGTCGAGTGGGCCTTGTGCCCAGGGTTTTGGGGTTCGCGCTGGTGCCGGTGGTCCCCGTCCCCTGGTTCAGCCTTAGACCTGGGCCGCCTTGTCCCGCTTGCGCTTCAACGCCTGGACCGACTTCACGGGGTAGCGCCAGTACCGCCCGACGCGGACCCGGTCGACCAGGCCCCGCTCAGCGAACCACGCGACGGTGCTGCGATCGGCAACGCCGAGGACCTCGGCCGCCTCCCGCGCGCTCAGCGTGCCCGGAACGTGGCGGTCCTGCTTCGCCCGCTCCGCCAGGAAACGGTCCAGCTCGTCCCGGTGGAACCGGCGCCGGCCGCTGGCGTCGACGAACGCCGTCAGCTCGCCCCGCTTCACCGCGTCGTTCAACGTGTTGAGGTGACGGAGCGGGGAGTTGACCTGCCCGAGCGAGCAGTACCGCGCGGCCTGGGACGCGGTCAGCCCCTCGCGCTGTACCGCCAGGGCCTTGGCGTGGGCCGCCACGCTCTTGCGCGCGAACGTCCACCGGCCCCGATCGTCCAGGGTCCCGGCCAGCACTCCCCGCTGTGCCCAGTCTCGCACCGTCGTGATCGCCACATCGAGCAGCGCCGCCGCCTCGCGGGCCCCGACGCGGGACGTGTCGGTGGTCCGTGCCTTGTAGCTGTCCAGCTCGGCGACCGGGACGAACCACGCGCCCCGGGCGTCCTGGACCCCGTGAAGGTGGCCCGCCTGAATCTTGCGCCAAACCGCCGACCTGCTGGACGCGGCGAGGCCAAGGTGTACGGTGGCGGCGGTCAGCCCAAGGCAGGGCGTGCCCTGGATGGTGGTGGGGGTCGCGCGTGCGGTCATGGTCGGTCGGGCTCCTGAAGCGTGAAGGGTAAGGCATGGGCCTCGTTACGCCAAAACCCGCGTTGCCGCGGGCCCTGGGCTGAACGTTGAGGGTCGGTCCTTACGGGAGCACGACGTCCGTGTAGAGGGTGTCCAGCGTGCCGGCGACCTCGGCCACGGGGACCTCTGCCGCTTTGCGGAGCGCTTCTAGGCCCACGCCCGTGGTGCTCTTGATGCGCTTGTAAGCCTTGGTCATGTCGGTGAGCAGGCCGTCGAGCATCTCCTCCGGGACCCGCTTGGTCGCCACGAGGTGGGCGATGGCGCGGACCTTGTTGAGGTGGTTCACCACCTGCGTGTGGGTTTCGAGCAGAGCCCGGGCCAGGGTGTCGACCACCATGTCGCGTGCTGCCTTGTCGCCGGTGGCTTCGACCGCGCGGACCACGTTCACCAGGCGCTCGGCGCGCTCCTTGCGAGCCTCCACGTCGTCCTTGAACGCTTCCCCGGCTTTGTCGTTGATTCGCCAGTCGATGTCGTGGCGGGGGCCGGTGCCCAGAATCTTGTCCAGTGCGGCGTTCAGCGCGGCGTAGCCGCTCTTCTCGTCCTCCTCGATCGCCGGGCAACCGTTGCCGGCTTGCCGCTTGACCATGACCAGGTGGTCCACACCGTCAACCGTGACGGTGACGAACGCCGTAGCGTCGAACTCCATGCGCATCGTTTCGCTGTAGCTGTGGTCATGGGCGATGGCAACGCAGTAGACGCTGCTACGGATCGCGCGTTCGAGTTTTTCGAGGGGGGTGGTCGTGATGGTCATGGCGGAACTCCGGGGGGTGGGGTGATGGCGTTGCGTCGTTGCGCTCTGCCTACACTTCCAGGTTACAAGACCAACCGACTAAAGCAACGGTAAGAAAGCAGAAACTTCGTGCTATCGGACGAACGGTCAACCCTCGGTGCCGGCGGGGGTTGGTCCGTGCCAGGGCACAAGGAAAACGGGGCTCGCGCCCCGTCGCAACCCCGGTCCTCCGGCCACCCTCCCCACGCACCGCTTCACCCGCCTCTTGGGCCTGGGCCCCGCTTCGTCCGCTGCGCGGTGACGGGGCGGAGTGGGCCTAGTGCCCAGTGCTTTTGACGTTGCCGTTCTCCGGTTCCGGTTTTACACCGCGCCAGGGGCCACCTGCTCCTCCACGGTCAGCCCCTGGCCCCTGCATCCGGTTCAGCCCAGCGCTCGCGCGGCCTTGAGCACGTCCCGGGTCCCGGCGTCCTTCGCGAGGTCGGACGCGGTCTGCCCGTCGTAGCTCTTCCGGTCCGTCCGTGCCCCGAACGCGATGAGCTGCAGGACCACGTCCCGTTGGCCCTGCTCGGCCGCGTGGTGCAGCGGGGTGAGGCCGAACTCGTCGACCGCGTGCACGTCCGCCCCGTGCGCGAGGAGCAGCGCCGCGCCGTGCAGGTGGCCACGCCGGGCCGCGTGGTGCAACGGGGTTTCGCCGTTGGGAGCCCGCTCATCGATCCTTTCGAGGGGCGCGTAAAGCAGCCGGTGGGCCAGGGCGCCCCGGCTCTTCTTGAACACGAGCACGTGCAGGTCGGACAGGTCTTCGCTGCACACCGGGGTGCCGCGCCGCACCGCGAATCCGGTCGGCGAGACCGGGTCGGGGACCGTGCGCGTCGCCTGGACGTAGCTCTCGCCCTTCTTTCGCGTTCGATTCGGCCCGGCGTACACCGGACGCTCCGGGTGCGCAACGGGTGCCTGGTCCAACACCGGAGCCTGGGCCTCGACCGTGGGGGCCTGTGCCGAGGTCGGGTTCTGGACCGTGGGCGCCACGATGGGCTCGGGTGCCGTGGGCGCGATCGTCGGCGCGCCGGTGTCGGCTGGGGCCGGCGCCATGCTGGCCTCCGGCTCCATCGAACGCTCCAGGCCCTTGCCCTTGCGTGCCCGTTGGATCGTGTCCAGCTCGTCGCAGGTCAGGTAAATCTGCAGGCCGAACTTGGTGGGCTTGATGCCGTTCTCACGAAGCAACCGGTAGACGGAGTGCTCGGTGGTGAGGCCCAGCTCCCGCATCGCCTGCTTAACGGTCATGACCTCCTGCCGGTTCGCCGGGAAGCGCACCGCGCGGAACGCATCGAGGGTGGCCCGGAGGATGAACCGCCGCCCGCCACGCTCCACCGTCGCTAGCCGCCCTTTCTTGACCAAGTTGCAGACCGACGCGGGCGTGAACCCCAGCTCTTGGGCTACCTGGGCTTGCGTGAGCAGCTCGTCATCGCCCGCGGGCGCCGGGTGATACCGGGCCAGGAACGGGTGCCGGTGCTTCGTCTGGGTCGGCTTCGGCAGCGACGCCGTCCCGCCCATCGTTCCACCAGCGCCACCCAGCAAGGGCTCACGGCCGCCGTACAGGCGGTGGTTGACCTCGGTCTCGGGAAGACCCATCGCGTCGGACAGGCCGCGGACGTCAAGTTCACCGGAAAACATGGGGTACCTCATGGGGTTGGTTGTGGTACCCAAAAACCAGCCCTGGTCGGACTGGCCCTGGCCCCCAGAGGTGGTGGTCCCGGTCAGTGCCCGTCGCGGCGCTGCTTGAACGCGTCGAGGTCGGACCGTTGCACCAGGCGGCGGCCGGCGACGGTCACGGTGGCGAGGTTGCCGCGGTGGACGTGAAAATGGATCAACTGGCGCGACATGCCCAGCTCACGTGCCGCGTCCGCCGGGGTCAGCAGGCCCTGGGCCTGGGCGTCACGAATCGTCTGCAGGCGCTGCCGTGCCGCGAGAAAGCTCTGCCGCCGTGCCTCTCGCGCGGTCCTGTCGACCTGTGCCAAGGCACGGGCCTGCCGCAACGCTTCGACCGAGACCGGGTCGACGTGGTGCTTTGGTCGGCTGGGGCCGCTGGACGGATCCGGGTCCGTGTTGGCGGCCAGGGTCAGCACACCGGCGCGGAGGAACTGCATCACCCGTCCGTCGCTGACGGCCAGGGCCTGGGCCGCTTCTTTGACGGTCAACGGGGTGGACGGTGCGGGGGTCATGGGACGGCTCCGGTGCGGTGGAAGCCCAGGGGCTTGTACCGCAAAGCCCACCGGTGAGGGTGGGCCCTGATCGAACGGTGAAGCCTGGGTGGTCAGGCGTAGATCTCGCCGTTCTCGTAAGCCTCCCGTTCTTCACGTTCGGCCTGACGGATAGCCTGCCGCTCTGCGTAGCGCCGGTAGACCTCGGCCGGTTCGAGGTGGAAGTGGAACATGTCGGCCTGGCCGGCATCGCACCAGACCCCATCGTTGTTCTTCGCTGACACGTCGAAACGGAGCAGGTTGGCGAACTTTTCGGTGCTGTGCTCGAACACCAGAACAGCCCGTTCGCTGTGCAGGCCCACCACGTTGCCGTTGGCGTCCACGCCGAACTCGGGGGTGATCACCAGATCGGCCGCGCGCTTCGTGTCGTAATCGGCCTGCTCGGCCTCCGCCACCTGAGCGATCTTCTGGTCGATCGCGAGGCCCAGGTTGAACGCTTCGGTCGACACGTGGTCTTCCGACTTGTGCTCGAACATGTCCAGCACGTCGTCCGCTTCTTCGTCGTTGTACTCGCCGGTCAGCTTCATGACGGCAACGTAGACGTCGACGATGCCGCAACCGTCGTCCGGTGCGCGTTCCACCTCGCCGTCCGTGCCGCGCTGATGCACGACGGTGTAGGTCGTGCCGTCGATGGTCACGTCGACGTAGACGTTGGTGCTGTAGACCTCCGGATCGTGTTCGTCGTCGAACGTCTCGATGTCGTTCAGCTCGACGCTGGCGAGGATTGCGTCTTGAACGTCTTGGGTCAGGGCGGTGCTGGTCATGATGAACTCCGTGGGTTGGGGTTTGGCGTTGCGTCGATCGCGCTGCCTACATAGTTATCCTCTCGTACCAACGACCTCTAGTCAAAGGTTTGGGGCATGACGAAACAAGGTATTCTGTTGTTTTTCCAATGGTATTTTTCTATGCCGTCGATCCCGCCTATAGCGTTTATTAACATGTGCCCTGGCACGGATTCATGTCCATGCCAACGGTGCAGACGGGACACGGTGCAGGGGTCAACCGTACCCCGTCCAGGCCCGGGCCAGGTGATGACGCCGGAGCCTGGACAGGCCTCAGACGCCCTCCCCGTCTGGCTCCCGTTCATGGTTGTCCAGGTGTCCAACAGAAAGGGAGGTACGGGGGCCGTGTGTGCTGGTCGAGCCATGGCCCTGCTATCGGACCTGCGGCTTCCGCTGCACCAGGGCATTTTTGCCCGGACACCTGGACAGCCCGGACCGGCGGGGAACTACCCCTTGCCAAACGGGGCGATCAGCTAGGTCCGTTGTCCAGGGTGTGAGCCACGGGCGCCCGGACAGCAACGCCCCGCTGCCCGGACAATAGCCCGGCCGTGCCCCGCTGCGCGGTGCCGGGTGGGGTTGCCTTTGCCTTTGATCGGACCGGGCCGCTAGGCCCCCGGGTTGGTGTTGGCGCTGGTGCTGGGTTGACGCTTCGTGTACGGCTTGCGGGGTGGCTTGAGCCACGCGTTCAGCACCGCCTCGACCACCAGGGCGTCCGGTTTTTTGTCGTGTTTGTAGAGCCAGGCCTGGTGCAGCAGGTCGCGCAACGGCACCCCGTCCAGGACGCGGTCCCGGCACCCGACCGACACGAGCAGGTGCACGGTGAACAGCACGTGCTGCTCGTGAAAGTACCCGGACGCCGGATGCAGCGCGCCCAAGGCCTGCACCAGCTCGACCAACAGGCCGTCCAACTCGGGCCGCTGGACCATGGGCCGCGGGGTGATGCTGCGCCAGACGTCCACCACCTCTCGCTCGCTGGGTGTGTCGGGCATGAGCGCGAACACGTGCTCGGGCAGGCGGTATCCGAGGTCGACCTGCCGCGAGGTGCCGGTGCCGGCTTCGAGCAGCCGGAGAACGGTCGGCGCGTCGAACGTGCGCACCGCCGCGATGATTCGGGCCCGGTGCGACTGCGCCCGGTCGATCGCCGCTTCCAGCTCCGTGAGCGCGGCCCGCGTTTGCTCGGCGACGCGTTGCGTGTCGTGCACGGCCTCGGCCGGCGGAAGGACGGGGAAAGGACGTGGGACGTTGGTGGTGCGCATGGCGGGTCCTGGTTTGGTCGTGGTGGGCTCGGGCACCCGGTGGTACGGACGAACCCGCGTTGCCGCGGGCCCAGGGTGAACGGTGGATGGGGTGGCTTACAGCTCGGAGCCTTCGAAGCCCCAACGGACATCCCCGCCGTCGCGCTTGACCACCAGCGCGGTGTTTTCCCATTCGGCACGGTCGCCCAGGTCGTCCTCGGTCACCGGGTATTCCGCGTTGAAGGTCGACACGAAAAACGGTTCGTTGACGAACCCGTTTTCCATGGCGTGGATGACGCGGCGGACTTGCGAGGTCTTGAGGTCGCCTTCGTTGCTCTCGAGCGTGTTCAGCGTAACAGCGTGGATGACGCGCGGGTCGGTGTTGGGGAACAGCTCGCCGACGAGCGCGTAGAACTTGTTGTTCCACAGCAGGGTTTCCCGGTCGTAGGGATTGGCAGCTTCCGTGTTGGGGAACTCGCCTTCGATCTGGTCAATGGTCAGGGACGTGATGGTCATGATGAACTCCTTGGGGGTGGGGATTTGGCGTTGCGTCGATCGCGCTGCCTACACATTCAGCTTCTCGTACCAACGACCTCTAGTCAAAGGTTTGGGGCATGACGAAACAAGGTATTCCGTTGTTTTTCCAATGGTATTTTTCTATGACTAGCCAGGTCTCTATAGCAACGGTTAGGCCGTGCCATTGCACCCCTCAACACCGACACCCGGCCGCGTCCGCGCCCGCACCAACCCCGGTCCCTCCCGGGCCGCTTCTGCTCCGCAGTGTTGGGGTGGGCGCGATGACGTGGACGTGTTCCTCCTCCGCCACCAGCCCTGGGCCCCGCTCCTGCCCCTGGCGCCGTTCGGGGTGCGGTGGTTCCGCCTTTTGAGTGCCGGGCCTCCGGCCCCGGCGGGGTTTCAGCGGGTCCCAGCAGGACCACGCCCCCGGCACGCTGGTCGTCCCCTGCTCCGTACAGCAAAAAGCCCGCCGATCGGCGGGCCCTTGTGCCAGGCGTCCAGCGGTTACGCGCGCTCGACCTTCACGCCGCCGCGGGGGCCACGCTCGAGCACGAAGTCGGGGTACTCCACCACGTCGTCCAGCGTGTCGGCGATGTGAAGCGACGCGCTGATCGACTGGCCGTAGCGGTCCAGCTCGTCCGAGGTCTCACGGAACGCGTCGATCGCGCCCGCCTTCGAGGTGTACTTCACGGCGTCTTCAAGGTAATCGGCGCCCATGCGAAGAAAGTAAGCCATCGTGGATCTCCTTTTGGTTCGGTTGGTGCAGGCCCTGGCCCCAGAGCGCTGCGGTTCGTGTTGCTGGTCAGCTCACGCGGACGTTCCACCACTGGCCGCCGGTGAAGCGCATGAGGATTCGCGCGCCGTTGAGCACCACCTCCCGGGTGTCGCCTTCCCCTGCTGTTCGCTGGTGAGCCTCGGGGGTGCGGGGGAACGCCGCGGTCTGGCTGTTCGGGGTGGTGGTGCTGCGGGTGGTGGTCGTGCCCATGGTTCTGCCCTTCCTTCGTCGTTGTTGCCGTGTTCGCTGGAGCCGCCTCGACGCGTGGTCAGCGAGGCCCAGGGCAACGTGCAGGGGCAGGACCGGAGGCCGCACGCCCTCCCACCGGGAGGGACCGGGTGAGGACCTGGCGAAGCGAACCCTTGCGCGGTGTACGGGCTGAGCTACGCGTCGAAGAAGAGGCGGACCGGGGAACACGCAACGGGGTGAACGACGAGCCCTGGACGGCACGGCCACGACGGTTCCCGCAGCATCACCAGCACGGCACGGGCGCGGTTGCCCGTGAGTTTCGGAGCCTGGCGACGCTGGACGTGGAAGGAGGAAAGGCCCCGGGTGGGGCCTTGAAGGTGTGCCAGGGCACGGACGTGCCCCAATGCGGTGGGATGGGTCGAGCGGTTACGTCCGGGAACGCGCGGTGGCCTGGACCCGCTGCCGCTCGTATTCGGGCCGGCCGAACGTGCCGGTGTACGCCGGCGGGTTCAGGTTCGCGTGGATCGCCGCGCCGTACGCCCTTTCGCAGGTGGCGCAGGACCAGCACTCGGGCCGGCGGGTGTAGACGACGGGCCCCGTGCAGACCGGGCAATGGGGTTTGAAGCGCATGACGGACCTCCTGGTGGTGGGCGCCGTTCGACGAGACGGCATGGGACAAACGTAGCGGGTCCTGGCCGCCCGTCAACCGGGAGCGGGACTCGCTGGGTCATGCGGTCAGAGGCGACGCCGTGCTGCGCGTGCAGGGGCGGCCGGGGCCTCGTCCTGGGGGATGGCCAGCGCCTCGTCCGCCACCGCGCGAAGCTCCTCCTGCTGGAGCGCCAGCAGGGCCGCGATGCGACGCTGGTGGATGTCCTCGTTGGCGCCGTTCAAGGTGTGATGCGACGTGTCCTCGTTGAGCAGGTGCTCGAGGGCCACCGCGACCCGAGCGCCCCGCCGGTGCAGGTGGTGAGCCATGATGAGGTCGTCGACCCGGACGGCCGTCAGCAACGGGTTGGCCCGGGCGTCGTACGTGAGCTCGCCGTCGCTGCCCCGCTCGTCCCCGAAGTTCACGTTCGCGCCGGCGTCGATCAGGCGGTCGACGATGCGCTGGTAGAGGGCCAGCTCGCCGAGCTGACGTGTTTGTTCGTCAGGGAGCCAGGGACCCCAGCGGTTCAGGCAACGCCCGTGCGCGGCCACGGTATCGTGGAGCGGCGGCCAGGTGTACTCCGACTTCCTTCCGCCCGAGAAGTCGTACCCGGCCTGGATCCGGGCCATGACGATCCGTTCAGCCACGTCCTGCTCGAACCTGATCGCGTGGCTCAGCACGTAGTCGTTCAGCGCCGCCAGGTCCAGGCCTTGCCGCTCAAACACGGGGAGAATCCCGATGTGGAGGTATTGTTCGTGGGCCAGGTCGACCAGGTCCTCGCCTGCGTCGATTCGGCGCCGGACGTACTGCTTCGTGAAGTCGAGCAGCAGGTGCGCAAGGTGCCGCTTCCACGTGTCGGGCACGTGCTCTGAGGCCGAGCGGCACCAGCGCTCGGCCTCAGACACCGTGGGCGCCGCGCCGGCTTGCACCAGCAGGTCGAAGACGGTCTTGCACACCCGGTCGGAAAGCCCGGTCGGCAAGCGGTGGAACACCACGGCCCAAAGGCTGGTGTCGGGCGAGGATTCGTCCTCGTTCAGGCAACCCGAGGCCACCGCCATCTCGTTCAAATCCTTGGCGGTGATGTGAGGCAGGACCGCGATGAAGTAGCGCTCCACCTCGTCCGGGTCCACGGGGTCGCCCCGCTGGAGCAACGCGTCGCCCACCCCGATCACCAGGTATGGGAAGTGGTGATCCTCCGACGAGGTTTCGGCGAGCACGGCCGCACCCTCGGTTTTGACGTGCTCGGCGGCGACCGTGGCGAACAGCTCGAAACGGTCCCACGCGGGGGACAATCGGTCGCTGCGGACCTTCGCCTCGTCCGTAGTGCGTGCGGCCCGGGCCAGCCGCTTGCGGAACGCGTCCGGGCCATCGGCCATCGCCTCGAGCGCCTGCTTCTCCCGTCGTGCTTTTGCGGCGGCCTGCCGCTGCGCGTAACGCCGGTTCAGCCAAGCGTAGACGCGGGCAAGGCCCCACTGGTGCCGCAAGAACTCGTTGTACCAACCTTCGAAGGGCACAAACTCGTCCTCCGACCGAGGCCACATGCCGGGCGCCGTCGCCTCGCCGGTCTCCACTCGCGTGAGCAGCGGTGTGCCGGCCCAGGGCAGAGCCTGTCCGGTGCGCTTCGCGTTCTCGTTCAGCGTCGCGCAAGGGATGCACACCCAGCACCGGCGTGAGCTGCGCAGTACCGGGCCGCGGCACCAGGGGCAAATCGGACGTTCGTTCACCAGGGTCTCCTCCCGTGTGGTTGATCCTTCATGTACTAGCGGCCCTGGGGCGCCCGTCAACCGGGAGCGGGACCCGCTGGGCTCATGCGGTGCGGTTAAATACGGGAGCCATGCCAGGTGGCGGCGTACGCCGTCCAGCCGGCCACGTAGACCACGTCCCCAGGGTGCTTGGGGAGGTACGCGAAGGCCGTGAGCACGTGGTCGTGGAAGACCGTCTTGCCCGCCGTCGCGCCGTCGAACAGACCGACCGTGACAGCGAGCCATGCCGCGTAAAGGACGTTGAGCGCTTCGACGGGGAGCAGGGCCGCGAACTGGATTAGGTGGGACAGGACGAGCAGGGACATCATGGGAGACCTCCGGGAAGTGGGAGAACGGTGACGCGATCCCGCGTCACGCCGTGATTCAAAGGATGGGGTCGGTGTACGAGGCGCTCGTAGACGTGGAGTCTGCCGGGGTGGCCTCCGGCTTTTGGGGAGCTTCCGGCAAGCTCATGTCGATGCCCAACGCCTTACCAATGGTTCCGATAACGGCCACGATGATCGCCACCGTCAGAATGACGGCCGCGATGGTCCCGATGCACCCGAGGATGAAAAGGAACAACTGGAAGAAGTACGTGAAAAAACTGCTGACCGACTGGAACGGATCGAGATTGAGATCGAACATGGGAACACCTCGGTGGGTTGGTGGTGACGCTCCTCCGCGTCCCCTCATGGTTGAACGTAGCGGGATTCACGGGCTCGTCAAGCGTTCGGCCGGCCCTTTAGACGAACGGTCGACCCGTGCCAGGGCACGGACTTTCAGAAGGTCACGACGGTGAGCTGCATCTGCCCGGGCCCCTGGCCCTGCGTGCGGTGCTCGACGGTGGGCGGTGCGCTCGCGCTGCAGGTGGGGTCCCGCTGGTCCGTCGACACGCTGCACGCGCTGAGCACGGTGACGGACACGGTCATGGTGGCCCGGGCCTCCTTCGCGTGAACCGGCCCCGCTGCGACGAGCAGCAGGGCCAGCAGCGCATGGGCCAGGCGGTGCCGCGCGGGTCCGCCGTCACGCGTGCGCACGGGACGTCTCGCCCGGGTCTCGGAACAGCAGGGCCATCAAGGTGGCGAACACCAGCAGGCCCAGGGGGATGCCGACGCACCAGACCGGGCCGGCGTTGTCGGGCCAGCCCAGGGTGTGGTCGCTCGTCACAGCCCCGATGACGATGCCCGGTCCGACCGCCAGGCTCAGGCCCACGCCGGCCCCGACCATGTACGAGAGGACCGCCGAAGCGAGCACGGTCAGGCAGACGGGGCACAGGAACGCGACGAGCGTCAGCACGCACGCGCCCCCAAGAAACAACTGCATCGGGTCGAACACCATGGGCTCCTCCTCCCGGTTCGGTTCTGGCCTGCGGCCTCCGCCTTTACGGCTTCGGGTCGTACACGACGCCGTACTCCGCCCCTTCCCCGTTCCGGTCCGGCGGCACCACCACGATGTAGCTGTCCTTGAGCACGCCGTGCCACTCCTGGACGCCGTTGTGGTCCGTGAAATCCGGCAGGCCCACGGTCTCGCTCGTGCTGTCGCTGAACACCTTGGCGTACCGCGCCTCGGCAAACGAGAGGATCACCCCGTCGATCGTCCCGTTGTGCGTGGTGACGTCGGTCGCGCCGAACACCAGGCGGCCGGCCCCGTCCTTCACCGGCGGGAGCCCGTGGACCTCTGCGGTGCCGTACCCGTCGATCTCGGGGGCCGTCAGCACGCACGGCGCGGTGGCGGTCGACGGATCGCCCTTGCACTCGTGGAACGACGCGATGCGCACGCCAATGGGAACGCCGTTGAGCGTCAGGTGGCCGTGGGCGTCACGGTCCAGCAGGCGCAGCGACGGGTCCGAGGGAGCCGCGTGCGCGGTGCCAAAGGTCAGGCCGGCCAGGGCCAGGATGGTGGTGAGGATGTGCTTGCGCATGATGGTGTGGTCTCCTGTGGTTGGGTTGAGGGTCAGGTGGACGGTGGTTCAACGCTGGTAGAGGGTGATGAACGAGGTGCCCAAGAGGACGACCGGGCCACGGCCCCGATCCCAACTGGTGAAATCGTCCTCCACAAGGGTCGGGATACCGAGCACCTGGCTGGTCTCCAGAAAGGTCTTGTAGGTCGACGCGGAGGCGATGTGAGCCGTCACATCTTTGATGACGGTGGAGCTGATGCTCGTGGTGACCACCATGCTCGTCACCTTCGGGTGGCCCTCATCGTCCTTGCGCACCCCGAAGCCGTACACATCCGCCGTCAGCTCCTTGGCCCCGTCGTAGGGACGCTTCAGCGGCGTGTGGCAAAGGGACGTCGCCTTGTGCGGATCCCCTTCGCAGGCCGGCATGGCATCGTCCAGCGGCACCCCAAGAGCAACCTCGTTCAACGTCCGGTGACCGTCGCTGTCGTGCCCGATCAGCGCTCCACGGACGGTGCGGATGGCTTGCGTGGCGTTGGAGGCGGGAGCCGCATACGCGGTGCCGAGGGTTAGGCCAGCGATGGTCAGGGCGATCGTGAGGATGTGCTTGCGCATGACGGTGGTGGTCTCCAATGGTTGGGTGGTTGGGATCGTTCGTGTCGTTCAGCGGCACGAAGCCGTGCGTGGCGTCCCTCTATGCGATGTGGTCCTGCTCTGTCCCCAACCTAGCGGGTCTTGCACGCTGGTCAAGTCCCGTCGGGTGGTTTTTTAGCTGTGCCATGGCACGGGCACTCCGAAACGCTCGAGGCCCGCGCCGTGATCAGAGCCGTGCCCTCGGGCGCCGCGTCTGCTCTTCCTCCACCAAGGCGGCCAGGGCCTCGCGCTCGGCGCGGATCTGGTCCGCCCGGTGGGCGTCGTGCTCCGCGAGGATTCCCGCGAAGCCCTGCTGCAGGTCGTCGTTGGCGAGGAGGTCGGCCACGGTGGTCATCGGGTCAGGCCGCTTCGAGCACGGGTTGAGCGAAGGCCTGGGCCGCGCGTTCCGCAACGCCGTCCAGGCGCGCGAGGATCTGCGCCGCGAACTGGCCCACGGGGCTGGTGCGGCCGGCGCCGCGGAGGTAGTGGTGCTCGAGCTGGTCTTCCTGGTGGCCGTCGCCCTCGAACCGGAAGCGCTCGCCAAACATGAGCGTGAGCTGGAACAGGACCCAGGCCAGGCCGCTTTCGTCCGCCGGTGCCCGCGACACGCGGCCCTGGTCGTCCGTCTGGTAGGTGACGCCGTAGGTCTTCCCGCCGATCGTGAGGGTGGTCTCGATGCTCAGGCGCGTGGCGTTCAGGGTGAACACACCCCCGTCGTCGTACCCGTGGTCGCGCTCGTCAGCGGGGACGGCGATCGAACGGGCCCAGGCCAGTTTGGCGCTGGCGAGGATGGATTGAAGCTCTTGCGGGTTGGTCGGCATGGTGGGTCTCCAGAGGGCTGGGCTTGGCGGTTCGCGTGCCCTATCCATTCAACCTAGCGGTTCGATCGGGGTGTGTAAAACGCACCTGTCATAAACTCGGGCCCGCCTGCCTGGTTCCCCGATGGTATTTCTTCATCGGGTACGGCGAGGCTATAGCATGGAGCCGTGCCAAGGCACGGGTTGAGGTCGGGCGGGTACGCGGGAGGAGAACCGGAGGATTCAGGCGGGAAAGGCGGTGCTGACGCCCAGGGTGCGGAACGCGAACGATGGCCCAGGCCCACGGCGCGCAGCGGGGTTTCCCCGCCCTCGCCTCCGGCGGGTTTTGACGTTGGCGCCTGGTCCCGGCTTTTGCCCGTGAGGGTCTTGCCAAGCCCGTAAATGCTGCTAGGTCTTGAGGTAGGTGCTCGGTGGCTCCCCACCGACCTCATCGGACCCGCCCATCCGTCGCACCGTCCCGGGCTCACGCAATGGGAGGAGACCATGCTCAACGTTTTGTCCTCGCTCGACCACCTTCTGAACCTGGTGCTGCCCTTCGTGGCCGTGGCGCTGTTCGTCCTGTTCACCGTCCTGAACGTTGTGAAGCAACGCCGGGAGCGCGAGCGCCGCGAGGCCGCGATGCTGGCCGCCCTGGCCCAGGCCCGGTCGAACCCGGCGCAGAACGAGGCGCGCGGTTTCATCGGGGTCCAGGCCCGCGTCAACGTCCCGTTCTGATCGCCGATCGAGCGATCGTCCAGCGGCCCACCCGGGCCGCTTTTCGTTGGTCACGCCACCGTGTTGACTTGTCGCCAAAACGCGCTAGGTACAGGGAGACGGCCCCACCGGGGGCCACCCACTGGAGGAGATAAGCCCATGCTCGCATACGTCGGAATCGTTCTGGCGGTCATCGCTGGACTGTTCGTGCTGGTCACCGCGTTCGGCGTGTTCCTGAAACGCCGGAGCGACAAGCGCCAAGCCCGGGAGGCCCGTGCTGCGTTCGACGCAAAATCCGCCCGCCTGGCGGCCGACGTGGCCGCGGCCGAGGCCAACAAGGCGAAGGCGGACCAGGCGGTGCTGGACGCGCTCGGGAACCCGCTGGTCGGGGACGCCACGCGTCACTGAACGCTGGGAGCCCTCATGATCGCCTTGCTGAAGCGCCTCGTGGGCCAAGTGCGCACCGCACCCACGAGCGGCGTTGCACCTGCCCCCGTGCGCGAGTACCGGTACCCGCCGAAGCCGTCGCCCTTCCCGGCGCACTACCACGCCCGTTGGCCGGACCTGTTCGAGGCGCGCTACGTGCCGGACGAGTTCGGCGAGGTGCACGTCACGTACCACGTCCACCGGGACGTCGTGCGCCGCGCCCTCAAAAAGATCGGACCGATCTTCTGACCACGCAAAAGCGGCCCACCCGGGCCGCTTCGTTTTGCTGCTTGCGCTGCTCACCCGTGGCACGGGCACGGGTCGCCCCGCTCGTTGTTGCAGCCCGAGCAGTTCTGCATGTCCACCAGCTCGTCGTACCGGTTCCAGCCGTCGAGCCATTCGCGTTTCAGTTCGGGGACGTCCGTGAAGAACGCGGGCACCGGGATGTCCTCCCCCGTTTCGTGCGCACGTGCGGCGTCCTGGGAGCCCAGGGCCTGGGCGTCAACCAACGGGGACCAGGTCTCGTCTTCCCCGTCGGGGTTGGCTATGAGGGCGAGCTTTGCGAGGACGTACTCGCACCGGGCTTCAAGGTAAGGATTCGTGCTGGTGTAGGCCATGATGGGGATCTCCGGGGATGGGGTGCGGGACCGTCAAACCGTAGCGTGCGGTCCCCTTGGGTTCACGCTTTCAGGGGCTTGCGCACGAACAGGCCGGCGGCCGTGGCGCTGCGCGGGTAGCCCTGGACGTCGGTGTGGGCGTGGAGCGCGTTCTCGACGTCGGTGTGAAGGGTGTTGCCGGCGAAGTGGACACCGTAGAGGGCCACGGCCACCAGGGCGCCCTTCTTGAAGCTCTCCACGGTCAGCAGCTTGCGGGTCTCCGAGTCCAGGCGGCCGACGTGGCGATGGGCCAGGCGCTGCAGGACACTGCCCACCAGGCCGTCGGAAAACTTGCGTTTGACGGTGATGCGACCAGCGCCCAGGCGTACGCGTTGCGGGCCCTGCGCGGTCAGCCGGAAGTGCTCCACCGGGGACGTGCCGCCCCACTGGCCCGGGGTCGCCGATTGCAGCGGGAGGAGGATCTTGTTCACCTGTTGCTCGCGGGGGCCGTCCGTCCATTCGACGTGGAGCCGTGCGCCGTTCGCGTCGCGTTGGGTCTTGACGTAGAAGCCCGTGGCCGGGAACGCTTCACGCAGCACCTGCTGGACGAGCTGGGCCGTCTCGACCAAGGTCAACACCGTTTTCAGCGCTTCCGGGGTGGTCTTGCTGTGAACGCTTGCTGTCTGAGGAGCCTGGGGTGCGGGGAACGCGCGGTTTGCGTTGGTCGTGCGGGTCTGTTGCGTCGTGGCCATGCTGTTTCTCCTTCGCTGGTTGTCTTGCCATCCGTTTCGCCTGGCGCCGAAAGAGACCGGGCGGACCCCGGACCATGGGTGAGACCAAAGCCGCAGCCCGACCAACGGGAGGGACCGGGTGCCGGCGAAAGCGAAGCGCGCCCATGGGCCATGAGGGGAACGACGGGTCTAGGCGTCCGGGTAAGGCGAGACGGAAGGCAAACCGGCGAAGGGGTGGGCCACGACGCAACGGGATAGACCCGCACGGCGCCACCGAGCGGCCTCTCCGGGAGGTGGTGCTCCCATCGCGTACGCGACGCGTGCGCGATCGGCCAGGGGCTGGGAAACGTCAGGTGCCCAGCGCCCAGGTTGGGAAGGTGGTGGTGTCGGGGTCGCCCGCGGTGCGGACGAACCGTCCTCCGGCTTTTCCCCGCTGTCCATCAGGCCACCGGCCAGCGCGTGCGACGCGCGCCCGTCCGGTGGTGCCGCCTGGGCACGCTTCTGCCGTGCGAAGGGGCGGCAGGACCTGTGCGTCAGAGGGGGAAAGCCGTGCCGATCGGGATGTGCCAGGGCACGGGTTGACTTCAGCCTCAAACCTGCTTGGTTGAGGGGCAACGGTCCCACCCTGGGGCCACCTTCTGGAGGAGACCCATGGACTGGACCTTTCGCATGTACCTGGACGCCGGCCTGCTGCTCGTCGGCTGGGCGTTTTTCGTCAACCTGTTCGTGTTGAGCCGGTGCTACCCGGTCACGAAAATCGCCGGACCGGTCTCGCGCGTGATCGCCCTGGTGACCACGGGCTTTGCGCTGTTCGCACCGCCCGTCCCCGGGTCGTGGAGCGCGGTGATGATCACGGTGGTGGCCGTGTGGTGGGGGCTCTACGCGGGCGGTGCGTTGTACCGCCTCTTCACGTACGTCGCCATCGTGACGGGCCAGCCGCCCCGGGCGCTCGAACGCATGGTCGTGCAGGAGGAGTTCGAGCGCACGATGATCAGCCTTGGCCGGCAGGACCTGGTGACCGACACCGCGCTGAAAGTCGGCGGTTTGACGCCCGACGAGCGCAAGCAGGTCTTTCGGGCGGGGGCCAGCGCGATCAAGGCGATGCGCGCCGAGTGGGCGGAGAACTACGAGAAGCGGCGCCGGGAAGAGCGTTGATCGTGGCCCGGGCCACGCTGTACAGCGAAAGCGGGGCTTCGATGCCCCGCTTTTTCTTGGTCGTTCGCTTCAGCGGTCTTGCCGCGTATCCCACACCCGGAGAATCGCGATGCTGGTGGGGTTCGGCTCGTAGGGCGGGATGATCTCGTAATGGATCTCGTACTCACCGCCCAGGCAAATGTCCTTGTGGACCTCACGGGCCGGGGGGCCTTCCCATCCGTCCAGCTCTTCCCCGATGCGGTGGCGCAGTTGGATCCCAAGAGCTTTGGCCTCGGCGGTCAGCGCCTTCACGATCTCCCGCGCCTTCGGGGCCCCGTTGATCATCTTCTCGAACTCGAAAATGTTCTGCAGGTCCGACCCAGCTTTGCTGGTGAAAACGACCGGGACGGCCATCACTCACCCACCTTCGGCAGCGGCAACTCGTGGTCCGTGCCCAGGCTGTCCGCCCAGCGTTCCATCGCGTCCATGGAAATCAGGCGGCCGGCCGTCACGTCGTCCAGCCCCTCCTGGATCATCGCGCGCTCGCGCTCGGCCCGGGCCAGGTACGCCACCACCGCTTTGCGGACGATCCACTGCTTGGAGCGGTCCAGCTTCGTCGCCAGCTCGTCCATGCGGTCCACCAGATTCACCGGCAGTTGCGCCGTCACGGTTTTCAATGCTTCAGCCATCGCCCACCTCCGTCTCTTGCGTTTCAGTAGGCTCTATTGTATCGCAATAGCCTAGCTTTAGGTGGGATTTTTTGAAGGAAAATCGCCCGCAAACCCTTACCCCATAAGGCTTTCGCGGGATCGTCCGAGGCCCCCCCCCTCCCCTGCAAAACCTGGGTTTCACGGGGTCCCGCAGTCGCTTTGGCCCTTCGCCCACCACCAGGGTTCGACCGTTCGGTGAGCCCTTACGGGACCCACGGTGAGCCTTTCCGGGAGAACCGGGGCGGCCGGGGCGGTTTTGGGTCGCGCGGCGCCTGTGCTAGGCTCCCGCCTTACAAAAGCTCATCAGCTCACCAACACACCATGGGGAGGGACGCCGCATGTTCGGATTTTTCAAGAAAAAGCCGCCCGCGCCCGCACCGGTACCGGCCTCGCCCGCCGGTCCCATCGTCCAGGGGGCCGCGAATCTGCTGGAGCTGGCCTTGATGATCAGCCGGTCGGTCGAGGACTACCAGGACAAGCTCCACTCGCCGTTCGTCCGAGGGTATTTCGTCGGGTTCTTCGACGCGGCCCTGCAACGCGCCGGGGTCCCGATCGAGAGCGACGAGCAGTTCATCGCCCTGATGATCATCGGCCATTTGCAGCTCCTGGCGAAGGACGTACCCAGCCCGGCCGCCTACACGGCTGAATCCATGCGCCTGCAAGGCGACCCCGTGTTCGACACCGCCCAGATGGCCGGCGGCCAGGAGTACGTCGAGTTTTACACCGGCAAGGTCCGCACCCCGATCCGCCTGAGCGGCTATTTTCACGACGCACCGGGACCGGCGTAGTCCCGCGAGCGTCGACGGTTTCAACCACGCTACCAACGAAGGACCACCATGAAACGGGTTTTTGTGGGCGGCTGGCTCATCGCCATGGCCGCCCTGCTGAACGTTGCTCACGCCGAGACCGCGCTCCCGTGCGGATCGGGCAGCACGACCACGGGAAAAAGCTACAGCGTGAACGGGCAGAACGTCCTGCTCCTGGCTGCGCCGAAGGCCGGTGCCGCGAAGCTGGTGAACGAGAAAGCCACGTCGATCATGCACACCACGCAGTACATGGCGATCGACAACTCCGTGACCGTGAACGAGCAGTGCACCCAGGGATCGTGGTCCCGCGTGCAGGTCACCGACCCGGATTTCCTGTCCGCCACGCACATCGGCTGGGTGCCGTCCTCTGCGTTGCGCAAGCCCCAGGTGGACGCCTCGGGCCAGAGGGTCTTCACTGAGGCGGATTTCCAGTTCGACAAGGCCACCCTGCCCTACAAGAAAACCATCATCGACGGGGTGAATCGCATCCACCGCGAAAACGCCCGGTGCGCCGACATCGACCCGTCGTCCGCCTCCCTTAGCTCGACCAGCACGAAGGCGCACCCGACGTTCTACGTGACCTGCGGCAAGGGCCTCCAGGTGTTCAACGTGTTCTTCACGGCGAAGGACGTGGCCAGCACCAAGACGTTCGAAGCCCCGCGCAACGTCGACCACACGCAGGCCGTGTCGATGTGCGAGGCGTACGCCAAGTCGCACGCCACCCACCCAAGCACCGTGGATTTCTCGCGCGTGCTCGACGTCGCCGTGTCCGACGGCGCGAACGGCAACACCCGGGTGACGTCGACCTTCACCGCCAAGAACGGGTTCAACCTGAAACTGAAGTACAACATCGCCTGCCTGGTGAACAGCTCCGGTTTGATCGAAGCGACCATCAGCGAAGCCAAGTAGTCGATTCACGGGCCCGGGCCTCATGCCCCTGGGCCCGTCAGCGCGGATCCCGTGCGTCGCAATGTCTCTGCGCTGACGGGACGGGTCGACCCCGCCTCGCGGAACACCCCTCCTGGGCGGAGGGCACGAACCCCGCCTTCGGCCCTGTTGGCGTCAGCACCGGGTTGCCGCTCACGCCTCCGGCGTTGTCCTGGGTCTGCGATCCCCGATCGCCCCACGGGTCGAGGTAGACTTTCCGCTCCTCGCCACCCTCACGCCCTGATGGACCGCCCTCGCATGCCCACGACCACCACGACCGACCTCCGAGCCCTGCTCCGTGATTTCCGCCTCAACGATCGGCCGCCGTACGCGTGGGACGACGAGGACGCGGTCCTGATCCGGTCCATCGTCGCCGGGTTGCAGGCCCAGGCCGCCGGCCTTGAGCCGGACGTATCCCTTCGGGACACCCGACCCGGCGCCTGACGGCACCTTGAGCGGGAAAAGCGAGCCTGCGGCCGGGTGCGCGGAAAACGGCGTCGTGCAGCACGTGCCCTGGCACGGGTCGAACCGGGACGCGGTCGTTTTTGCGCAAAGCCGGACGAAAACGTGGGGCAACGCGGCGCGCGCCCGCTTTTCCGTTCCAACCTCCTGGCTTTGCGTTCAAACCCTGGATGGGCCTTGCGGTGTCCCGTGCTGCAGCTCCACCGTGCCCTTCGGGCGGCTTCGCCCTGCGTGTCCTTCGGACGCCTCCGGCCTGTGCCTGGGGAGGGTGGCCCTGTACGCGGTACGGGTACGGTTTTGCTTCCCCTGTACCCGGCAAGTCCCAGGGCTGCGCCCCGGGCCAAGCCGGGCAAGTCTCTCCCCTGCACGGACCACGCATCAGACCGGCACCGGGCTCAACAGCCTGTGACGATCGCGTGGCGCTCGCAGAGAAGACCTTGCCCGACTCGACCCGAACCCGTCCAGAGGACGAGGGGCACATACCGGGGCCGCGATAGAAACGCTCCGCGACTACGGACCATTCAGGGCTCGTTTCGCCCCCGGTGCCGGGTTGGTCCACCGCCACGAGGGCGGCGTCTCTCCGTCGACGCTGTGCACCGTGGCCCGACCGTCGCCGGGCACTTTCCCGCTCTCGCGTCAAACCCATTGCAGTGCCGAGCCGTCGGGGCAACACGAACCAGGCCAGGTTGAGCACGCCTGGTGCCTTCCGCGGGACGAAGCACTGCTGGGCCGGATCGCACGCATGGTGTGCGGATCAAGATGCGTTGTCCCCGGGGTCGCTGGTCCAATGATGGGCGAGGCCGGTACCGCTCGACAAGCCCGGGGTTGGTTACCCGGCGTCCTTGCACGATCTCCGACGGCTCGACGACGGACGGAGTACGAGAAACCGGATGGTGGGGAACGCAAGAACTTGACCTTCGCTCGGGACCCGCTAGGATGATTTCCGCGGGGCCGAAGTTTGGGTTGCTGTAGCTGCTTTCTACTCAATCCAGTTCCTCGATGCTGGTAACATCGCGGAGCCGCAACCCCATCTTACGACGTGCCCCCGCCAGGTCAAGTGGCGGGGGCATTTTCTTTCAGGGACCGTGAATCGCTGCGTCGGCGGCCCCTGCGGTCACCCGTCCAGCTCCACCCGCACGTCGGTGCCCTGCCCGTCGTTCGGACGGTTCACCGTCAGCGTGGCACCGTTCGGCAGAACCCAGTGCCCCTCCTCGATCCAGCCATCCTCGGCCCTGTGCCCTGGCACGTAGGAGGTCGCGCCGAACGTGCGCGCGATCGAGCGCTCCGACGCCGGGTCACCGTAGGCCTGGTCGAGCATGTATGCGATGGCCTGGACCGTGCCGTGCACGACCTCCACGGTCGTCACGCGTGCTCCCTGCTTCGGCGTCGTGCCGTACACGCTGTAGAAGCCGTCCCCGGCGATCGCGTCGGTCCGGGGTGGCGTCACCCGGTCGAGCACCACGCAGGGCCTGAGCGCCGCGTACGGGTCCCCCGAGCAGGCGGGGCCGATGGCGGTGAGCGGGACGCCCAGCGTGATCGTCGGGGCGGTGACCACGCCCGCCGCGTGCGCACGCGGGGCCGTGGCCGCGGTGGCGATCAGGGCAGTGATCGCCACCAGGCTCGTGGCCAGGGTGCCGAACAGGAAAGCGTTGAAAAAGCGCGCGTGACGGTTGGGCATCGGGGTCTCCTCCTCCGGTTGGGTCGTGAGGCCAACATGACGGGTCGTGCGGGCCTGTCAACCCCAAGCCGTGCCAGGGCACGGGGTCGGACGGTGCGCGTGGTAGGTGGGCGTCAGCGGATCGCCCGATCCCCCGGATCGGGGTTTGCCCATCGGGACCCGCCCAGCGTCACAACCGGCGACGGCCCCGCTCTGCGCCGCCCGTGCCCACCGCCTCGCCCAGCACCATACCTTGGTAGCGGACCAGCGCCTCGGTGAGCAGGTCGGTTCGTCGCCCGGTGCGTACGAGCAGCACCGGATGGTCCAGGTCCGCACCGGCTGCGTCCAGACGAGGCAGGACAACGTTGACCAAGAGTGCCACGCCCTGATCGTGCTCGTGCGCGTCCCCGTCAGGGATGCCAGCCACGACGGTTTCCCAGACCGAGAGCCCCATGTCGTTCGACACGCCGTTCAGCCGCTCTGTGGTGCAACGGGCGAGCACCAGGTCCAGCAGTTCCGCGCTGGCCAGCACGCCCTTGACCATCAGCAGCGGGTATGGCGACGCCCCCAGTTCCAGGCCCGCGGCCAGCACGCACGCGTTCCCTTCTTGGGCGCCCAAGGTGGCCAGGCGCGTGCCCAGCCTCGCCTGTGCTTCGAGGGACAACGCGCGCAGCTTGTCCAGGGGAACGTGCTGGGCGTACTGAACGGCGTGGGCCACCGCCAAACGATGGTCGCCCTGGGCGTAACCGCGCACCGTTTCGAACGCGTCCTCGGCGTCCTGGGGCATCTCGTACTCGTCCTGCAGCTTGCGCAACCGGTGCAGGGTTTCGGCCCGACGCGTCGCACGGTCGTAGAGCCGGTTGAAGGTGGTGAGCCAGTCGATGTTCATCATGGTGGGGATTCCAGTTAGAGGCGACGACGGGGACGGTGGACAGGGGGTGCCTCCACCTCGATCTCGGCCGCCGTCGCGCGCAGCTCGATGTCCTCGATGTACTGGCGCAGCGGGTCCATCAGGTGGAAGGCTTTCTCCACCCTGGCGCTGCGCTGGTCGTCCGGCAGGCCCCGGCAGATCCCTTCCCGGCTGACGTCGGCGCCGAGCGCCACCATGCGCGCGATCAGCGCGTAGCACGCCTCCGGGTTCACATTCCCCTCTGCGTCTTGGCCCGCGTCGAGCAGCAGGTTCAGCCAGAGGGGACCGTGCGTCCCGCGGATGGGCGCTGCGTTGAGCGTCGCCGCGTCGATGCGCGCGAGCAGCAGGTCCATCCCCTTCGGCCCCAGCCCTGGGTAACCGTCGTCCAGCGCCTGGTGCAAGGTGCCGCCCAGGCCCAGTGCCTCGTCAAGCGCCTCGGCGTTCGCCCGTTTCAAGGTTTTCTCGACCAGGATACCCAGGGCTTCGGGATGACCCTCCACCGAGTACCCGGCGTCGGTGAAACGTTGCCGGAGGTCGACGTACGGCCGGACGGCCTCCTCGGAGAGCAACGGGGTCGACAGGGCCCAGAACACCTCTTGAACGAGGGTCGCACGGCCTTGGCGCTGTTCCAGGACTTCCCGGGATCCGTGCTCGATCAGGACCATCGCGCTGTCCATGGTGGGCTTGTTCACCAAGACCCTTGCGACGGTCTCCGTCGCGCTCGCGTTGTTCGGTTGCGCCAGCAGGTGTTCGACGACCGGGGGCATTTTGGACGCTGACGTGTCGTGGGCGATGATGGCCAGACTGACGTCCGCGCCCCTCGCGACCAGGCGGTCCAACTCCGCCTGACGGTCCTCCGTCGGCATGCGCTGCAGGATCGCAAACCAGAGGGGTGTGGGCCCACCGTCGAACCGGCCGTTCAGCAGCTCGGCGGTGAGGCGTCCAGGGACGGCACGGCGTCGTGCCTCGTCGATGACCGCCTGGGCTTGCGGGTCCGAGCGACGCTCGGTGTAATCACCGAACGTCCAGCAGCTCGCCCCGAAATACGGTTCGATCGCGAGGTCTCGCCGCTCGATGCTGTTGTACCGTCGGACCACCTCTCGCTGGTCGCCAGGGACCTCCACCGTGCCCGAGGACCGGTCGATGCTGTCGATGTTGCCGCCGGCGTCCAGGAGAAGCGCCAGGATGTCGTCGCGCCCGCAGCGCGCCGCGTGGTGAACCACCGCCCCGCACGGTTCGGCGCCGGCGGCCAGCAGGGCCTTCACCACGGTCACGTCGCGGTACAGCTTGCGCAACGTGAGGTTGAGCAGCCGTTGGCGCCCGGTGCGGTGGGCCAGCGCGATCGGGACAAAGTTCTCGTCCCGCGCGTGTACGGTGGTGCCGTCGTCGAGCTGAAGGCTCTTGATCAGAACGGGCCCCTGAAGCCCGCGTGCGTCCGGGTCGGTCTCCTTGCTCAGGGACACGTCCTCCAAGGGACTGGCGTTCATCACCATACGCGCAGCGGCCTCCACCAGCTTCGCGTCGGGAACCGGTGGCACCGGATCCCAATCGGCCGCTGCTGCCTCCGCACGGGCGTCGTGGACCGGCTCATGGGTCCCCTGCTCGTTCGACGTCACGGGCGCCGGGCGTCCACCACGGAACAACGACAGGAACAGGAGGTTGGTCATCAACGGGGGCATGGGGGCGAACGGCATGGCTGCGTCTCCAGGTCAGGTGGTGCGGTCAGAGGCGGCGACGGGCGCGACCCGACGGGGCGCTGGGGGTGGACTCCTCGATGAACTGGCGAAGCTCGGCGTTTTCCACGTGGCTGCGCACCTCGTGGAGGTGCGCCCACAGATGAAGCTCGATCCCGCTCACGTCGCCACCTGCGTCCAGAAGCAAGTCAAGACTTGCCATGCACGCAGGGTCGTAGGTCGCATCTTCGGCTGCATGCTGCACCACGTGATAGCCCGGCTCAGCGCCTTCGGCGAGGAGAGCCTTCACCAGCTCCGGGTTCATGTACAGGTTGCGCAACGCAAAGTTCAGCACTTCTTGGCGGAGTTCTCGCAGCTCGGGATGGCTCAACGCCGTGGGAACAAAGTCGGGCTTGAAATAGGCGCCATGGGGTTGGGTTCCACCACGGTGGCCACGGCCACCCTGCACCGCCGCCCGTGCCGCCGCCTCGGTCAACGCCTGGTTGCGCGTGGCACCCGTGGCGCCGGCCGCCAGGTAGGCGTCGAGCAGCGGGGCCCACTCGTCCAGATCGGTGCCCAAGCAAACCCGGTTGAACGCGGCCTGCCACATCGGTTGGCCTGCAACACCTACCGGCGTGAGACGACGACGTTGACCTTCCTTATGGCCCACATCCAGGGCCACGTCGACCTTCAAGGGGGCGTTAAGCCTGGATGCTGACGCCTGGGGCGAGAGCGATTCGACGGCGCGACAGCAGCGGTTGTACCGGAAGCGCTGGATGCTGCTGATGATGGTCATGGTCTCCTCCTCGGTTTGATGGTCCGTGCCAGGGCACAGCATTGGGTCAACGCCGTTGCGGGCGCCTCGGACGCTTCTGGCCGTTGGCCTTGGCGGTGTCGATGGCGAACCTGGTGGCGACGCGCACCAGCTCTTTGTCGCCGTCGGACAGGTGCTCGGCCACGGCCCAGGTCAGGTAGTCGATCGGGCGCCGCCCCTTCGCGTCGGTGAGCAGCGGGTCGGCCCCTGCCTTGAGCAGCAGCTCGATGGTCCCGTCGCCGATGCTCTGCACCACGGCCATGTGCAGCGCGGTACCGCCCCATCGGACCGCCACCTGGTTCACCGGGGCGCCTGCGTCGAGCAGCATGCGCACGATCTCCACGTTGCCGATCGCCAGACCCAAGGGGGTGGTGCCCGGGTGCAGGCAACGGCCCGACGGTTCGGTGGTGCGACGCGACAGGTCCGCACCGGCCGCGATGACCTGAGCCACCCATTGGGCGTTGCCCGCGTTGATCGCGGCTTCCAGGGCCCAGTCGTCGAGCGGGTAGCCAGGGGCGGTGCTGGTGGTGGTCGTCATGGTGTGGTCCGATTCAGAGGCGCCGGCGGCCCTTCGGTTGTTCGCGTTCCGAGGCGTGCGCGGCCTGGTCCACCGCGGCGCTCAGTTCCCGCCGCTCGTGGTCCAGCTTGGCTTCCGCCCAATCCTCAAGGAGGATGACCTCGCTGAAAAAGCCCAGCCGTCGGCGCATCCCGGCGTAGTGCGGGTCCGACGGTCGGTGCCCCCAGCGCGCGAACACCTGCTCCACCGTTCGAACGGGATCCCCCGCATGAACGACATTCCAACCGAACGCGTCGTCGTCCACGTGTCGCGCGGTCGCCCTCACGTCGTCCATCGCGTCCGGGCGGGTGAGCCAGTCGTCCGGATGGGTTTCACTGGGATGGGTCATGGCGATTACTCGGACAGGTCCACGTCGTCCTCGTCGGACACGTGGTGGCGGGACGGGTAGGCTTTGCGGTGGGCGGCGTTGGTCCGGGCTTCGGTCCAGTGCAGGAGGCCGGCGCTCGCGACGAAGAAGAACAGGACCAGTGCCACGCTGCAGGCCAGCGCGCCAAGGTTGAAGGCCAGACCGTGCAGGCCCATGGCCAAAAGGGCGTACTTCGTCCCGCACACCAGCAAAAACGTCGCCCATAGGGCGGTCGACCAAGCGAACGCAAGCGACCGGATCCAACAATCGAACGACCCGTGGTCCTCGTCGAGCATCCACCGCTGAAACGGTGCGGTCAGCCAGAAGCCCAGGAACAGCGAGAGCCAGGCGGCCACGCCGATGACGTTGGACTCCGTCGCGGACCAGAGATGGACGAACGGTGGCATGTTGGCCACCGACAGGACCAGCGTCGGGATCAGGGCCAGCCAGCGGAGGGGCAAGCGATTGTCGATCATGCGGGTAAGGTCTCCGGAGGGTGGCGAGCCCCGCGATCGCGTTGCCCATGACTTCAACCTAGCGGGATTTTCAGCCCGGTCAATAGCCGTGCCAGGGCACGGGCGAAAACCGGGGCTCCCGCCCCACGCCAACCCCGTTCCTGACGGCCACCTTCCCCACGCATGCACCTGCCCCACGGGCCTGGGCCCCGCTTCCTGCCGCTTCGCGGTACCGGGGCGAGTGGGCCCTGTGCCCAGGTCCTGGTTGGCGCGGGGTCGAGCCTTCCCCCGTCATGGCAACAGGCTGTCGTCGTGCGTGGCCTTGGCGTCGTCCGCTGTGGTCTGTGGTGCCGTCCAGATCCTCCTGGTCGAGCGCCGAGCGTTCGGCGTCCTCCTCCATCGCCAGGCTCCAGTCGATCTCGACCATGCGCTGGTGCAGTACCGCCCGTAGGGTGGCCAGGTCCAGCACCACCTCGCGCCGGGCCACGGGCTCCGGGATCGCGCCCACCACGACCAAGGACCGGCTCCATCCCGTGGGGCCGATCATCGGCACCGGCGGGTCCTCCGGTTCGTCGACGGCGCGGCCGGTCACGCGGTTGAGCAGGTTGCGAAGGAACGCCATGCGCCCCCCCGTCAAAGGCGCCGACGGGCGCGGGTTTGATCGGCGGGTGCCGGTGCCGCCTCGTCGGCGACGGCGCGCAGTTCTGCGACCAGCACTTGGTGGCGGTAAAGGTCGAGGGCCTGGACAGCCTGCGAGGTAGCGACAGTGCTCACGATCCGCCATATCTGGTCGTCTACTCCGAGACCGACCGTCCCACTCGCCATCAGTTTGGCCCCGGCCGCGTGGAGCTTGGGGTAGACGACGGTCAGGAATCGTTCCATCGGGACCCAGGCCCGCATGAACTGCATCCAGTAGTCACAGGACCCGGTTTTCTTGTTCAAGCTGTCCGCGTCGTGCACGGACAGCAGAGCGTCCAGGCAGGTGTCGTCGCCCACCACCACCTCGGACCTCGCCAGGTGCCCAACGTGAGCACGGCCCAGTCGGCGGATCATGCGCGCCACCACGTCCTTGCGGCCGTAGCTCATCGCTGCATTCAGGACCTGCTCCCCCATCACCTCCTGGTCCGCGGCCCCGGAGACCATCAGGGCGTCGATGTCAGCCAGCGGGGCGTGCTGGAAAAAATGCGCGACCTCGCGCAGCCGAACGCCCGGGTCCGGCGAGACCTCGGCGTTGACGAGCAACGCGGTCATCAGACGGCTCGGCCCCTTGGTCTTGGACGGGCGCCCCACCCGTTCCGGATGGGCGTCCCCGATGCGCTGAACAGCCGCCACAAGACGGTCGTACGCGCTCGAAAGGGGATGGCCCTGGCCCCACTGCATGGTGCAGCGATCCATCGCCATGAAGTATTGCCACATCCTTGCGGCGTCGTCGTTCGAGGATTGAAGGGGTTTCATGATGGACATGGCTCTGCTCTCCGGTTCAGTGAACGACTGCGTTCAGGCCATGGACCAGGACAGGCTCGCCCCGGAGCTGCCGAAGGACGTCCGCGGTCTCGTCGTGCCCATGGGCCAGCGCGATCTGCACCGCGTCACGGCCCTGGTCGTTCCGTGCGAACACGTCCGCCCCGAACCAGGCGCACACGAGGACGCCCGTGCTTTCGCCAGCAGCGGCGTCGATGAACAATCGGGCGGTGGCATCAGCCGGGGTGACGGGGCGCATGGTGGGGTCCTGGGGTGGTGGTGGCGTTGCGTCGAACGCGCGTTGCCTATACTTCCAACCTACAAGGTCCACCAACTAAAGCAACGGTTTGGCGATCGACGAACGCAGAAACTTCGTGCTAGTCGACGAACGGTCGACCCTCGTGGACGAACGGTTGATCCGCCTGGTGGAGCCGTGCCTTGGCACGTCGAGAACCCGGGGCTCGCGCCCCACCGGCCCCTCCGGGCCATGGCCTGCGGATCGGGTGCTTCCCCTCCAGCGCTTACAGGCGACTGCGGGCTCGCGCTTCAGCGGGTGCTTGGGCTTCTGCGTCCGTTATCGCGCTGAGTTCCGCGGCGAGCACCTGCCGACGGTAAGTCGCCAGGGCCCGCCGCCCGGGCGTGTAATCCGACCCGATGTCCCACTGGTCGAGCGCGATCGCAGCGTCCTCCTCCTCGAACCGGACGTCCATCACGTCGGCACCCGCCGCGTGCAGCTTCGGCAGGATCACCGTGAGGAAGCGTTCCTGCGGGATGGCCTGGTCGTGGGCGATCCAGATTTCCCATGCGACGATCTGGCGTTCCTGGCCGACGTCGTCGGCGTGGTGCATCCGGGCGTTCAGGACGTCCCGACCGACGTGCGCGAGGAGCGCGTCGATGGCGTCGTTCTGCATCAGGACCTCGTTGCAGGTCAGAAGTCGCCACGGGTCCTTCTCCGCCCCCATGGCGCGCTGCATCACGTCCCAACGCTTCGCTTCCACGGCCAGGCCCATGATTCGGATGACGGTCGTAGAGCCGATCAACGGGATGATCCGTGCAACGTCCACGGTTTCCATCGCCACGATGGCCTCGACTCGCGCGATGAAGACGTTGGGGTCACGGCCAGCGATCCATTTCCGGATCGCCTCAACGTCGTCTTGCCGCGTCGCCTCCAGCATCTCCTTGATGCCTGGCCAAAGGTGGTCGGTGTAGCTAGTCATGGTGGGGTCCTGGGGTCATGGTGGCGTTGCGTCGATCGCGCGTTGCCTCTCCATTCAACTTAGCGGGCTGTACGGGTGCGTCAAGCGTTCTCGCCAAACAAAACCGCCACCCTGGGGTGACGGTCGTGCGTGCTGGGCGGTGGCCCGGTCAGTGGGTCTTGAGCGCGGTGCGGATGAGCCGCTCCGGGTCCACGTGGTCGCGCCAGTTTTCCTTGGTGACGGTGGTGGTGCCGCGGCGTTCGATGCCCTTGAACGCGAGCACGCCCTTGCGGTTGAGGACGTTGTTGGCCGGCGTGATGTTCCAGAAGCGCACGAAGGCGGTGACGGCCTGGCTGCTCGCGGGGTCGCCGATCTTCTCGATCAGATCCGGGTGGGCGTGGATGAGCGCGGCGAACGGGATGCTGAACGACCTGCCGTGCGAGATCGGCGGGAGCGGGTCGACCTGGTGAAACCCGAGGGTGTGGCAGTGCTCGCCGGCGATGTGGCCCAGCCAGACGTCCTGGCGTTCGAGCAGGTGGCCCATCGCGTCCTCCCACTCGATGCCGGGCTGCGGCATGTAGACCCCGTACGTGACGTACAGGGGGCCGTTCTCGTCGGGCTTGGGTTCCACGTCCTTGATGCTGTCTTCGAACGTGTCCAGGGCGCTGTACTCGTGGGCATCGACGATGAACTGCTTGCCTTTCAGCGTGAAAAGGGCGTATTGCATGCGGTCTCCTCCGGTGGTGCGACCTCGGCGAGGTCGTCGGACCACCATGGCAGGTCAAGCGGGCTTGTCAAATGCCTACGGGGAGGATTCCAGGCTGTGCCGTGGCACGGGTCGAGGTGGTGCTGTGGAGCCAACAAGATGGGGAGCCTGCGGCTCCCCTGGCGGTAACCCCGTGCCTCCGGCCCTGTTGGCGTCAGCACGGTTTTGGGACCTGGCGCTCCGCGGCCAGGTGGGTGTTCACGCTCCTCCAGCCCTACCCCTTCACGCGGTGCGCGGGGCCCGCATGGCGAGGAGCCACTGCACCACCTGGGTGTGGCCGTTCTGTTCCGCGAGCTGTACCGCCGTCTGGTGGCGCCCGTCGGTGGCGTGGAGGTCGGCGCCGTATTCCAGCGCGAACCGGATGCCCAGGGCGTTGCCGGCCGCGGCAAAGCTAAGCAGGTCCAGGTTGAGGTCCTGGGGGGTGACAGTGCTCACGGTTGTGCTCGTTCAGTCGAGCCGTTGATGAGCTGGGCCAAAACAAGCCAGAGGACCAAGGCGACGACCAGGTCTACGATCGCGCCCTGGATGGGGAGGTACGCGACCACCACGACCGTGGTCACGGCGGTTAAGACGTTGATGGCGAAAGTCTTCTGGGTGAAGGGGCGCAGGGACGCTGCGGTCAGGATCCCCAAGATGATTCCGATAACTTCCAGCATGGATCTCCCCTCCAGTGGGTGGCCCCAGGGCCGGGACCTTCTCCTCTGAACTTAGCGGGTCTTGCACACCTGTCAAGCGTCTACCCGAAAAGAAGCCCGTGCCAGAGCACGGGCTCGAAGCCATGTGTTGGTTCGGATTCAGGCCTTGTTGGACCCGGTAGCCTCGGCGGCCTCTTCCTCCGTCACGCCCGGGTGGGCGTCCATGTATGCCGTGATTTCAGCCTTACGCTCCGCCTGCCAGTATTCCTTGGCCCTCTCGCCCATTTCGCGCAGACGCGCCTGACGCTCGATCTTCTCCTCGGGAGTCAAATCGCGATTGACGTCACGACGCTTAACGGACTTCGCCCCACCGGTCAGGGTCAACACGGCCGCCCCAATGATCGCTGCAAACAGGGTCACGATCATCAAGACGGCGAGCGAAAAGAGAAAAGCCAGATCAACGACGGTCAAATATGAGGTGATCACCACGAGAATCAGATTCCAGCCAATCCCCGGAAATGGAGGCGCCGACAGGAGCACGGCGAAGACGCCGATGAGGATAAGGTTGGCCACAACCTTCCAGATCTTGACGGGGGACTTAGAGCGAAGAATCCCGAAAATCTCCATCAGGTGGACCCAGAACATGACGATGGCCGCCAGATAAACGATACGAAGCTCGGCATGAAAAATGGCTTGCAAAGTGTGCAGCACGATGATCTCCTCCCGGGTGGTCGGCGACCACCTGGCCGCCCCTCTCCCCTGTACTTAGCGGGTCTTGCACCCCTGTCAAGCGCCTGGGCCAAAAATAAGCCCGTGCCAGGGCACGGGCTATTGCCAATCAAGCTGGCACTTCGAACGGATCGTCGTCGAGCACGCTCCGGGGACCCTGCCCCTCGTGCGCGTGAGCGTCGCGGATCGCCTGCTGCTCCGCGGTGATGTGCCGCGCGCCCAGGCCCTCGGCGTGGCCCAGGATCGCCTCCCGGGTTTCTTCCGGCAGTTCGATCTTGCCCAACAGCCAGCGGGCGTCGAGCTGCCAGTCCTGCCGGTTGCCGCGTCGCGCGTAGTCGTTCATCGCGTCCTGGACGTGCGCGCGCACCTGGTCGCGGGTCCAGCCGTTGACCGTCATGAGGTGGGCCGTGGCCTCCGCCTCACGACCGCGCACCCGCGCCAGGCCGAAGTGCGTGACCTCGTGGCAGGCTGGGCACAACGCGTCGGTCCGGACGAGGGTCTGCACGCCGTTCTCCTCGTCGTAGGCCCAGCGTTCGTGGCATTCGACCGGCCACTTGGGGCCCTTGCAGGTGCAGATTTCGCACACCCAGCCGGCCGCGTCGAACGTCTGGCGCTTCAACGCCTTCCAGTGGTCCTCGCCCAGCTCCGACCGGAGGTTGGAGAACCATGCCGTGCGCGGCACCAGGTCGACGTACAGCGGCCACTTCGGACCCTTTCCAGGCACCTGCGGCGGCGGGACGTAGTTCGGGTCCGTCCACTCCGGCCGGGCCAGGAACGGTGCCGGGTCCACGTGGTCGGGCACGTACCACTTCTTCTCGGCCTGATTCCAGCGCGCCCCCAACGCCTTGGCTTCATCTTTCTGGGAAAACGGGACGTTGAGCAACAGCACGGCGCACCTCCTGGATCGGTTCTGACGCGGTCCAGGCTAGTGGCTTAAGCGGGCCCGTCAAGTACGGGCCCGGGTGCTACGTTTTATGTGCCGTGGCACGGCTTACGTTACAGGCGTTTTCGAGGCCCGGATACCGGCGGGACCTGCCGGGATTCCGCCTGGGCTTCCTCGACGGCGGCACGCAGCGCGATCTCCTCCATTTCCATCGGGGTGTAGGCGTTGGCTTTGTCGATCACGGCCTGCTTCGCGCGGTTGGCGGCCACCACCTGCACCCTCGCCCGGGCCTCCTTGAGCACCTTCTCCGTCAGCCCCTGGCGTTCGCCATCGTCGATGCTCGCAACGTATTCGGCCCCGGCGTCGACCAGACGGTTCAAGGCCTCGCCAAGACGCCTCGGTGGCACGTCGACCCCCAGGATCAACCCATGGCACAAAGTCGTCGCGTGGGTTCCATACCTGATCGCCAAGTTGAGCAAGTCCCTATCGGCCTGGCGTACCACCTGGTCGAACAGATTTTCGGGCAACGATCCCTGCCCACGGAGAACGTCAGACGGATCCAAGGGCAACGTGTCGATGGTTCGCCCAGGGCCGTCGAGCAACAGCATGACCACCAGGTCGTAGCGCCGAAACGCCATCGCCATTTCAGCGTAGGGCTTTACGACCTTCTCCTTGGCCCAAAAGCCGTCGCTCTCCGATTTCTTGGCCACTTGTTCCTCCGCGAACAGCAACCCGATGGGCGTGTTGTCGTACCAGTCCTTCCCATCGACGTAGCCCAAACGCTCGCGCACCTCCTTGGTGGTGCCGTGCTTGAACAGCGCCTCCGCGGCGTCCAGGTCCAGCACGGCCCCGTTGTAGAGCTGCCGCAGGGCCGCGTAGGCGGCGTCGGGGATGGGCCGCACGGGTTCGCCCGGAGCCGGTTCGGCGACGATGGGTTCGGTAACCGTGGGCTCCGGAGCGCGCGCCGCCGGCGCCTGCTTCTGAACGGCGGCGGGTTCCTGAACAGTGGGACGCGCACTGCTGTGCAGCGGCCGGACGACCCCGCGGGTGATGGTGGTCAGCCCGCTCATGTCCAGCAGGCAGGCCAACCCCAGCACCGAGCAGGCGGTGCAGAACCCGGAGAGCGTGCTGACGGCGATGATGTAGATGGTTTCCATGCCGATCACCACATGAGCCCGCGGGCTTCCATGCGCTTGAGGCTGGCCGCGTGCTGCTCGGGCGTCACCTCGGCCAGGCGGTCGCCCAGCTTCACCGCGCACGTGCGGACGTAGTGCGCACGCGTCAGGATGATCGGCGAACCCAAACCCTCGTTCAGGATCGCATCAAACTCGGCCTCAGTCAGTGCCCGCTGCTCACCAGCCTGGCGGTCTCGAAGTGCGGCCAGCGCAATCTTGGCCGCGGTCTCGAAGAAGTTCGGTTCCGTGGTGGGGAGGCTCTTCAGCGCTTCGTCGATCTCCTCGGGTGTGAGCCCGTCGAGAAGGGGTAGCGGATTGGTCTGGGCATGGGTGGACATGGGGTCTCCGGGGCATGGGTTGGTGTGCAGCGCTGCCTGCGCCGTCTCATTCCTCAACCTAGCGGGATTCCACGGTGGGTCAAGCGAGCGGGCCGCCTTTCGGACGAACGGTCGACCCGTGCCAGGGCACGCCCACAATGGGGTCTTGCCCGTGTGCGCTGACCCCCCCGGGGCCGGAGGCCCCTGGGCGCGAACCCCGGCCTACGGCCCCATCGGCGTCAGTACCGGGTTTTGATCCCATCAGGGCCGGTTGTCCGCCTGGTTTTTTTCACGCCGCGCACGGAGGATGTCGACCTGCCGGAGTGCGCATGCCCCAGCTTGGTCGCCCACGTCCACGCGTGCGGCCTGTACGTCGGCGCCGGCGCGCATCATCGCGCGCACGCCCAAGCCATGGTCCTCGCCGAGGGCAAAGGTCAGGCCCAACGTCGGATCGGCCCCACCGTCAAGCAGCAGCCGGATCACACGCAGATCGTTCCGCCGGGTGGTCTCAACCATGTTGTCAACAAAGAGATGATCGAGAATGGAGCGGTTCGACTCATCCCATGCGTTCGCGTCAGCCCCCGCCTCGATCAACACCCGTACGGTGTCGACCGAGCGCTGCTGCACGGCAAAAAGAAGCGGCGTGTGCCCGTCGAGCGTTTTGGCATCGACCTCCGCCCCCAGCTCGATCAGCGCTTGGGCGGCTTCGGCATTTCCTGCCCAGGCCGCGTAGTGAAGCAACGTTTGCTCGTGTTCGCTCTCGTACTCGTTCGGGCTCACCCCAAACACGTTGACGAGCATTTTGATCATCGCCCCGTTAGCGTACGGCTTGTCGTTCATGCAGTTCTCCAGGTTTGATGTTTGTGCGTTGAACAGGGCGCCCATCGCGCCCCGTGGTTCGGATCGGTTAAGCCACCGTGCTCGTCGTCGCCTGACCTGCGTTCGCGGCCTTGCGGGCCGCCTCATCACGGACGTGCTCCACGCTGCGGGCCCCGTCCGGGCAAATCTGAACCGCCACCGTGTCGGCCTTCGCGTCGTGGTAGTGGCGGATCAGGTCCGAGCAATGCACACGCAGCCCGCCAAACGGTACGTTGTGCACGATGCTGGACAGCACGATCTGCACCACCGTGGCCTTCATCATGGCGGGGTCGATGTCGTTCGCGAACACGTACATGCGCGCCACGCCTTCCTTCCCGTGGGACGCGAACTCCTGACGGAGCTTTGCCAGCAGCAGCGCACCATTGCCGCACGCGGGGTCGCAAACGATCTGCCCTTCGTTCGGGTTGAACGGGCGGGAGGCCTCCCCGGTCGTTGCGCCCTGGCCGCTCTGGGCCGCGAACCGCGCGAGCCCGTCCGCCAGTCCTTCCGGCGTCAGGTGTTGACCCATCGCCTTGGCCTGCTTCGGTTCGATCGCGGTCCCGTAGACGTCCCCCATCACGTCGGTGAACGGTGCCGAGGTCTTCACCAGCTCCACGTACATCGCGCCAAGGGCCAACTGCTCCGCCCATGCCTTCGGGTGGTCGCGGTACTCCTCCAGCGCGATCAGATGATCCTTGTTGAACCATGCCGAGCCCGCGGTCAGCGCGTACGTCATCGGGGCCGTGACCGACAACACGTTGAACTGCAACTGGATGATGTCGTCGAGGATCGCCTTCGCTCCCGAGCGGATCGGGTTGGTCTGCGCGAAGCGCTCCACACGGTCGGTGAACGCCTTCATCGTGGTGGTCGTGCTCGTGCTGGTTTTCTGGGCCATACGGTTCTCCTGGTGGGTTTCGGGTGAGGTGGTCAGGGGCTGGGGTTACAGGACGCCGGAGATTTCCAGCTCGGCGAACTCGATGCAGTCGGAGCTGAAAGTGGCCTTGTAGGCCCACGTGGTCGCGCTGGCGCGCAGCACCATGTCGAACGTGATGCGGCAACGGGAGCCGGCGCCGATGTGCTTCGCGACGGTCTTGAAGCGGCCGGCCATCAGCTTGCGGGGCGGAGCGCCCGAGTCGCCCAGACCGCTGAACAGGTCGTCGACCAAGCGACTGACGATCGGCAGGTTGTCCTCGGCCGCTTGATCCAGACCGACGTTCGAGGTCGTCCACGACAGCGAGGTGCCCGTGTCCCAGCTCAGGTCCTTGCTGGCCGTGCGGGTGGCGTTGATCCGTTCGATGGGGGTGTAGCGCATGGTGGTGTCCTCGTGGGTTGGTTGAGACCGGTTCAGTGTCCAGGCTCGGGCCTCCCCCGCTGAGTCGCGGACCGCTCGTCGAAAACGCGGCGCGCGACTCAACGGGATCGCCCCTACCCGGTGCGGCCGGACAGCGCCGCCACCACCGCGTGGTGGCCACGGCGTTCGGCCAGGTCGCGAGCGGTCTTGCCGCACGCGGTGCGCGCCCGCGGATTCACCCCCGCTTTGAGCAGCGGACGGACGAACTTCGCCAGGCCGTGCATGGCCACCACGTGCAACGGGGTGAGGTCCTTGAACCCGACGAACGCCCCGCCCTGATCGTCCTGGTGGTAGCGCACGCGGTGAAGGTGCTCCACCGCCAACGGGGAGGACAGGGTCTCGCGGACCTCCACCATCTCGCCCGAGGCGATGTCGACCAGCAGCGCCATCCCCAGCAGGTCGACGGTGTGGGCCTTGCGCACCAGGTCGAGCGCAAGCACGGCCCCGCGCTGGTTGGCGGTCTGCACCGCGAGCAGGTACGCCGCCGCGTAGTAGTCGTACGGGACCCCGTGCGGCGGCATGGGGATCGACACTGAACGGGCGGCCGACGCCTGGACGGCGATCGGGTCGAGCGGGCGGCGCGCGTACGGCGTGCCGAGGATGCGGTGGTGCATGGCCATGGGGTCTCCCGGTGATGGCGGTTGGGGGTCAGCGAGGTGGGACGGTGGGGTGCCCCCGACGAACCGGGGCGATTTCTCCGGTGGGACCCGGACGTGTCGCGAGGGAGAGCGCCGTGGCGCTAGGTGATGCGGGTGGTGCTGAAACTGCGGTGATGCGGGTGGTGGTGCCGGACTTACCAGCGGCGGCGAACCGGGCCGCGCAGCTTTTCGAACTGCTCGAGGTCCTTCACGCGGAAGCGCATGTGGCCCGCCACCATCGTGGGGGTGATGCGGCGCTGCCCGATGTGCAGCAGCAGGCCCGACGGGTTCTTGTAGCCCACCAGCTCCGACGCTTCGGACAGGCTGAACGTCTCGCTGTACAGCTTCTTCAGGGCCAGCACCTTGGCACGGTCGTAGTAGTTGTTGCGCCCGCGCTGAATCGCCGGGATCTCGGCGCGCTGCATCAGGTCCGCCACCGCTTGCGGCGTGGCGTAGCCGAACAGCTCCATCACCTCCGCCGTGCCCATGGTCGATACGTCCTCCGCCGGGGCCACGGAAGCCACCGGGGCAACGGGTGCTGCCACCTGCACCACCGGAGCGGGAACCGCCGGCTGTACGACCGCCTGAGCGGCTTGGGCCGCGGTGGTGATCGCCGCCGGGATCACGTTCAACGTGAAATCGGTCAGCGTGGCGAGCAGCGGCATGAGGTTCGGCAGCTCGGCGGACGTGCATTGGATCTGGGTGGTCATGCTCTTCTCCTTGGGGTGAAAAACGGGTGGTTGGGACGATTCAGGGTTCAGCGGCTCAGCAGCGCGTGCGCCGCCGTGCCCGGTTTGGTCAGGTCGATGGGCGTCACCAGCTCGGTGCCGCGGTTGTGGTCCGCCGCGGCGGTGCGGTCCGCCCCGTAGACCATGAGCACCGCCACCGCTTCCGGCTGGTTGGCCATGGCCGCGCAGTGCAACGCCGTCACGCCGGTCTGCGGGTCGGTGAAGGTCGGGGATGCCCCGTTGGCGAGCAGCAGGTACATCGCTTCGAGCCGGCCGCCGGCGCTGGCCCACATCAGCGGGGTCAGCGCTTCGCCCGCGTTGTTCGTCAACGTGCCGTTGATGTCCGCCCCGTCGTCGAGGTGCGCGCGGATCGCGTCGAGGTCGCCGAAAAACGCCGCGCAGCAGAGGGACGCGTTGGCGATGCTGGTGGTCATGGGGTTGCTCCGTGGGTGTGTGGTGTCGATGGGTTCAGTATCGCGAGGGGGTCCGCCCTGGTTGAGTCGTGAGCCCAAGGTCGCCCCCGGGGTGTCGCGACTCACGCCCAGGGCTGGCCCGCCCGCTGGGCTACAAACGGGCGCGCACCCGTGCCGGCTCGGGCGCTGCAGCCCCTTTGGCCTCGGCGAGCGCTGCGTCTGCCACCACGGCCAGCTCCTCAACTTCCAGCGCGATGAAGCGGCGACGCACCCCGAGGTACGCCTGACGCCCGGCCTGCGTCACCCATCCGGAGGGCCGGTTGAACCACGCCATCCACCCGCCGGTGTTGTCGTCGAACTGCTCCCGGAGAATCTGGAGCGACGCCTTGCCCTGCTCACCGGTGCCGATGAAGCGGTCGATCGCCACCTCATCGCCCTTGACGATCGCCGTGAGGCACGCCGTCGTCCACGGGGGACCGCTGTAAGGCGTCACCCCTTCGTGCGGATCTGCACCGGCGGCCAGCAGCAGGTCCAACGTCTTGGCGCGCGCCGCGTTCGGACGGATGCGATCCACCACGTCCACCAGCACCTCGGGATCCACCTCCGCGCCCGCGGCCAGCAGGATCGGCACGAACCGGTGAATCGTCACGTGCTTGTGGCTGGCCAGCGTGTCCCCCAACCTCGTCAGCGCAGCGGTGGCGATCGGGGTGCGCACCCATTCCTCCTTGATGCGAGCCAGCAGATGCTCCACCAGGTCGACATACGGCAACTTCCAGCGGAAGAACCCCAAGACCATGGCGCGGGTCATTTCAAGCGCTTGCAGCTCAGCGGCGCCCGCCAACGTGTCCAGCAGCGTGTCGACCATCTCGACGCTGGGCTCCTTCCCCATGCGCAGCAGCGTGTGGTACGGCCGCTTGTTGATTTCCTGCTCGTTCAGAACCATCGGGTCCAGCCCCGCCTCGAACAGCGCCGTCACCAGACCGATGTCTTCGCGCAGCATGGCTTCCTCCAACGCCGTCAGGGTGAACGCCGCCGGCGTGCCGTCCACCACGTCCCGGAACGGCTTGTTCAGGTCGACCCCGCCGCGCCCGAGGAGCTGAAGCGCTGCCAGGTTCCTGGTGCGCACCGCGTGGTGGACCAACGGCACGCCGTGGTGACGGTAGGTCCCCGGCTTGGCCTTGGGGTTGGCCAGCAGGTCGGTGACGAGCTGGCAAAACGACGCGCGTTCGTCCGGGTCCGACGGGATCTCAGCGGGGATCGTGATGAGGTCCAGATGGCAAAAGGGCATGGTGGGTCCTTGGTGATTTGAAACCGGGGAAGTGTTGCGGCCCGAGCGGGTCGGCTTGAGTCGTCGGAAGGGGGTCGCCCAGCGCGTGGCACGACTCAAGCGCTGGGCGATGACGGGAGGGGTTAGGCGTCGGCCATCGGTGCGAGCTGGTAGTTCAGGCTCTCCAACACGTGGCGCAACTCCGCGCTGAACGCTGCAAACTCCTCGTCGGTGACCGGCGAGAGCGTCGGGTTGAGCTTCTGTGCCTTATGGTCCCAGAGGATCCGTGCGGTCGAACCGTGGCCGTTCAGCAGCGCAACGAGCAGCGGCGTCATGCCGCTCTCGGTCGTTACGTCCGGGCTCGCCCCCATCTCGAGGCACTGGTTCACCAACGCGTCGCTCCCCATCGCCGCTGCGTTGTGGAGCATGGTGAAGCCGCGACCAACGGTCTCGTAGGGCGACTGACGCAGGCACGGCGCCTGCACCGTCGTGACGTGCGCCAATACTTGCTCGATGGCGTGGTTTCCGGTCAACTGGGCAACGCTCAACGCGCTTTCCTGCATCACGCCACCGATCACGTCCGGATCGGCGCCGGCGGCCAGCAGGGCATGCACGGCGTCGAGCGAATCTGCCGCCGTCGCGATCATCAGGGCGCTCATGCCCGTGTTTTCGACGGCGTTCACGTTCGCCCCCGCCGCGACCAACGCCTTGATGATCCGCGGGTCGCCGGTGTGGTGAAGCGGCACCGTGCCCGTGGTGGTCCGAGCGTCCGCGTCAAAACCGGCGTTCAACAGCACCTCGACGCTCGCGAGGTCGTCGAAGTACGCCGCCACGTGCAACGCGGAGAGGCCCCCGACGGGCCCGCTCCCGGTGTAGCACGCCATCTTCAGCTTGTTCAGGTGCGGCAGGTCCAGCGCAGCGGCCACGGCCTTCGCGTCGCGGTTGCGCAACGCCGTCGCCAGCGCAAAGGGGCCAGCGCCCGCATCGATCGGGGCGTCCACCTGCCACGTTTCCCCAAACGCGCCCAGCGATTGGTTGTAGCGATTGCGGATCGCCTTGCCCTGCTTCTTGGCATGACCGGCGGCCTTGCGGGGGTTCTTCGATTTCTTGCTCATGGTGTCAACTCCGTATAAATGAAAGATAGGACTACTGATGGACAAGCGGTCTGTTCGGGTGTGGGTGGGTGTCGGTCCTCCTTACGCGTCGTTGTCGTCGGGGAGGACCTGCCGGACCACGATGCGGCCCGAGCCGTCCCGGAGGATGCGCAGCAGGAGCGACCACCAGAGGGCTTCGGCGTAGTTCGCGCTGGCGATCGGGAGGTTGCGGTCGACCTGCTGGCCGCACTCCTCGAACGTGCCGTGCGGCACGAGCACCTGCGCCACCCACGCCGGGACGCGGGTGCAGGACTGCTCGATCAGGGGTTTGACGTCCACCATCGGGACGGGGCGATCGCTCGGGAACGCGGAGGACGTGGTCTGCTGGGTCATGCTGGTCACCGTGACGTTGTTTTCGACGGAGACCAGTGTCGGTGGGCGGGTCGCCCAGGCTGAGTTACGCCGGCGTCCTGGTTTGGACGCCGCGCAACTCACATGGTGGGGATGGGGTCAGCGGTCCCGGGGCGTACAACCCCGGGGAACCCTGGCTGGGGGCCGGGTGCGGATCGGTGGTCGGCCCCAGGGTGCGGAGCCGCCGGACGTCAGGCCTTGCGCCGACGGGAAAGCCGCTGGTCGCCGCTCAAACGCCCCGGGCGGGCGCGCTCGGCGGTGACGGTGGGCACGTTGTCCTCGTGCGCGAGGTACTCCGCTTCCGGGTCGTCGCGGTCGTACTCCAGCTCCTCGTCGGGCCGCGCCGGCGTCTCCACCGGCAGGAACGCGTAGCCGTTGCGGTCCAGGTAGTCGCTGTGCAGCGTGCGCAGCCAGCGACGCACGCCGGCCTCGATCCCGAACGCCTGGGCCCATCGGACGATCGCGCGGTGCCGCTCGCGCAGCGCCGTAAAGACCGGGTCTTCCAGGCGGCTGCGCAGGTCGCCCCGCTCGCCTTTGGCGAAGGTGGTGGCCAGAGCCAGCGCGATCACGTCGCTCACGCTGAGCGCGCACCCCTCGCCCGCCGGGTCGGTGCTGCCGACGCCCATCAGGTGCAAAAAGCCGTCCGCGCCCAGCTCGCTGAGCTGCTGCGCCTGGTGGCTGGTGTTCGCGTTCAGGAGGGTGACCTGCTCCGCCGGCGAGAGGTCGGGGTTGAGCAACGGACGCCGGTTCAGGCGCAGGTTCGCGGCGCGCGCCGGGCCGTCGAACGCCGACGGTGCCGCGTCGGGCGATGGGGTAAAGCCAGGTTTGGGGAACATCGAGCGCCCGCCCGCCGCATCGCCAGCCGTACCATCACCGCCCGGCTCGGCCGAACGGTTCAGCAACACCTTGAGGCTCTGGCGCGTCGCCTCGATGCGCGCCTTGCCTTCCAGCGCCGACGTTGGGGTGGCCCGGGGCGCTGCCTTTGCTCCGCCCAGCACCGGCGCGTCCGAACGGACGAACGCCACGCCAGTGTCCAGGTGGTCCGCGACCGCGTGGCCCTCCTGGCCGCTGCCGTCGTGGTAGCGCAGGACAGGGACCCAGAGCGCCGCGGTCGAGGTGTCGCCGCCCATCATCGCCCAGAGCGGTACGGGCGTCACGGTGTCGTCCGCGCACGGGCCCACCGACCAGTACAGCTCCGCGAACCCCACGTCGATCGCCTTGAAAGGCTTGCCGTCGTGGTCGGTGCCCAGCACCGTCTCGTGGCCCGGGAACAGCCCGAAGGTGCCGCGGATCTTGTCCTCGGACGGGACGTTCGCCCCGTTCTCCCATCGGGTCCAGGCGTTGCCCGTGGTGCCGCCCTGCTGCTCGCGCTGCGCCTCGTTGAGCTTGTCCATCTGCCGGCCCGAGATCACCCACACCTTGCCCGGGGCGTCGTCCACGTCGCGCCCGTCGCCGGTGAGGTGCTTCAACGACAGCAGCAGGTGCGCGCGAAAACGCGGCTCCCGTAGCCGGGGCGTCAGGTCGTCCGATCGGTTGAGCACCCGCTCCACCGTCGAGCGCATCGTGCGCGACCAGGCCTTGCCCCGGACGGTCTTCCAGTCGTCCGCGCGCTCCTCCGATCGCTTCGTTTTGGTCGTTGCGTTCGCCTTCCCTGCTGCCTTGCTCGTCGTCATCCCGCCCCCGGTCTGCTGGTCGTGTTGTTCCAGGGATTGTAGCCCGACGGGCGGACGCCCTTGCGGGACGCGGGGCCCGGGGCGGTGAGTCGCGAAGCGGTCGTGGCCCCGTGCGGGGAGCGACTCAGTTAAGGAGGTGTGGGAGAAAAAAGTAGAGGTCCACCCACTTCGGAGCGGACCTCGTGAAGACCTCCAACAACAACGTCGGTCGTGATCTCGACCAGTTTTACACCAACCCCCAACTCGCTCAACGCCTTTTCGACGAGCTGATCGCCGAGCACCTCGGGGACCGCTGGTCCGGCGACGTGCGCTGGCTCGAGCCGTCGTGCGGCACCGGCGCGTTCCTGTCGCTGCTCCCGCCCGACGCCATCGGGGTGGACCTCGACCCGAAGTGCCCGGGGGCCGTCCAGGCGGATTTCCTGAGCTGGACGCCACCGGCCGGTGACGATCGCCCGCTGGTGGTGGTCGGCAACCCGCCGTTCAAGCACGACGTCGCGTTCTTCAACCGCTGCGCCGAGCTGGGCGCCGAACGCATCGCGTTCATCGTCCCGCGCTCGTGGCAAAAGCCGTCGGTCCAGAACCAGCTCGACCGCGCGTTCCACCTCGCCCACGAGGAGGTGCTGCCGCTCGACGCCTTCATCTTCGAGGGCCAGCCCGCTGAGGTGCCTACGGTCTTTCAGGTGTGGGAACGCCGCGAGGAGCAGCGCCCGCTGACCGTGCTGCCCACCAAGCACGTGGATTTCGCGTTCGTGCCGTACGCCCAGCGCCACACCGCGGACTTCGCGATCCAGCGCGTTGGCGTGCACGCCGGCCGGGTGAAGGACCTCGACGCCGAGCACCTCGGTCAGGGGTCCCACCGCTTCGTGCGCGTGATCGACCGCACCCGGGTCGCCGAGGTCCGCGCCGTCTTCGAAGACATCGACTGGGCCCCGATCAAGGCCTGCGTCGCCGGGAACCCCAGCATCGCGAACGGCGAAATGGTGCAGGCCTACGCGCTGGCCGTGGTCGATCGCTGGTTCGCCACCACCGACTGGTTCGCCGACGTGGCCGCGGCTGCGGAGCACCCGGTCGTCGCCGAGCCGGTGGTGCCCGTCGCCCCCATGACCATCCCGGCGGTCTACGAGCGCATCGCCGAACTGGTCCGCCTGTCGGGCATGGACGCCCAGGGACGCATGGTCGGCGGGGTCGTCTACACGCCGTTCGAGCTGGCCCGCACCATGGTCGACCTCGCGCGCCTGCAGCCCCATGAGACCGTGCTGGAACCGTCGTGCGGTCGCGGCTCGCTGGTGTTCGCCATGGTCGATCACTGGCTGGCCCGTGGCCTCACCCACGAGCAGGTCGCGCGCTACTGCGAGGAAAAGCTGTTCGTCAGCGACCTCGACGGTCAGGCGGTGCAGGACCTCGTGGACCTCTACCGCGCCTACTTCGCCAGCCATGGGGTGACGTCGGAGCTGAACGCCCGCGTCGGGGATGCCCTGTTCGCCGGCTGGTCGGACCGCACGTTCGACGCGACGATCGCGAATCCGCCTTACGTGGGATTGGGCAAGCTGCCGGCGGACTACGCCGCCCGTGTGCGCGCGTCGTTCAGCACGTGCGCCAAGGGGACGGCCGACCTGTATCAAGCGTTCTTCGAGCTGGCGCAACGCCAGTCCACGCGCTCGGTGATCATCGCCCCGAACGCGTGGATGCGGACCACGGCCGGGACCGCGTTGCGGGTCCTGCTGCGCCCGCGCGTGCGGTCGGTGATCGACTTCGAGCACCGCCGCGTCTTCCTCGGTCCGCAGGGGGCCAGCGTCCTCACCGCCATTGTGGTGAGCGGCCCGGCCACCCAGGCGCCCGTGCTGTTCCGCACGGACATGCCGCACGAGAGCACCACCCCGTGGACGGTCGCGTTCCGCCAGAGCGAGGAGGCCATGGGCCCGGCGGCATGGGCGCTCGATCCGGCGATGCCGGGCGATGCGGTGGACCCGGAGGCCACCACGCTGGGCGACCTCGCCGAGGTGCTGGTGGGGGTCAACACCAACGCCAACGAAGCGTACGCGGTCGAGAACTGGACGGTCGACGGGGACGCGGTGCAGGCGTCGAACGTCCACGGTCGCCCGGTGCGCCTGCCGCTGGCCGCCGCCCCGCTGTTCCTGAAGCTCACCAAGGTGAAGACGCTCGCCGACGCGCAGCGGGCCGACCGCCTGCTCTGCCCGTACGACGCGTCGCTCAACGTGCTCCCGGAGCCGGCGATGGAGCCCGAGGTGCTGAACTGGTTCCGTGACCATTGGGACCGTCTGCACGCCCGCGACGGTGGGGACCTGCGCGGCTACGGGGCGTGGTATGCCTATGGGCGCAAGCAAGGGCTCTACACGTTCGACCCGAACGAGCGCCTGCTGCTGGTGCCGTGCATGGCCAAGGGTCCCATGGAGCCGCTGGACGTGACGCCGGAGGATCTGGGTGGGCGCTTCCTGTGGGCGTCGGGTTACGTCGTGCGTGCGAAGAACCCGGCGGACCACCAGCGCGTGAAGGCCTTGCTCGAATCCCCGGACACGTGGCGCTTCCTGCGCCGCCGTGGCAAGCAGTGGACCGGGGGCTTCCGCTCGTTCACGCCCAACCAGCTCCGCCTGGTGCCGGAGGTCGTGACGCCGCGCGTGGCAATGGTGCCGGTTGCCACCGCCCAGCCGGCGACGGTGTAGGTCGAACGGGAGGGTGGAACGTGGAGGGGTGCTGCGAGGCACCCCTTTGTCATGCGACGTTGATCCCCTCGACGTCAACCACGGCCAGGTCCACCAGCGCCGGCCGCTGGGGTTCGCGTCGGCTGAAAATCACCAGGGCGTTCGCCGGCGCGCGGTTCGCCAGGCTTTGCCGCTGTTTGTCCGGCATGTCGCCCGGCAACCAGAGGACGTCGTCCACCTCGTCGCCGTTGAACATCGGCTGAGCCTGGTAGCCGGTTTCCCGATCGTAGAGGTTGAAGTAGACCGTGGCGCCGCGCAGCTCATGGTCGTTGAGGTCGATGCCGAGGGTGTTCAGCGTTTCGCTCAGCGCCTTGGCCAAGTCCTGCGCACTGGGTCGTCCCTTGATGGTGAGCTTCACGGCTGGGTCTCCTGTCGTCGTCGTTGATACCCAACCTAATGGCCGATCCAGGTCTGTCAAGCCGTGCCCCGTGAAGGCCTCGGAGCCGGAGGCTCCTGCGCACGAACCCCGCCTGCGGCCTCCCCGGCGTCAGCACCGGTTTTCCCGCCCGGGCCTCCGGCCCCGGGTGCCCGCCGGAGAGCAACACTTTTCCGCTGGTGCCCGTGCGAGGCGTCGTGGTTCAATCGTTGCCTGCCTGGCCTCGACGCCCGGCGACACGACCAACGCGAGGACCCGAGCCGTGAGCACCACCCCGACCACCCCACGCCCGCCGATCTGGCAACTCATCCGCGATGCGGTGAAGCCGCTGGGCCTAGGCCGTGAGATCAGCAACGCCGAGATCCGGCAAATCCTGGCCCAGGACTACCCCGACCTGAACGTTGGGACGGTCAACTGTCAGATCGTCATCTGCACGGTCAACCGCCCGAGCCGGGTGCACTACCCCGAGAACAAGAAGCCGCGCCTGGCCAATGGGCCGTACGACTTCCTGTACGCCACTGGGCGCGGCAAGGTCGTCTGGTACGACCCGGACAAGCACGGCCTGTGGTCGATCGAGGAGAGCCCCGAGGGGTTGAAGGTGCGTCGCGTCGACGACTCCATCGAGGAGGTGCCCGCCTCGCTCGACCTCGACGCCTCGGAACCGGTGGACGATGGGTTCGGGGGTGGTGCGTTCGCCCTGGAAAGCCACCTGCGCGACTACCTGGCGCGCAACCCGCCGAGCACCACCGCGCACGGCCCGCTGACGCTGTTCGTCGACGCCGACGGACGGGACGGCGTTGAATACCAGACCGACTGCGGGCCCGCGGACCTGGTGTTCCTGGACCGTGATGGGAACTTCGTGGTGTTCGAGCTGAAACTGGGCCGGGGCCCGGACGCCGCGCTGGGTCAGGTGCAGCGCTACATGGGCTGGATCGAGCACCACGTGGCCAAGGGCAAGACCGTGTCCGGGGTGATCGTGGCGAACTCGATCTCCGACAAGCTCAAATACGCCGGCAAGGTCGCCCCGCGCGTGCAGCTCATGGAATACCGCCTGACCGTGGACCTGGCCCCGGTGGCGCTGCCGGCGCCGGAAACGACCGCCTGACGGGGCCGCCGCGCCGGTCGCCCCGGTTCCCCAGCGTTTGCCGCCCCGGGCGGGTTCCGGGCTGCTAAACTGTATATCCATACAGTATTCTTGCAGACCATGAACCACCCCGTCCCCCTCGCCGAGGACCCGGCCGCTCTTTTCATCGTCGAAGCGCTGTCGCGCGTGCCGGCGGGCTTCCCGAGCCCCGCCCAGGACCACGCCCAGCGCCGCATCGACCTGAACGACGTCCTGGTGCTCAACCCCCTCTCGACCTTCCTGTTCAACGTCGAGGGCGACAGCATGAGCGGGGCCGGGATCTGGGCCGGCGACAAGCTGGTGGTGGACCGGTCCATCGAACCGAAGCACGGCCTGGTCGTGCTCGCCTGCGTGGACGGGGAGTTCACGGTCAAACGCCTGTACCGCCGGGCCGGGGTGGTCAAGCTCGTGGCCGCCAACCCGGCGTACCCGCCCATCGTGTTCTCCGACGCCCAGGAAATGACCGTCTGGGGCGTGGTGACCTGGAACCTGCGCCAGGTGCTCGCCACCAAGGTGCGAACCTGGGCCTGAGCCATGCCGACCTTCGCCCTCGTCGACGGGAACAACTTCTACTGCTCGTGCGAGCGGGTGTTCCGGCCCGCGCTGAACGGCCGCCCGCTCATCGTCCTGTCGAACAACGACGGGTGTGCCGTGGCACGGTCCCAGGAGGCCAAGGACCTGGGGGTCAAGATGGGCGTGCCCTTCTTCCAGATCCGCCACCTGGTGCAGGAGGCCGGCCTGGTGGCCCTGTCGTCGAACTACGCGCTGTACGCCGACATGTCCGCCCGGATGATGGCCATCCTCGGCCAGTTCAGCCCGGTGCAGGAGGTCTACTCGATCGACGAGTGTTTCGTGGACCTCTCCGGGATGCAGAGCGTCGCCGGGAGCCTGACGGTCTACGGTCAGATGATGCGCGAGCGTGTGTTGCGCTGGATCGGGATTCCGACCTGCGTGGGCATCGCCCCGTCGAAGACCCTGGCCAAGATGGCCAACCATATGGCGAAGAAGAACGTCGGGCGCCCATGGGCCGGGGTGTGCGACCTCACCGCCTTGCCGGAGCGCGATCGCGACGAGTTGCTGGGCCGGGTCGAGGTCGGTGAGGTCTGGGGCGTGGGCCGCCGGTTGCGCGAGCGCCTGGCGGCCGACGGGATCGCCACCGCGCTGGACCTGAAACGCGCCAGCCCGTCGTTCATCCGCTCCACCGTCTCGGTGGTGCTCGAACGCACGGTGCACGAGCTGAACGGGATCGCGTGTTACGGGTTCGAGGCCGAGGCCCAGCCCCAGAAGCAGATCATCTGCTCGCGCTCGTTCGGGCACCCGGTGCTGCTGCAGGAGGACCTGTCGATCGCCGTGCGCGACTTCGCCGCCACCGCGGCCGAGCGCCTGCGACGCCAAGGGTTGAAGGCGGGCCAGGTCCACGTGTTCATCCAGACCTCGCCGTTTCGCAAGCAGGACAAGCAGTACAGCGCCGCGGTGGTGGTGCCCCTGGCCGTGCCGGTCGCCGACACGCTGCGCCTGGTGGAGGCCGCGCTCGCCGGGCTGGCCAAGCTCTACAAGCCCGGGTTCCGGTACGCCAAGGCGGGGGTGATGCTGCTGGACCTGACGGACCGCGCGGTGGAGCAAGCCGACCTGTTCACCGGGCCCGCCCCACGACGCGAGCGCCTGATGGCCGCGCTGGACGCCGTGAACGACCGATTCGGGCGCGGGACCCTGCGCGTGGGTAACGTCGAGGGCCACCAGGCCTGGCACATGAGCCAAAGCTCGAAGACCCCGAACTACACGACCGAGTGGGAGGGGTTACCCACCGCGCGATGAAAAACCCCACCTGGGCGGTGGGGCTGCTGGCTGTCGCCGCTGGTCGCCGGTATTTCCTAGCCCGTCAAGACTGAGCCAGCGCTGACCGTGCTCGGTGGCGTTGGATTCCTTGTTCGACCAAGCTACGCGATCCCTCAGCATCTTCGATCGCGCGGTCCCTGGAATAGTCGAGAAGTGCCCGTAGGCCCGATTGCGCCTTCCCCACACCATTCAGGAACATCGGGCAGTTGTTCACCCAATCCACGAGGTCACGGTTTCCAAAGTACGGGAACGACTCCGGGTGAACGGCCACCCAGGCGCTCAGCGCGAGGAAGCTGTGGTTCATGATGTCGTGTCCACGCTGGTTGGAGTCGGGGTAACCGGCGGCCACCAGTCGGTCGAGCGATCCTTGCAGGATCGTTGCGAACGCCCCCTCGATCAGGGCCGGCCGTGCCGACTGGAACCACCCAGCGAACGCGGCCTGGCCACGCGTCATGGCAGGGACAACCGTCGGATCTGTCATGGCGAACATCGTGTCGGCCGTACGCACCATCGCAACATCGTCGGCCCAAGACGCTACGCGCCCGCCGTCCTCGCCCCCCATGCGTTTGATTTCCATCACCGGCGAGGCGCCCGCAATCACCACAAGCAGGTCCGCGTCGTCGGTCATCGGCAGGTCGCGCCAACGGTCGTTAAGGGCCGATGCGATCTCTTCCGCCTCGGTAACCACGGACAGCGGGCTCGCGTACCCGACGACCAGATGCGGTCGTCCGTCCGGCGTCGTCGACCACACCATAGCGTCGGGTCCACGATACGAGTAGCGCACGGCGCCACCTTGGCTCACCGACTGCTTCCTGGCCCGCTCGCGCAACGCATCGCGGACGGCACCTGGTTCCGCGCCGTTGACCTCTTCGACCCGTGCCAGCAGCGCTTCGCTGAACTTGGCCAGTTTCTTGTCCGTGGCGGCCCCGTCGAGCACCTTCCCTACGAGGTCAAACATCCGTTTGACGTTCGGCAATGCCTCGCCCGCAGCGTAAGCCAGACGGTCGCGCTCTAGGTCGTTCGACACGAGGTACAACGCCACGCGCAACGCGCGATCCGACCGGAGGACACGACGGGCCACCATCATCACCAGATGGAAGGTGGAATCGTGATCACCGGCGTCCCTGGCCAGCTCCATCAGCTCGGCGGTGCTTCGGAAGGATGGAGGTTCGTCGTCGTCCACGTTGTCCACGTCGTCGACCCACCGGGCTGTCTCGTTTGAGGTCATGGCCAGCGGGACCCGTCGGATCCGCTCCTGCTGGGATTCGACCGTCAGCACCGAAAGCAAACCAAGCGGCAGGACCAGCCCTTCCTTGGTCGCTTCGTCGACGATCGCATTGGCCAGACTTTTGGACACCCCGCTCTTGACCACCATCTTCACCGTGGCCGCCCGCCCTTCCGCGGCCACGGTGGCGCGCAAACGCTGCGCTCCGATGCCCGCGCTCTGTATAGCCAGGTTCTCCTCATTCCCGATGTGAAGTTGGTCGTAGGTGGTTTCAATCAGATCTAGAAAATCGTCGGCTGTAAGCGGTCGGTCGGTCCGTGCCATGGGCAGTCCTCGTCGTTTTTGTAGGATGGGCACCATGATCGCACACCGCCATGACGGTCTAACAGGTGCCAGGGCCCGGCCTCAGAGCCTCGCCCGGTGCCGCGCAACCAGTGCCTGGCCCGTGCCCGCCTGAGCGTCCTCGGCGGCCCGGGTGAGCATCGCCTCGTCCGCCACCTGGTCCAGGATGCCGCGCTCCTGCTGGGCCCGCAGGACGCCGGCCTTCTCGCCCGCGAGGTCGAGCAGCGCCGGGGTGATGCGCAACGTGCCGCCCATCACCATGCTGCTGTAGACCGTCTGGACCTCCGGCCCGAACGCCCCGCGCCGGATCGTCCAGATCAGGTCGTCCACGAGCTGCGGCCGGACGCCGGGGTTCTCGGCGATCACGGCCTCGCGTGGGTCGAGGGCGAGCGCGGTCATGGGGTCACCGGCGGCCGAAGCTGACCTGCGAGCGCGCCAGCCAGCCCATCCGCCGTGGGCCGAACTCGGTGACGTTCGAGGGGACCGCGTTGCGGTTGAGCTTGTCCGGGGCCGATGCCTTCCCGGGGCCCTTGCGGTACGCGTCGTTCGCCTCGATGCCGACTTCCAGGGCCTCGCCCAGCAGGTGGCAATGCGCGAGGAACCCGACCACGTGGCTGAGCAGCATCACCGCGAAGAAGTCCAGGATGGTCGACTCCGCCTGCTCCACCGGGGCGGCCGGGGTTTGCGGTGCAGATCGGGCCGGCGTGGGGTCCTCCACCGCTGCGCTGAGCATGCCCGGCGGGAGGTAGGACGGCTTGCCGAAGGTGACCAACCGTGACACGGGTTGGTTCAGCAAGCCGCGGGTGGGGTGCAGCACGAAATCCTGGGGGGTGGTCGGGTCGCTCAAGGTCTCCTCCGTTGGCGATCGTTGGTGTCCTACTTCCAACGTAGCAGGCCCCCAGGGGAACGCAAGCCGTGCCTGGGCACGGCTTCGCCTGGATCAGATCGCCCCCGCCCCATACCCCGGCCGACGGGGCGCGCGGTCCCGATCGTCCAGGATGGGCCAGTTCCGCATGACGTCGGGGAGGACGAAGCGCTGGGCGGGTGACCGCGCCGGAGCCGATTCGACCTTCGGCTGCTGCGCTTGCAAGCGCGCCAGCTCGCGGCGATCCAGCGCGTCGCGCGCCAAGGTGTCCGCCACGAAGCCCATGCTCACCGACCGCAAGGCTGCGTACCGCTCGACGTCCGCCAGCGTGAAGAGGCGACCGTTGCCAGGCCCCTTACCGCCACGGGTCGACGGGATCTTGGAGCTTCGGGCCAGTTGCGCGACCCTGTCGGTCGACAGCCCGAGGTACCGGGCGCATTCCGCGGTGTTCATCGTCCCGGTCGGCGGGGCCAAGGTTGCCTTCAACGCCAGCACGTCCGCTTCGGCGTAGGTCCAGGCTTTCTTCTCGCCCCGCTCCCGTGGCAAACGCCCGGTCCGGCCCAGGAGCGAGACGGATTGCGTGTGGCGCCCGAGCAGCAACGCCGCCTCCGCGGTGCTGAGCCGTCGGGCCGGGGGTGCGTCCGCCGTGGTGGGTTGGTCCTGCGTAGCCTTGGACATCGTGGTTTGCCTCCTGGGGTCGTGTTGATCGGACGCGCGGCCCAAGGCCGTCGCGCACGTCCAGATCTAGCAGCTTCCGGGTCCCCGTCAACCTAACAAGACGGACCCTGGCACGGCTTGAGTTGACACCGGACCGTACCCGCTTAAGCTGTGAGTAACGCACCCGCAGGTGCCCACAACAGGGGGAGGTCCATCGTGTTTTTCTTTTTCTGGTTGCCGCCGATCAAGGTGTTGCCGCGCGAGGAGCGGATCCGGCGTTTGAAAATCCTCGGGTCCGTCCTGGCCATCACGGCGGTGTGCGTGGGCGGGGTGGTCGCGCTGAACTCGCTCCTGCCGAAGCCGGCCCCGGCCCCCGTGGTGGTCGAGGCGCCCGTGCCGGTGCCCTTCCCGACGCCGCCGCAGGTGGTGCCCCAGGCCCAGCTCGACGCCGAGCGCGAGAAGATCCTCACCGGTGCCGATCAGATGGCCACCGAGGTCGAGCGCAAGGCCCCGGGGACCATCCAGGCGCAGCAGGCCCGCAGCCTGGCCGACTTCATCGCCTCGCATTGCGGGAAGCCCGGCGGGTGCCTCAAAAAGTAAGCCGCGATCGCCCCACGCAAAAACGCCCGGTCCCATGCCGGGCGTTTTGCTTGGTGCGTTTTGCTTGGTGGGTGCGGTTCCGTCAGGACCCGTCGCGGTCCGGCGGGATCGACGCCGGGGTGATGCACTGCCGGCGCGAGACCATGTGCCCGTTCACCTCCTGGTTGATCTGCCGGCAATGGGCCAGCGGGGGCTGACCGTTGCGCGAGCGCACCTTCGGGACGTACAGCTCGGGGCTGATGTTCGTGGTGTTGATCGGCTGCTCCGCCCAGCTCGACGTGCTGGCCGCCAGGCCCAGCGCGAGCAGCGCAGCGGGGAGAAAACGAGCGTTGAGCATGGGTGGCCTCCGGTTGGTTGTGATCCTGCTGTACGGTAGCCCATCCACACGCTGAAGACCAGCGTTCCCGGTCGATGGGGCCGTGCCGTGGCACCCCTTCAACACCCGGGCGCCAGCGCCCGCCTCCACCCCGGTGCTCCCGCCCAGGTGGCGGTGATCAGGGTGTGGCGCTCACCTCGTCCTGCGCCAGGCCCGCGGCCTTCCACTGCGCCGGGATCGCCTTCCACTGGTCGGGGTTGAACCGGTAGACCTGCCGGCCCGGGTGCGCCGACGTGCAGATCCGCAGATCCGGCCGGAGCGTCTGCAGCAGGGGCAGCGCCCGCCTGGCCTGGCCCCCGACCAGCACCACGGTGCGAATCGCGGGGAGCAACGGGAGCAGGTTGCGCAGCTCCTCGATCCCCCGCCGCACCTCCGCCGCCGTGAACTTGATCGACCGGTCCCACCAGGGGATCACGTTCCAGAGGACCGCGCGCTTGCGGGGGATGCCCGCCTCCTGCATGAACCGGAACACGGCCTCGGCCGTGGGGTCGTCGTTGTTACGGGAAATGAAGCCGGAGCCCTGCTTCTTGCCCGTGGGCGAGGTCATGGGCCCGGGCTTTTCGAGCAGGAACAGCATGTCCGCGTGCACGCCCCCGTCCATCGGGTCGAAGTCCTGGAACTCCCACGTCGGGTGCTGCGCCCGCAGGGCCTGGACGTACCGCGCCAGCGGGGCAACGTGGGGCTCCGTGAGCATCGCGCGTCGCAGGGCCACGGTCTCGGGATCGCGCAGCGTGCGCGGGGCGTCGTCGAGCAGGGCCACCGTCAGATGCCCTCGGTGTCGCCGTTGACGCCGTTCGTCCTGCCGCTCACTCCGTTCTGCATGACGCGGTCGGCGGCCGACGGCAACGGTTTGAAACGCTCTTCGTCGTTTTGTTCGGTGCGGAACTGGGGGTCGTCCACGTACCGGAATACCGGAGCAAAGTTGTACCAGACGTTGTTTTGCTGGTAGGGCTCGACGAGGATGGACGACGAGAACATCGGTGCGTTGTCCGCAAAACGACCGCCGGGGCTCTTCCAATACTCGTTGGCCAACTTCATCAGCCCGTCGGCGCCGGTGTCGGTCAGCACGACCGACCAGCCGAAGTAGCGCAGAAACCGCTCGTAGGCGTCCGCCACCGTCAAGACCAGCCCCGGCGGTTGCATCAGCCCGCGGCACACGCGCAGTAGAACGTCGAGGTCGAGCCGAGACTTCCCAGCCTCGATGGCTTCCCAGGCGCTGGCCGGTTTGCCGAAAAAATCGGCGAACTGAGCCCGGTGGAAACCGCGCTGCACGCGTATCTCGCGGAGCAGGACGGCGCAAATGCTGTTGTAGGTGGTGATCTTGGTTTCGTCGATGATCATGGTGGGGTGCCGCGGTGGTGCTGGAACCGCACGATTCTACGGGGATCCAGTGAACATCCCCAGCCCCACTACGCCCGGGTACGAAAAACGGCCGCTTGCGCGACCGTTTGCCCGTGGTGGGAGGGCTTACTCGGCGTCCGGCACCGGATCGCGCGGCACGAAAATGACCTGACGCTTCACCCAGTTCTTGGCGATGAACGCGTCGAGCCACGGACGTTCCGGTGCGCACGATTCGCCCCGGGTGTTGCTCTGGATCCAGGCGCGGTAGTTCAAGGTCACCAGATCGTCGTACGACCCGATCGGATGCCGTTGGCCGCGCCGGTCGATCGCCGTCAGCGCGTCGTCGTCGCCGATTTCGAGCGACAGCGGCCCGCGCTTGTAGAAGCCGTTCACGGTGACGGCCCCGCTGTTGTCGAGCGTGAAGTTCACCCCGGCGCGCGCCATGTCCCGCAGGGTCGGCGGGAAGAACTTCAACAGGCCATGCCCTTCCGCGAAGGTCGGAGCAAGCGGCTTGCTCAAATCTTCCTCGTCGATCGCCGCCGCGCGGGCCTTGCCGCCCTTCGCCGTCGCGGTCTTGCCGAACGTGTCCGGGGTGAACTCCAGCGCCGGCTCAGAACGGTCGGCTGGGTCGTTGAAACGGTCCTCGTCGAGGGCCTCGGGGTTGCTGCCGAACTGCTCCATGGGTCTCTTCCTCCTGTCGGTGTTGAAGGCCCTGCGGGTGCGGGGCCGGTCGGTTCAAGCTCTCGTACTTCGGTGCTGATGGCAAGTTTCTACAGCCGATGAAGACGTGCCAGGGCACGGATTTACGTCAAACGTTCGTGGACGATCTCGCGACCTGCTTCGGGTGCTCGCAGCGGTAGGCGTCCAGCTCTGCCACCTCGAACAGCCGCCGCCCCCGCGGGTCGATGTACGGATGCAGGCGCCCCCCGCGCACAAGCTGGGACAGCCGCTGACGCGTTACGCCCAGGTGCCCGGCCGCACGGATGGCGCTCACGTAGCCCTCGCGGTGCAGCCGGGCGTCCACGTCGTCGAGGTCACGCGGGTGGAAGTACCGAGCCCGACGGACCAGCAGCGCCGGTTTCAGCTCGCCCCGGTGCACCAGCGTTCGGACCGTGGCCCGGGACAGGCCCAGGCGTTCCGCCGCTTCGCGCTCGTCGAGCAGCGTTCCGCTCTCGATGGTGTCGAGCTTGTCCTTGATCGTCTGCAGCCCAGCCCGGTCCACGTAGAGGTAACCGCGCGAGCTGCGGACCCGGTGGACGCCGTGCCGCCGGCAAAGCCGGTCCACGGCGTAGAGGCTGCACCCCAGGAACGTTGCGGCCTCGCTGCGCACCAGCATGCCCTGCAACGCGTCGTCCCGGGTCGCCGATGTGCCCCCCGGGGTGGGGTGGGTGGTGCTGGCGAGCGGTCCGATGGTCATGGTCGTAGGGTCTCCCGTGGCGAGTGGCAAAGGCACCGCTCTCGCGGTGCAGGACCCAGTCAAGCAGGTTTTGCAGGCGAGTCAAGTCGCCGAGAAGGCGCTCTGCCCTTCCAGCCGGCGCAGCAGCCGCTTGCTCCGGCGCAGCATGTCCAGCTCGCGCAGGTGCGCGGCCCAGGCCGGGTACTCGTTGAAGGTCGTGATGTTGGCCAGCGTCGCCGACGGTTGCGGCGCCACCGGGTCGACCGGTTCCCCGGTGGTCGAGCGCAGGACGTGGATGAACGGCTGGAACGTAACCGGCGAGCCGTTCAAGCTGTGCCAATGCACGTCGTTGTGGCCGCCCAGGCCGAACGGGGCGAGGACCCGCTGCACCTGCTCCACGGTCGGGCCGTCGCTCCACGTGACGTGGATCCCGCACCGCCCGGTGGGGGTCGGCGACGCGTCGATGGTGTGGCGGGGAAAGGTCTCGCGCAGCGCGCGGCGTACGAGCCGCAGGGTGGCGTCCAGATTGATGAGGCGGGTTTTCATGGGGATCTCGCGAGGGGTGCGAGATCCCAACGTAGCGGGTTTTGCGGGTGCGTCAAGTCGATGGGGCGACGATCACCACTGGATCAGCAAGACCACGTGGCGAATCCGGATGAGATCGTTGTTCGGGCCGCTGTATTCCACCGTGATGCCGCGCCCGGCCAGCTTGGTCAGGCAGGCGTCGAGTTCCTGTCGGTTGGCCATTGCGTGGCCAACGCCCCACCCCACCAGGAGGTTGTTGGCGGCGTTCAACCAGCTCTGCCAGGGCACCGGTGGCGGGTTCATGTGCGCCGCGGTCAGCACGGCCGCCTCGTCGGGGTCGAGTTTCTGCAACGCCGCGTCGAACGTGCCGAACACGTTGAGGATCTGCCCGATGGCCGTGTAGATGTCCTCGCCGTGCGCCGCCAACCCGAAACCGAGGAGCACGTTCATCAACAACAGGCCCCACCGGATCTTGCGCACGTTGCCCATCACGTGCCGCCCGTTCTGCCCGCGGAACGGGTTGTTGACCACCAGCGTGCGCACCTGGTCCCGGTCCAGTTCGATCCGGCCGTGCCGGGACACGTAGGGGCTGGACCTGACCTTGCGCCGAATCTCGTCGGTCAGCCGGCGCGCTGTGCCCTCGTCCGTGAGGTCGTGGAGTTGCCCCAGGTGGATCAGCAGCTCAATGAACGTCTCCGCGTCCTGCCCGTTGTTGTCGACGCGCGGGGCAATGTCCCATTCGAGAGGGCCCCATTCTTGTTCGTACGATCGATTCATCCTGCGCGCTCCGTCGTGGTGTGGTGGTGGGAGTGTGCCAGCGGGCCAGGCCCGCGGGCAAGCTGGTCACGCGGTCGGCGGTCAAGGGGTGATCCCATCACCCCGGGAAAACCGGCCGGAGGCCTGGTCCACCTCCCTCCGGGCCCTGCGCCTTCGGCGTGGGGTCCCGCTGGATGCCCGGGCGTCGAGGGGTGCCCTGGCACTGCCCCGACGATCCAAAACGCATCGCCCCAGGGCGATGCCAGCCCGTCAGGGCTGAGCGGCGTCCCACCGCTCACGCGGCCCGTACAGCCGGAGGATCTCCGCCGCGTCGCCCGGGGCCGCGAGGTCAAAGCAGATCCGGTCCGACTCGCCCTCGACGAGCCGGACCCACGGGTCCACGATGTACCGGCCGTCCACGATCGCGAAATCGTGGCCGCCGGCGATCTGCGCGATCCGTGACGCCGGGTTGTCCTCCTCGTAGAAGCCGAACACCCGGGCCCGCCCGGGGAGCGCTGCCGCGATGTGGCGCGCGTAGTTCGTGCAGACCGTCGCGGACGTGCCGTCCGGGAACACGCTCAGCAGGTCCGGGCACGTGCTGGCCTCGGCCAGCATCGCCCGCCCCTCGTCGAGCGTGTAGCGGGTGCCCTGCGGGTCCTCGAACTGGACGCCGAAACAGGCGTCGGAGCCGAACAGCTCCTCCGCCCGTTGTTCGTTGAAGGTGGCCATGGGTCGGGGGTCCGGGTTAGAGGTTGTTCGCGTTCGTACAGGTGTAGGTGCCGTCGAACCCAAACTCCACCATGTCCCCACCGCACCGGCAGTCACGGGCGAACGCTTCGTAATCCACGTACGTCCGCAACGGGCTTTTTTCCGGGATGTCGCAGAGGTAGCACTCGTCGAAAAGCTCGGTGGCCGCGTCCAACAGCGTGCCTTCCGACAGGCAAACGTCGTCGTACTTGTCGAGGGCCGACGCGAGGTCGTACCCGTTGTTGGTCACCAGAAAGAACAGGGCCGCCTTCTCGCGATCGTCGAGGTCGACCACGGATTCAAACCACGTTTCCAGCGATGCCGGCGTGATATTCAGGGCGTTGAAAAGCTCCGTGTCCGCGCTGTTGAGGTCCACCGCCTGCAGCTCCACCTCCTCGATGCGCTGGCCCCAGCGGTCGGTCAGACGTGCCATGCGTTCCGTGAACTCTTCAAGGTCCGAAAACCAGAAGCCCGGTTCGTCGGCGTAGGGTTGCGCGAAGTAGTCGCCGGTGGTGGTCATACCTGCAGTCGTTGGAGCCTGGGGTGCGAGGAACTGCGCGGTTTCGTTGTTGCCGTTCGTGCTGGTCGGTTGGTTCGTGGTCATGGCTTGCTCTCCGTTCGGTTGGGTTTGCCTGCTGCCGTCATCGCCTGGACGGGGAACAGGACCGAACGACCACAAGGGCCAGGGGGCTCACCGGATGCCGCACGCTTCGACGACGCCAGGAGGAGAAGACCGGGAGAGGAAGCGCGACGCGAACCCCTTGCCCTGAACGGTGGTCGAATCGGTCCTACACGTCGGGTTAAGGCGACACGGAGCAGCACCAACGAACGGGAACGGGACCACGCACCAACGCGCCTCGACCAGCACGGCCGTGGCGGACGACGCCGCGGTGCGTTGCTGCCTCACGGTGTACGGGGGTTGCCCGGCCGTGGGCCGCAGGCCTGCCGGGCGGGGTTACCTGCCGTTTCGCCTCCGGCGAGGTGTTGCCTGACGGGTGCCAGGGCACGCACCAAAGGAAACGCCCACCGTGAAGGTGGGCGCTGGACAGGCGGCGCATCCGCGCACGAGGCCCTACCCCGTGCCGGCCTGGATCAGGCCGCCTGGCGCTTTGCCTCGCGCAGGACCAGCGCGAAGTCACGGACCAGGTCGTCCATGCGGATGTGCATCGTTTTGAGCAGCGGGCCGTCGTTGGCCATGCGCCCCTGGATGTGGAAGTTGTCCGGCGACACCATGATGCCGGCGTCCATGGCCACGGTTTTCGTGCGTCGCTCGTTGAATCCGCCGATCGTATTGGGCACGTGGTCGAGCCAGACCGTACGGGCGTCCATCAACTTCACCCAGTCGAAGTGCAGGTCTCGGGCCTGCGCCGCCGTTTTCAGGATGTACAGCGCTTCGTCGACGGTGAGGGTGAACTCCCCCGTGATCGGGACGGCGGCGGCCGGGTGATCGCGGTACGTGGGCTGCTGGTAGGTCTTGCTGCTCGGGCTGTTGCGCGTCGTGACGTGGGTGAAGCGGTCCATGGTCATGCTCCAGGTGATGAGGTTGCGAGGTTGGGCTGGCCCGGAAACCGTAGCGTCCGGGCCCGGGGTGATCAGTCGTCGTGGCGGGGGTGACGGTCGGCGTCGAGCAGCACGTAGTCCTGGCCGTAGAAGCGGAAGGCGAACACCTCGCCCCGCTCCACCAGGGTCTGGCCGATCGCGGCGGCGTCGAAGCAAGCGCGGATCTCCTCGGGCACGTGGTCGCGGTACGTGCGCTCGAACACCTGCGCGCCGAACTCGGCCAGCGTCCCGGTGAAGAGCTTCACGCGGCGGTAATCGACGGCGAGGAACGCCGGCCAGAGCGCCACGCCCAGGCGGCGCAAACCGACGAACTGCGCTTTCTGCTCGCGGGACAGGGCACGGTCCGACAGGTCCCGAAACCAGACGTCCAAGGTCTGCGTCGTGATGCCCGCGGCGTTGAACAGGGTCTCGTCTTCGCCCCGCCCGCCCACGAAATACAGGTCGTAGGCCGCGCCGGCCCGGGCCAGGCTGCGGTATTCCAGAACCGAGGAGAAATAGAACTCTTTGGCGTCGGTCTCACCCATCGGCACTGCGATCAGGGTGGAACCGACCGGCTCCTCCGCCGGCATGGCGTAAGGGTGTTGCCCGTGGCTGCTGCTCGGGTGAGCCTGGGGTGCGAGGAACCGCGCGGGTTGGCTGGTCGTGGTGGTGATCGAGGTCGTCGTGGTCATGGCTTTCTCCGTCGTGGTGGTTGCTTCCCGTCTTCGCCTGACGGGCTTGCAGGACCGACGGGCCACGGGTCCAGGGACGATGGGAAGCCGCACGCGTCGCGCAGCGAGGAACGGGTGAGCATCGGGCGCCAGCACCCCCTTGACCCAGCAGTGGCCCCCAAGGTCCTAGCCGTCGAGCAAGGCGAACGGGCAGCTCCCCACGACGGGGATGGGCCACGACGACCTGGGGTCGATCGCCACCGGGCGCGCACGTGCGCCCTGCCTGGCCCTTCTGCCCTTCCGGTTCCCGTCGAGGGTGACGGGAGCCGGCCACCCATCGCTCGAGGCGCAGCCGAGCGATCACGACACCGGCGCCCCCATGGAGCGCCGAACCGACCGCCGGGGCCACCGCCCCGGCCCGCGGTCATGGCCGGGACTGCTTGATGATGTCGCGGCACACGCTGCCGCCCATGTCCTCGAACTGCTGCTCGGTCAGGTGCCCTTGGAGCACGTCCACCAGCAGCGCGTAGAGCTGCGCGTAGGCGGCCAGCGGTTCGTCCGGTTCCTCCACGGCGTCGCCGTTCGCGTCCACCACCAGGGCCGTCTCGCCCGGGAGCGCCCCGCCCGCGATGTCGAGGCGGTGACCGCGTGCCGTGACGGCGCTCAGGATCGTGTTGATCTCGGTGCGCAGGTCGCGCGAGCCGTCCAGCGACAGGCCCAGGCTCCGGGCGTCCCCGCCCCGCTTCATCGCTTCGCGTTTGAGCTGGAGGATGGTGGCCTCGGCGCGCGCCAGCTCCTCGGGCATGCCCTTGTAATCCCCGTCGACGATGCTGTTCTCCATCGCCGTCCACTCGTCGCACTGCGGGCAGAGGTGGGACATGCCCTGGTTGGTGTGGCGCGTGCGCCGGCCGCAGATCCCGCACGTGAACACACCGCCGATCATCCCGCGACTTTGAAAGGTCGATTTCGCCATGGCTCAGGCCTCCACCAGGTTGGTGGGGACGTCGACCGTGTCGCCCAGCTTGCTGCGCACCAGGCAGCGCAAGCCGGCGACCAGCGGGGTCGGGCCCAGGGCGCGGTAGCCGTGGCGCAGGATCGGCGCGTCGTCGAGGTTGACGATGCGGTTGGCCTCCCAGCGCTTTGCGTCGTTGGCGTACACCCGCTTACCGTTGCGGAAGTAGCCGACGCCGTGCGATTCGAGGATCGGGCCGCCCAGCGCCCAGTCGGTGGAAAACGGTCCGGTGGTGAACGGTGCGTTGATGGCCTTGGCCACCGCCCAGTCGAGGGCCGGGCCGATCAGATCGCCCGTGCTGATGGTGATGAGGTTCATGGTGTTCCTGGTGTCGTGTCGGGTGGGAGCCCCGGAAACCGTAGCGTCCGGGGCGTGGGTCGGCTTAATACTCGTTGGTGACCATCAAAATCCAGCAGGGGCCGCGCGAGGTCTCGCCCCAGACCGCGTACAACTTGATCCCCTTCGGCAGCGGGAACGTGTGGGCGGTGTAGTGCTGGGTGTAGAGCGTCGTGCCGTTGCCGTCGGTGATCAGCAGATCAGCGGTACCGTCCTCCTTCGGGTGAAGCTCAACGGTCATGAAACCGTCGTCGTAGTTCTGCCCCGGCACCTTCTGGGTGACCCAGGCCATGGCGTCCGTAACGAGCCAGGCGCACTCTGCGTTTTCAATCAGGAACTGCACGCCGTCGGTGTACACCGCGTTGCGGAACATCGCGCCGAGGGAGAAATAGTTCTCCGTGCCGGTGTAGTGGCCCAGGCCGTTGATGATGTCTTGCGCGTCCATGGTCTTGCTCTCCTTCGTGGTGGTGTTGGTGGTGCTATCTGCTCGGTGGTGAGCCTCGGGGGTGCGGGGGAACGCCGCGGTGTGGCTTTTGGTGGTGCGTTCGACGCCGTGGACCATTTCCCTGCCCTCCCCGTTGGGTTTCGTTTCACTGCTCAGTGGAGCCGCCTCGTCGCGGGGAGAGCGAGACCCGACCCGGGGGCCAGGCCGTTGCCGGATGCCGCATGCGCGGACCGAAGGGACGGGAACGGGAGAGGACAACGAGCGCAGCGGTGCCTTGCCCCCATCAGGGGCGTGGTTGAGCTACACGTCGAGGAAGTGGGCGGGCCACCCAGCGGTGAATCGAAAACGGGGATGCGGGAAGCACGGCGTCACGGTTGAACGCACCACCCCGCGGCCGGCGCTGCGGGGCCTTGGACGTGTGGGGTCAGGGGTCGAGCTGCGCTGCAGGTGCGCAGCCCGTCGTCGGGGATCGCGGGTGGTCGCGAGCGCCGTACAGCAAAACGCCCACCGGGTGGTGGGCGTTCGATCGTCATTCGAGGCGGACCGTGGGTTTGAACTTCCGGGCCAGCATCAGCCCCGCGAACGGCTTACGGGCGAGCCATGCGAAGACCGCCGCAAGGATCCAGAGGATCGGGAGCCCGCCGGCGGCCACGGCCATCCAGAGGGCGCTCACCACGCTGATGCCCAGCATGAGCTTCAACGCGCCGGTGTCGTTGCGGACCGAACCGTCCGGGAACCGGGCGCCGATCACCACCGGGCACCCACGGATCCGCACGGTGCCCAGCTCGACCTCCTCACCCAGGCTGTCCTCGATGAACGTGCCGAGGTACGCGCTGTAGCTCAGGTTGGCGATCTCGCGGTCGCCGATCCTGGCGACGGACACGGTCGTCGCACCGCGCCCGTTCTGCACGCCCTGTCCGAGGGAATGCAGCGTGCCGCGGTAAATCTTGGTGATGCTCATCGGGTCTCCTCCAGGTGGTTGCCGGCGTGCGGCGATCAGCCCAACCTAGCAGGCGTTGCACCGTTGGCAAGCGGTCGAGCCTGCTTTTTTAGCCGTGCCAAGGCACGGCCCCATGCACGCGTTGGGACGGATCAGTGATCGGCGCAGGATTGCCGAAGGTTCCACACCCCATCCCAGCCCGGCGAGTATTTCATGCCGAAGTTCAGGTTCGGATTGGACGGGCGACGATCCGTGTCCGGACGAACCTTGAAGCCCAGCAGGAGCGCGGCGATGATCCCCTCGCCGTTGGTGACGTAGCTTTGCCCCAAGCCCGTGCGCTCGTGGAAATACTCGACCATGTGCTTCATGCCGTAGCTGCCCACGGGCTTGCCGTTGGACGGGTCCGCGTGCAGTTCCAGGAACTGCAGGCACGCCCGAATCCCGGAGAGCGCGTCCCGCAGCTCGTCCGGGTGGCCCTTGTAGGTCGGGTAGTCGTCGGACGGTCCGCCGAAGGTCTCGCCGCTGCTCATGCCGTTGGCGCAGATCGACGGGTACGCCCGAAGGATCGGTCGGATCGCGTTCACCAGATCCTGCTCCGGCAGGTCGTGCAACGTGGCGAGCTGGACCTTGCGCTGGTTCTTCTTGGCCTGGGCCCCCGTCGCCACGTGGACGATGGGCCCATCGGTAAAGGACGACACCGCCGTGGGGAGGTCCTTGAACGCCGGATTCGCCCGGATGGTCGCCCAGAGGGCCTGCGCGACCCGCGGATCCGCGCCAAACTGGATGTGGCGCGCGTCGAAGCGTTTCTGGCAGTACCGAGCGAAGGCGTGCGTCAGCTTGCGGGTCGGGGTCGCCGATCGCAGGTCCATGACCAGGCTGTTTTCAAACATAAAGTCCTTCGCTGCGGCGTTGAGCCCGGCGTGCGATTGGGTCGGCGTGGTCATGGGTCCTCGTGACGGGTTGGTAAGGGATCGCACGGCGAACCGTGCCTCCGACCAACCTAATGGCCTTTGGGCCGCCGTCAACCCCGGTCGGTGGGGCCGTGCCCTGGCACGCACGCAAACCCGGGAAAAGTCCGCCCAACCCCGGTCCCTCCGGGCCAGGGCCTTCGGCAAAAAGTTGCGCCAACCCCGCAAGATGTTGCGCAGACTCCGCAACTTTTTGCGCGAAACCGGCAACTTTTTGCGGTACGACGAAGCGCCCACCAAGGTGAGCGCTTCACGGTGGCCGCACGGGCCGCCGGCTCAGTGCATCGTGATGCCGCCCGTGCCGGCCGCCCGGCGTTCGGCGATCGCCTCGGCGATGGGGCTGCACTCGAAGCCGGCACGGACCACCTGCTCCACCTCCGCCAGGTCTTCGGTCGTGTCCCATGCCCGGCCCATGACGAGCAGCGCCATCTTCTCGATCTCGGGCAGCTCCACCAACGCAGCGCCGTAGCGCTCGTTGATCCGCGCACCGTCCAGGTTCGCCGACCGCAGAAACGCGTTGATGCCCGGCTCGCCGATCTCGTGCAGGTGGACGCAAAGCGCGCTGATCTCCAGCAGCGAGAAGGTCTCGCCCACCGGCGTGTTCATGCGCAGGCCCCGCTCCTCGCGCTCGCTGATCACGACCAGGATCCTGGCCATGGTCAACAGGTCGGCCGCCGTCGACTCCTCGCGGACCTGCTGCTGCGCCTCGGCACCCTGGACCCCGATGACGGAAAACCGATCCTCCATCGGTACGCCCATCATCACCAGGCACCCCAGGGGCACCGGGTCCGAGCAGGCCACCATCAGGCGGGTGACGTCGTAGGCGTCGAGCTTGGCGCCCAGAAGGTCGGCCACGATCCGTTCGCGCTCGGGCGACGGGTGGTCAACGGGGGACGGCTGAACATCGGGCTGCGGCATGGTGGTACCTCCTGGATGGGAACGGGTGAATGGCCATGAAAAAAGCCCGCCCGGTGGTCGCCAGGCAGGCTTCGTGAACGTCGGGCGACCGGCCTTACTTCGGCCAGACGCTGTGCTTGCACTCCGGGTAGTTGTTGCACCCGTGGAAGGTCTGCCCGGCCTTCGGACCGTTCTTCACCGTCCGGGGGACCAAGTAGCCCTTCTTGCACTTCGGGCACTTCTTCGCGCCGTCCGGGGCCGGCCGCGGGGTGGACGATCCGGTGTACGGCTTGCGCGCCGGCATCGCGTCGGGCGGGATGGTCGGCAGGGTCGAGACGCGCGCCGCGGCCACCAGCTCGCCGATGGCCTCCTCCTGCTTGGCCATGAACGCGTGCAGCGGAATCTGCTTCTTCGCGATCGCGTCGAGCAGGGCCTCCCACCGGGCGGTCATGCCCGGGTCGGTGAGCTTGGCCGGCAACGCGTCCACCAGGATCTTGCCGACCACGGTGGCCACGAGCTGCTTGCCCTTCACGTCCACGAAGCCGCGCTTGATGATCGTTTCGATGATCCCGGCGCGGGTCGCCGACCGGCCGATGCCGTCCAGGGCCTTGAGCTTCTTGCGCTCCACCGGGTCCGTCACGGTCCGGTGGACGTGCTTCATCGCCGTCAGCAGCGAACCTTCGGTGTAGCGCGGCGGGGGCGTGGTGCGCTTCGCGTCCACCTTCACCGCCAGGCGGTTCACCGGGCCCTGCTCGGTCAGCACCGGCAGGGTCGGGGTGGCGTCCTTCGCCTTCTTCGCGTCGGTGGCCTGGGCCTCGCCGTGGAACACCACGCGCCAGCCCGGGTCCTTCACCACGCGACCGCTGGCCGCGAAACGCTCGCCCGCGATCGACACCTCGACCTTGGCCTTGTCCACCAGGCAGTTCGGGTAGAGCTGGGCCAGGTAGCGCTGCGCGATCATCTCGTACGTGCGGCGCTTGATCTCGGTCATGGTCGACCAGTCCGGGGCCTGGCGCGTCGGGATCAGCGCGTGGTGCTCGGTCACCTTGCTGTCGTTCCACACCCGCGAACGGATCGTCACGTTGGCGTTGGCCGCCAGGGTGGCCAGGTGCGGGGCGCCCCGCGCGATCGCGTCCAGCACGTCCGGGGCTTCCGCGTGCTGCGAGACGGGCAGGTACGGGCAGTCCGAGCGCGGGTAGGTGGTCTGGCCCGCGAGGTACAGCTCCTGGCAGACGTCGAGCACCTCCTTGGCCGAGTAGCCGTACTTCCCGTTCAGCGCGGTCTGCAGGCCGGTCAGCTCGAACGGCAGCGGGGGCTGCTCCTCCGCCGGCTTGTTCACGTAGCGCGTGACGGTGCCCTGGCCGGCGGCCTGCACCTTCGCCGCGATTTGTTCCGCCACCGCCTTGTTGACGATGCGGTTCTGCTCGTCCAGCCAGGCCGGGCGCTGACCGGCGACGGTGCCGCCCTCGCTCTCGATCTCGTCGCCCTCCTCGTCCTCGTCGGCCTCGCCCTTCGCGTCGACGTCCGCCTGCTTCTCCGCGGATTCGAGCGAGAGGCCCGGCGGGAGCCAGCGGGACCAGAACGGCAACGCCGGCTGGCCCGGGTCGGCGAACTGCGCCTCGACGGTCCAGAAGTCCTTCGGGACGAACCCGTCGATCTCGCGGTCGCGCTTGACCACCAGGGCGAGCGTGGGCGATTGCACGCGCCCGACCGACAGCACGCCGGGGTAGTTCTGCTTCTTCGCCAGGATGGTGTAGGCCCGGGACATGTTCATGCCCACCAGCCAGTCGGCGCGCTGCCGGCCCAGGCCCGCCTCGTAGAGCGGACGGAAGGTGGCGTTGTCCTCGAGCGAGGCGATCGCCTTCTTGACGCTGGTCGGGTCCATCGCGCTCAGGTGGATCCGCGCCACGGGCTTGGTGTTGCCGAAGTGCAGCAGCACCTCGTCGACCAGGAGCTGGCCCTCGCGGTCGGCGTCCCCGCCGTTCACGATCGACGTGCACTTTTTCAGCAGCGTTTCGATGATCTTGACCTGGTCCTTCTTGTCCTCCGAGACCTTGAGCTTCCAGTCCTTCGGAATGATCGGCAGGTCCTCGAACGCCCAGGGGAACTTGCCCCAGCGCTCGTCGTAGTCGCCCGGCTGCACCTGCTCCATCACGTGGCCGGCCAACCAGGACACGTAGCCGTCGCCGGTCTCGTAGTAGCCCTCGTGCCGCGTGTGCGGCTTCGGCAGATGGGGGATCACGGCCTTGGCCATGGACGGTTTCTCGAAGATCCAAAGACGCACGGCGGGCCTCCTGCAATCTGTGCCATGGCACGGGTACTCGTACCTAGCAGGTCCCAGATGCTTGTCAAACCAGGGGGGTCAGGGTGTTGCGGGAGGGGTCGGTACGGACGCGCGGGTGCCGGGGGAAACCGCCTGCGGCGGACGGGGCGATCCCGCTTCGCGCGGTGGGCCCGGGGCGGTGGGTGCACCTGGATTCATGGTGCTGCGGGTCACCGCCCGGAAGGCCCGGACAGGAGGTCGGCGACCTTTTTTGTAACAGTCGGGGAAATCGGTGTCTGTTTTGGTCGGTTTTTCACTATATGTAGGGCCACGCCGCGATCGTGCGGGTGGCCAACGTTCGAGGAGAACCCGATGACCACCACCCAGCTCGACCACGACACGACCACCGCCGCCATCGCCCAGGGCCTGCTCGCCTGGCTGATGACACGCGACCAGCAGACCGGGACCCTGCGTCAGCTCTGCGCCCGGGATGCCCGCCACGCCGCCCTGTGGACGTCCCTGCCCCACGGCTGGCGACGCAAGGTCGGGCGAGCGTTCAACCGCCTCGTGCGCGAGGGCCAGGGGTCCACCGCCGCGCAGCAGGTCTGGTGCACCAACCTGCCGGCCGGACGCCCGCACGTGCACGCGCGGTACCGGGTGGCGACGTCCAGGGGGTGACCATGGAAAACGGCCCCGAGGGGCCGTTGATCAGAGGGCGACGTGGGCGCGCTGCCGTGCTGCAGCCTTCTCTGCGGGGGAGCGCCGGTCGCGTTCATCGAAGGGGTCGGCGCCAACGGGCCCGAACGGCGTGTTGTCCTCGCGTCGCGTCGGGCGCGTCCCAACCGGGTTCCCACGCCGTGTCGGGTGCCCGTTGACCGTGACCGGCACGGCTTCCGCCTCCGCGGCCTTCTTCGCCGGTCCGATCATCATCGAACGGCTGACCTTGACGACGTGGAGCCGGTCACCCTTGGTGATCGTCGTGCCCTCACCGAACAGAGGGCGAATCGTCCGTTCCTCGCCCTTCTCGTTGGTGATGGTCTTGGTCTCCATCAGCTCCTTGACGGCCTCCCGGAGCTTCGCCCGGAACTTGAACAGCGGCAGGTACGACGAGCCGCTCAGCTCCTGCAGCTCGCCGACCGAGTAATCCTTCTTGCCGTCGTGGGTCGAGTAGAACCCGTGCAGCCACTTCGCCAGGTAGCTGTTCAAGTGGGCCATCCGCACCACATCGATTTCGGTGGCGTCGGCCTCAAACAACGGGGCCATCCCCTTGTCGATGCGAATCCAGTAGACCGGGTTGTTCGAGTCGGTGTCGTCGTTGTCGTAGTTCGCCAGAAAGCGCTGGCGCTTGATGCCAACCCCGTCGACCGTGATCTTGATGTAGCCCTTGTAGAGGCGCATCAGCGCTTGCCGAAACAGGAGCGTGTTCTTTCCGCTGCGGGACTTCCAGAGATAACGGTTGCATTCGCTGAGCGAGATGGGCACGTAGGCGCCCATGTCACCCGCGTTTCGCGCGATGGCGAAGCACACCAGGAGGACCATCAGATCGTCGGCGTTGAGCGCCTCGTCCCCGTCGTACTCGATCCGGTAGTGCGCGGTCTCCGCGATGAGGAAACGCCCGTCCGTCGTGCTCGATTGGCGCGGGAAAATCTTCGCCGCGGCCATCCGTTCCCTCTGGGCCCCGAACAAGGCGAAACGCAACAGCGCGTTGGGTGTGAACGGCGACGGCCAGGCCACCGTTTCTTCGCCGCCCGTCGTGACATGCTTGCCCTGGCGAGGCTCGATAGTGGCCTTGGCCCGCTGCATGTCGACGATCACCGGTGCGGTTTCCTGCTCAGCGGCCGTAACCGGTTGGCGCTCTTGTGCTGCGTAACGGAACGGGAACGGGCGACGGGTCATTGCGCCCCCCCGTTCACCGTCACCGGAAATCCGACCACCACACTGGAAGGGTCCCGCATCCAGGCGGCCAGCAACGTCCGGAACACGTCGGTCCGCGTGGTCGAGCGCTCCGCCGCCATGTGGTCGAGCTGCGCGAGGACGGCCGACTCGAGTCGCATGTTGAACTGCTCCATCTGCTTCTTCGAGGTTTTCGAGGGGGACGCCATCCTGGACTCCGGTAAACGAAAAACGCCCCTCGGGGTTTAGTCCGAGAGGCGTCGGTCATGGCCCGCCGTGGCAGGCCCATCGTGAACGTTGCGCGCGATCGTCAGCGCTCAGATCCAGTAAAACTCCAGGCCTCATACCTGTCAAGGCTTGCCTATGAAAATCTTTACCGCTGATGGCTTTGCATGAGGCCCCATGGGGGCGAACCCGATCGGATGAGGGGGCGAACCGAATGGGATGGGGGGCGAACCCAATCGGATGCAGGGGCGAACCGAATGGGATGAAGGGGCGAACCCAATCGGATGCGCACACCCCTGAAAGCCTTGCTGGACGGGCGTTCCAGCCTGCCTTAAGCTCTTAAGCTATTAAGCAGGGGTGCGTCCTCCGGACGCGCACCCCCTGCTTGATAGCTAACAGCAATACTCTAGAGAAAACCTGTGCAGGGGTTCCTGGGTGAACCCGCCTTCGGGGCGGTTCACCCGAACCCACCGAACGAAGAACACGACGTTTTACCACCACCTCCAGAGCGTGGTTTAACCAAGCCCTACGGGAACGTCAAAACCCTGGGGGCCTAACGGCCCTGGCACTCAACCCCGGAACCCGCGCGCCCCGAACACCCGCCTTCGGCATGGGCGGGGCCATCACCAACGGGCGGGAACCGAGTGGGATGTTTTCCTGCTGTGGGGGGGCGAACCCAATGGGATGCTGGGTGTAAATCACCGTGCCCTGGCACGCCTTCCCCCATGAATCCAGGTGCGGTCGGGAGGGGGTGAACTGTACCGGATGTTTCCCGTGCCGATGCGGATGTTTCCCGTGCCGATGCCCGACCACGGCCCCGGGCCCACCGCGCGAAGCGGGATCGCCCCTTCCGCCGGAGGCGGGTTTTCACGCACCCGAGCCCAGCCGTTCGCCCAGGTCTACGCCACCACCTCGATCACGCGCACCCGGTCAATGCTCAGCCCGTCGCCGGCCGGTGGGACCACGATCACCTCGTGCTCCTCGGGGTTCTGCAGTCCGGAGGTGTGGATCCTGGGATCTTCCAGGCGGCACCCTGCTGCTTCTAGCTCGGCCACGGTCACCGCGTACACCACGCCGTCCTCCAGCCCGTCGGTGGTGGCGAAACGCCGAGCGACCTTCTCGATCGTGGTGAACGAGAGCGCCGGGCCGTTGAATCCCTCGCTGTCCCATTGGTGGGCGTGCACCGCCTGGCCGTGCGGGGTCCCGAAGGTGACCGACCCGTCGCACTTCCACGTGCCGTCGAAGAACACGTGTTTCTCGAACGGCTTGTTCGGGTCACGTGGTCGCAGGCCCCGGCCGTCGTCGTGCATGGCACGGTTGACGCCGCGGTAGAGCACCGTGTCCGGTTGAAGGTCCAGGGGCGGGTGAAGTTCAGGTTGGATGGCCATGCGGTGCGATGGTACGGTCGAGCGGAACCGCAGCATAACGCAACAGGCGGCCGAGCTGGCCGCCTGGTCGCTTCGCCGTGCGCCTCACCGGGCGTTGCGTACCCGGGCCCCGATGCCCTCGGTCATCGTCGCGACGCGCAGGAGGATCGGACCGCCGTCGTCCGGGACGATCAGCGCGGACCCACCGTCGCCCAGCACCGCGTCGAGCTTCGTGTTCACGAACGCCACCGCGTCGTAGCAACCGTTCGACAGCGCGCCCAACGCCGGCAGGCCCGCCTGCCCCGCTTCGCCCGGGATCCGGTCGCACACCGCCGTCGCGTCCTGGCGTACGGCCGCCAGAGACATGGGCAGGGTGAAGCCGGTGCTGCCGTTGGCGTCCCCGCCCCCGGTCAGCGCGCAGATCCCGATCGTGGTGGCCAGGGCCATGGGTTTGAACAACCGCATCGTAAATCACCTCCTCGTGGCCGGCCTCTCAACGTGGGCCGATGCCCGAGACCTAGCAGGTCGTGCAGGTCCGTCAAGCGGTCGAGCCGTGCCAGGGCACGGGGTTGACTTCGCTGCGGGACCCGCTAGGTTGTCCCGGACGATCGCCAACCCAACCGGACCACCAGGAGGAGCCTGTGAGCGCCATCGAACTCGTAGCCATCGTGATCGGCGGGCTGATCGCCGTGTCCTTCCTGTTCCTCGCCTGGGTCTGGACCATGACCGCGATCGTCGGTCTGGTTCGCACCCTGCTGCGCGCGCCGTTCAGCCGCGATGCCCGGGCCGACCTGGCCACGGGACAGTTCCTGCGCCACCCGTTCTTCATCTTCGGACCGCGGGCGCCGACCCCCAAGATGGAGGCCCTGGCCCGCAAGGTCGCCCAGGAACGCGGCGTGACGCTGCCGCTGACCACCCTGGGCTCGTTTTACCGGACCCGCCGATTCCTGAACCAGCACTCCCGGGATTGGCTCCCGCCGCGCGGGTGGTGATGCCCCGGCTGTCAACGAAAAAGCGGCCCACCAGGGGGCCGTCCAACATCACACCGCGCGGTCCGAGGGCCAGCGTGCGCGGTACGGTCCTACACCTTCGAAGCCATCATCTTAAGCCATGCCCTGGCACCCCTCGCCGGAGGCCCGGTGGGTCGATCAGTGGCCGTGCCAGTGCTGGTAGAGCACCCAGACGTGGTAGATGCGCATGGCGACGTACAGCGCCACGACGGTGCCGACGATCTTCCAGACCTTGCCGCCACCGCTGCTGGCCCGCGCCGTCTTGCCCCGTTTGAGCGTCATCTTCACCCGGGCTTTTCCCGGATCGTCGAGCGACAGGGTGCACTCGTTGGGCCACTTCTCGTACAAGGTGTCGTCCTTGCCGATCTCCACCGTGCCCCCCGCCGGGACGAGCCGGTAGCCTTTGGCCTCGAAGAGGTCGATGGTCACCGGGTACGCGGTCGGGTTGGTCAAGGTGCCCTTGTAGGTGTATTCCTTGTGGGTGGTCACGACCGGCGAGGTACTGTACACCCCCGGCGTCACCTGCACCGTGGTGCTCGCGCCCTTCAACGATGTGTAGCGCTTCCGGGACGTCCGGCTGACGCTGACCTGCAACGACGTGGCCGCCACGACCGAGCCGGCCCAGGTCAGCCCCTCCTGGACTGCCCGCTCCGCGCGCTGCCGGGCGCCCTCGTTGTCGCCGCGCTCCAACAACGCCTTCAACTCGTCGACCACCGCCGCCGAACGGTTCATCGCGTCCCGACGTTGCTGCGCCTCCTTGGCCTCGCGCGCCTGGGTCTCGGCCGCCTCACGGGCCTTGCGGGCCTGCTCGTCGCGCTTCCATTCCCGGTCGCTGAGCACCCGTTTGGCACGAGCGTCCCCGGCCGCCACCGCGCGTTGCAAGAACGCCTCCGCCTCGTCGGGCTTGCCGCCCTTCAACTGGAAATACAGGGCGAGCATCCCGCGTGGATCGCCGAGGTCCGCCAGGCGCCGGTACCAGACCAGGCCAGCGTCCCGGTCCTCGTCCGCGCCCTTGCCATACGTCAGGCAGTAGCCGACGTTCAGCATCGCCTTGGGGTCGCCGGCCTCCGCCAGCGGGAGCCATAGCTTGAACCCGGCGTACCAGTCCGGGGGCAACGCGTCGCCCAGGAAATAACAGTCCTGGTTCTGGATCGCCTGCGCGATCTCTTCCTGAAACTTGCTCATGCTCTTGTCCTTTGGTCGTGCCGTGGCACGCCTTGCGTCGAAACCTGCTGGCCCGCGCCCGTGGGCGTCAGCACCGGGGTTGCCGGGACCGGGCCTCCGGCCCCGGGCACTGCATCGCGCCACCGCACGACCGACCGGCGGCTCACCCGCGGTTGCCCGCCGGGTCGAAACGCCAGATCCACACGCGGTAGTCGTAGAACGCCGAGCTGACCACGCTCATCGCGCCGGTGTCGCCCAGCGGGACGTACTTCGCCACGTAGGCGATCCGTGCGTTGATCGCGTCCAGGCGCACCTGCAACGGGTTGGCCTGGAACATCGGGCCCGTGTTGGTCAGCGGAACGCTCATGGCGCGCAACGGGGGCAACGGCCCACGGGTGCGCTCGTCGCCCGTGTTCGGGACGTTGAGCGGGGCCCGGGTCTGGTCGATCTTGTCGACGATCGCCTGCGGGTTGAGCTGGCCCACCTGGCCCACGGCGTCCCGCACCGCGATCGGCACGTCGCAGACTTGGAACGTCTCGTCGTGCGAGCGCTTCGGATTCGCCCAGATGGTCGCGCGCACCTTCCAGCAGGGCTGGCTCGCCCCGTACGAGAGGTATTCCAGCGCCACCCGGGGGTAGGCGATCTTGCCGTAGTTCGCGAGCTGCTGGTTCTGCCCGCCGAACAAGCCCTGCAAGCTGTTCCCGCCGGCGATCGGGGTGTAGACCGGGCCAGCCGCGTTGGTGACGTCGCCACCGCTGCCGCCACCGCCCCCGGTCACGCTGCTGATCGCGTTCTCGACCGCGCTGTTGGCCTTCTGAACGAAGCCGTTGACGTCCGGCCCACCGTTCGCGCACGCGGCCAGGAGGCCGCACAAAACCGTCGCCGCAGCGACGGGCAAGACGTGGTGCTTCATCGTTTCCCTCTTTCTTGTTGGTTGGTCCCTCGCGCCGGGCGGTCCCCACCGGGTGCCGCCTCACCGCGTTACCCCGTCACGGCAAAAAGCTGCTCAAGCGTTGGCCGATGGTGGCCTCCAAACTGTTCGGGCCGTCGCTCGTGTAGAGCAGCAAGGGCGACCCGTTCGTGTCCTTGAAGGTCGCGTTCCACGCCGCGTCGAACGCCGCCGTCAGCGGTGGGGTCACCACCCCAGGGCCCGAGGCGCAGGTGTTGTACACGCCGGTCGGCAGGCCCACGGTCTGGGACGCCGTCGGGATCAGCCCGTTCGGGATGGGCTGATCGCACGCCGCCTCCGCCTTGGCCTTGAACGTGGCCAGGAACGCCGGCATGCTGGTCATCGGAACCCCGAGCCCACCGCTGGCCGAGCTGGTCAGGTACTGGATCGTGGCCTCGTAGGCGGAATAGGCCGCCCCCAAGTCCGTGTTCGGGTTCGACGGGCTCAACAGGTCCGACGCCTGCACCGCTGCCAGGATGTCCGCCTTGCTGGCCAGCGGCAGGTGGCTGATCGTGGTGGCCATGCCCTCCTGGAAGAAGGTCGGGACGCCCTGGAACGGCTCCGTGAGCGAGTAGATGGCCGCATGGGTGCTCTCGTGAACGAAGAGGTCGGCGTAGGACTGGCCCACCGGTGCGGTGTAGCTGGTCGCGCCCGGGTAGCGTTGGTCGAACGACGGGCTGTCCGCCGCCATCACCTGCATCACCGGGCCCACGCCGGTGCCGGTCTGCCCCACCACGCTCGTGCCCACCTCGCTGGCGCTCTGCCCCATGGTCGGGTCCACGCACAAGGAAATCTTGTTCTGCCCGTCGAAGGCCACGCCGGTCGATGGGAGGCCCAGGGCCGTGCGGATCTGCGGGATCGCCTGTTCCAGCAGATCGGCCGCCAGCTCCTGCGCTTTCAGGGACGCCCCGGCGGAGAACACGACCGCGTTGGGGGTGACGATCACCGTACTGCTGACCTTGGACGGGTTCTCGCAGTTCGACGCAAGCCCGCTGTTGAACGTGCTGAACGCCGGGCCCGTGTAGTTGGTCTGGACGTCCGCCACGATGTCCGCCGGCGGGGTGTAGGCCGCCAGCAGGGCTGTTCCGTTGCTGCTGGTCGTGGTCGAGCCGGTACCGGTGGTCGTGCTGCTGGTGCTGCTGCCGTTGCCCCCGCCACCACCGCCGCACCCGGCGAGCGCCAGGGCGAGGAGCGTGAGGCCGGCCGCGGTGGTCCCGCGATGGGTTGTGCGTTTCATGCGTTGGTCCCTCGAGCTACGTTTTTTTGTCGTCCATCCGCCCAGCCTGCGCTGTGCTATGGCACGTCCTGGGTTGAGCCGATTCAACCTGACCGTGGTGCCGTCGGGCTGAAACGGGCCGTTCTTCGTCCGCCTGGGGGCACCCCCGATGCCGCCGGTGCGTTGATGTCCAGGCTCCGATCGTCGTCAAGCCGCGGTGCCGATTGCCCTGGCCGCGGTTGCGCGATGGTGATGCGTGATGCTGTTTGGGTTGCCCCGGTGCTTCGTTGTGCTGGCCCCGGTTGGCGGGAGTTTACGGGTACGCACGGTAGAACACAACACCTCAGATCATTCGATGACGCAAAATGCAACTCCTCAAACCCCTGTCCGGGCCGCCACGGGAAACGCCCACCGGTCGGTGAGCGTTTAACCCGCGGCGCTCCCCAGCACCGCCACGACCCAGAACGGGTCAATACGCCTTGTCTTCGCGCCACCCGGTCGGCTGGCTCGGATCCGCCACCAGCACACCGGCGATCCGGTACCCGCCAGGCGCTGCGCCGTCCTTCAGCAGCGTGACGTGCACGTCCGTCGGGCCGCTCAGGTCCACGTGGCCCGCGAAGTACGCTTTCGCCCAGTCCGGGACCTGGGTGAGCGTCCGCTCGTACGTGACGTCGAGCGAGCCGTCCGGCGCATGCGGGTTCCCGTGGTTCAGGCGCACGGATTTCACGCTCGTCACCGTCGCCGTGCCCATGCACGCCCCACGCTTCGCGTCCCACCAGGCCATGTCCTTCTTGCCGGCGGCCGTCGGCTGGACGCTGGTGCCCGCGTAGTCCACGATCCCGTCGGCGGTCAGCGCGTTCAGCACGGCACGGGTCTGCGGATGGAACTGCGCCGGGGTCACCGGTGCGGGCCAGCTCGGGTTGCCGTTGTCGGCCTGGGTCCAGCAGAAGTCGTCGGCGATCTGCGGTCCGATCGCCGCCTGCACGTCGGACGCGCTCGGTGCGCTGGTGATGCTCGTGTCGGCTGCGGGCGCGGCGGTCGCGCCGGCCTCCGTGGCGTCCTTGTTGCAGCCGGCCAGGGCGGCGATGGCCACCAGCGTGGCCAGCGTCAGGGTCTTGCGGATCATGGGTACTCCTCCAGTGGTGGGGCCTCGGCGAGGCCTCGCTGACCAACTTGGCAGCTTTCGCAGCCCTGTCAACCCGTGCCAAGGCACTTCTTAGCTGGAGCCACCCGCCTGTCGGCGCACGTGCTGGGTGATCCGCCGCTTCGCACCCAGGAGGGTCTTGCAGGGCACCAGGTCGAAGCCCCCGCCCGGTTTGTGGAGCTGGACCTTGATCTCCTCGACGCTGCTGCGATCCGGGATGGCGATGTGGATGGTGTGACCGCGATAACCAAAGCTGTGAAACATGACCTTCTCCTGGTGGTGGTGCCGTTGAGCTGACCGGCTCCGAGCTTGGAGGCCCGCTTTTGACCTGGCCGTTGACGTTGTTCCGTCGAGCCTGCGTGCCTCGCGTCGTTGCCGCCGTTTTCCTGAGTTCTCGTCCCGCGACGGGGTGTCCAAGGGCACGGGGACGGTCAAGGATTCGAGCGCCAGGTGGTGCGGGCCGCGCAGCAACACGGCCTGGTGCGCCTTGACGGGCGTCGGGCCCGAGGCATGGTCGCGGGGAAGGACGGGAACGGGGAAAACGGGGACGTCGGCAGCGCCGTTGCTGGGGAGATGGAACGCCTCGCGGCGAGCGGGTGGACGGGGTAAGCCCGTGCCCTGGCACGGGTTGCTGTTCGACCGGTGGTGAGGCTTTACGGGAACCATCGGTGCCCTGTCCGGGCTCGCCCGGTCCTTGGTCCAGGTCTGACCAGGCCATCGCCGGGATGCCTGGACAGCCCGAAGGGACCGCCCCACGGTGCTCAGCGGGGATCGGTCCAAGCGGTCCAGGCTTTTCCTCACGGGATCAGAAAGGAAACCCCATAGGTCGCCGTCCATGGGAGACGGTGACCTTTGCGCCGACCGGGGAACCCGTCGCCGTTTCCCGTGCTCGTCGAGCACCCGGTTTTCACCCGGACACCCTGGACCGCCTGGTCGGCGCCCGCCGAACCCTTGCCCCGCCGGGCCTCCGTGCCACCACACGGTCCAAGCCTGGCGGTCGCTGGCCCTGGACGGCGTCCGTCGACGCCCTGGACAGCCCCGGTCCGGTGAGCCCGTGCCCGGGCTGATCCGGCCGTGAGTCGCGCACCGTCCAGGTGATGACGGTCCGGCGACTCAGGTCCAGGGGGTCGCCCCTCGACACTTCGTCCTGAGCGGCAAGGTGGTCCCACGGGACGCCTTCCGCGTACCAACCGAGCACGAACAAAGGACACGCGATCATGGCATTCAACCTCCCGGGCGTTGGCACCGAAGAGCCGAAGAAAAAGAAGGCGTCCATCGAGCTGTATTACGCGAAGAAGCTGACGAAGGACGCGGACCTCGCCGTTGGCAAGGGCGAGGTGCCGGAGCTGTTCCGCTGGAACGGCGTGTACTGGGAAGCCCAGCGCGACGTCGCGCTGGAGCAGGACGCGCTGAACGTCCTCGAACGCGAGGACCCCGAGCATTTCAGCCGTCGCACGGCCCGCTCGATGGTCGACACGGCCCTGACCCGCCTCTCGGGCACCAAGCTCCTGCCGGTGCCCCCGGCGAGCACGGGCATCCTCCTGCCCATGCAGAACGGGGTGCTGGAAGTGCTGCCCACCGGGGTGGTCCGTGCGCACAAGCCGTCGCGCGATCTGGGGGCCACCCACGCCGTGCGCGCCACCATCGACTGGAATCACGTGGCCGATGACGGCACGTACACCGTGCCGTCGCTGGACCCGTCCAGCATGTTCGGGACGTTTCTCAACTCGATCCAGTCCCCGGAGATGCAGGACTACCTCGGGGCGTGCTGTGCCTCGACCATCTCCAGCACGAACTACCAGAAGTGCCAGTGGTGGCAAGGTTCCGGCAGCAACGGCAAGAGCGTCTTGCTGAGCGTCATCGCCGCGATCCATGCGAACGTCGTGGCGTTCGATCTGGGCAAGCTCGACGGTGATTTCAACGCCGAGCCGTTGATCCCCGCCACCCTCGTCACGGTCGCCGAAGCCCCCTCGCGCCGCAAGCCGATCAGCGAGGGCGTGTTCAAGGCCTACGTGTCCGGTGACCTCGTGTCGGTCAACCGCAAGAACAAGGTGCCCCTGACCGTGGCCCTGCGCGCCCGCTGGATCCTGCTCATGAACGACACCATCGGGTTCACCGACATGTCGTACGGCTTCGCACGCCGCATCGCCAACGTGCCGTTCAACCGCACGATCGCACCGAAGGACCGCATCGCGGACCTCGACAAGAAGATCATCGAAAGCCCGAAGGAGATGGCCGGCGTGGTCGCGTGGCTCATCAAGGGGCTGGTCCACCTGAGCCAGTTCGGGTTCCCGGAGGACGATCGCGTGCCGCTCGAAGCGCGCCAACATGCCCTCACGATCCGCCGCTCGAACGACAACACGCTGGACTGGTTCGAGTTCGTGAACTTCCGTCAGGAACCGGACGTGTGGACGGACAAGCAGGCCCTGTACACCGCGTACAAGGATTACACGCTCGCCAACGGTGGCAAGGCCTTGGGCGCTCCGGAGTTCTGGAAGCGTGCCCGCACCTACCTGCTGCCCATGGGCGTGGACATCGACTCGCCGGACAATGCGCGCCGCGCGCCGGCGGACAAGCTGGGCAACCGCCCGCGCCTCATGCGCCTGCGCATCGACGGGGTGATGCCCTTCTGCCGCGGTCGTGATGGCATGGACGACCTGCCGCCGCAGACGGCCAAGCAAGCCGCTCTCGAAGCGTGCATCAACGACTCGGTGAAGGCCGTGCGTGCCGCGCTCGGCACCCCGGACGGTCCGATCAAGGCGGACGCGCTGACCGCGGTGGTCAAGGATCTGCCGCTGGCCGTGGGCCTCGACGAGGTGCGCATCGAAGCCGTGATCGGTGGCGTGATCGACCAGCTCCGCCTGCAGGTCGAGGTGATCGACGGGGTGGCCATGCTGGTGCAGAAGCCGCTCCCGCCGGTGGCGATGAACCCGGACGATACGTTCGATGCCTTCACGCCCGCCACCGTGCCGGCCACGGACACGCCGGCCGCGTAAGCGAGCCCCACCTCTCCACCCTCCCAGCCCGGCCCAGCGCCGGGCTTTTCGCATGGTGCCCCGCCCCAGGCCCACGGCGATGTTCGGGGTGCGCTGCCCGCGGTGTTCGGGTGCCGGGCGTGAGCCCCGGCGGTTTCCCCGAAGGGTCCGGTGCCCTCCGGTATCATCGCCAGGCCAGGCCGGACCACCGGTCGGCGATGACCAGTACCAGACCGAGACCACACCACCGGGGGCAGCATGGCAACACCGAGCATCAACCAGTTTCTCGACAGCCTCGGCGTGCGCCTCGCTGTCCGTCGCGCGTCCTGGGATGGGATCGACGACACCACCGACACCGTGGTGATGAAGCTCTGGTTTAAAGAGGTAGAGCCCGGGTCCGACGGCATGTCGATCCGCGTGTGGACGCCCGTACGCTCCGGGAAGGGGAAAGCCCCCATCGGTCGATCGGAGCGCAAGCGCAGCATCGCCCACCTCGAAGCCGGGCGCCCCACCTTCGCCGTCCTGCGGTATGGCCAGGAGGCGGGGGACGCGGATTCGAAGCGCTACGACGGGGAGACCCTGCGCGAGCTGGATGGGGTCGATCGCCGGGCCAACGGGGACGTCTACGTGCGCGTGAAGCGCCTGGTCCCGGTGGACGACTTCCTCGCCCGGCCGGACGTCCAGCCCACCCTCACCCGCGATCTGGCGGACATCGACGCCCGGCACCCGAACCCGGACCAGGCCACCACACGCCAGGCGCTCGTGCAAGCGCGCATGGGCCAGGGTCGCTACCGCGCTGGGCTGCTCGCCCAATGGGGCGGTGCCTGCGCCGTCACCGGCTGCTCGGTCGGCGCCCTCCTGATCGCATCCCACGCCATGGCCTGGGCCGATTCGAACGACGAGCAGCGCCTGGACCCGGCCAACGGGTTGCCGCTCATCGCCAACCTCGATCGCCTGTTCGATAACCACCTGATCGCGTTCGATCCCGACACCGGGGACATGCTGGTGTCCGACCTCCTGACGCCGAAGGACCGCGCGCTCGTGGGCGTGCCCGCCGGCCTGCGCAAGAAACCGACGAAGCGCCAGGCGGTCTACCTGCGCCACCACCTGGACGAGTTCCTCGCCGCCCAGGTGGACGCGGAGGACTGATCCGCCGTCGACGGCTGGCCACCCTCCGGTGGTCGACCGTTCGTCGCCCCAGGCGCTTGACAGGCGCGTTTGACCCGCTAGGTTGAAGGTATGCAAGACGTGCCACGGCACGGCCCCACAACCAGCGAGGAACCTGACATGCCCGCCCATCTGTTCGACGGTCTCGACGACGACGGCCTGCTGACGAAGCAGCGTATTCAACAGCTCGCCGAGGCCTACGGGGTGCAGCGCATGTTGCGCTCGCCCAAGGGGAACCGGGCCCGCCACCAGGCGGTGCGTGAAAACGAACGGGAGCAGGCCGCGAACCGCCAGGCCTGGCGTCGTGAAGCCCAGGGGAAGCGTTACGGGCAGTGGGCTGCCTGACCGCCCCGCCGGGCCGACCTGAAGAGCAAGGGGACGCGACGTTTCAGGGGTGAAGCGTTGCGATTTGAGGGGGCGCCATGCCCCCTCGTTTTCGTCTGGAGTCCCGGATTCCAAGCCGTGCCAAGGCACGGGCAAACGTGTTGTTCCCAGGGCTTGCGCCCGCTCGAAAAGCCGCTACCCTGGGGTGATCGGACGCGTTCGCGCGCCCGCCACGTACAGTACAGGGGGAGACAGCATGGCCGACCAGCAGAACGCCCGTCCGGGCCTTTTCGGTTCCGTTCAGGAACGCGTGAGCAACCTGTGGGGCCGCGTGCGCGAGTTCCGCGCCGTGGAGACCGCCCGCACCGCGCCGGCGCCCGCCGCGTCCAAGCCGCTGGAGCAGTCCAGCGCTCAGGACGTGTTCGAGCTGACGGCCATGGCCGCCAGCGACGCGTCGAAGGCCGAGTTCCAGCGCTACATGGAACGGTTCCAGGCCTCGCCCTCTGCCGACTGGCTGCGCCAGCGCTACACCGACGGCCCGGAGGCGTTCGACCGTGACCTGAACGCCGAGGCGACGAAGGCCCAGGCCGAAGCGCTGCGCGGGAACCTGCTGCACGAACGCCCGACCCCCGACACCATTGGCCACTTCCTGGCCCACACCGTCCCCGATCGCCTGCAGGACACGCTCCACCACACGATCTCGCACACGTTCCTCGAGCCCGTGGTGCAGGAGCAAGGGCTCGAATGGCGCGGCCCGGAAGCGATCGCCCTCTCCCAACAGTTCCACGTCGACGCGCCCGAATCGTGGCCGTCGAACTACGCGATGGAACTGCACAACATCACCGACAAGATGCCGGAGGACCTGCTGACCGACCTGGCCGCCGGGCTGACCGGTGACGAGCGCGCGCTGTTCGACGAGCACCGCACGTCGGTCGTGCGCGACGCCGTGGCGTGGGTGTGGGAGACCCGCCCGGTCGATACGCCGGACGCGTCGATTTACCAGCAGTTCGAGGAGCACGCGCTGGGCCTCCTCGAAGAGCGTTCCGGCATCGACCTCACCCCGCAGCTCGACGAGCGCCTGCAAGCCGCCGAGGACCGCGACCTGCGTTGGCACGAGGTGGCCCCGCGCCAGGACGAGCTGCTGGAGCGGTTCGACAACACGCCGACGGGGCAGGCGTTTAGCGCCTACGCGTACGAACGTAACCTGCCCACGGCGGAGCATCGCCAGTCGGCCCTGGACGTCGCGATCGCCGCCCAGAACGAGGTCATCGCCCCGGGCGTCGAGGTGCCCAACGGCATCACCCGTGCCGACCTGTTCGAACAGGGGTTCAAGGCGCGTCTGCTCGACGCGCTGACGCCGTTCGTCGACCACCTGCCGGCCGCCGAGCGTGACGCCGCGCGCCAGCAGGCCGAGGAGGACCTGGCCGCCGTGTTCGCCCCCACCGACCTGCCCAGCCGCCAGATGGTGAACGATGCCGTCGAGAAGACGCTGGGCGTGACCGCCCCGGCGCCCGCGAAGGCCCAGGCCACCACCCAGCAGCGTGCCCAGACCGCCCAGCCGGTCGCCGCGCGTGCACCGGCCGCGCCGTCGCTCGCCCCGTCGAGCACGCCGTCCGTCGCCGCAGCCGAGCAGGTCGAGCAGGCCCAGGCCCCTGCCGCCTCGTCCTCGTCCACGTCCACGTCCACCGCCACCGCCACCACCACCACCCCGGCCGCGAAGGCCCCGGACGGTGCTCCCGCCCAGGCTGCGGAAACGGTGGCTGCGCCCGAGCGCGTGCCGACCGGTCCGTGGGACAACTACCCGGGCAAGTGGGGCGTGGCCGTGTACGACTCCTGGCGTGCCCGCTACGCCGACCCGGCGAACAACGTGGCGATGAGCCCGCGCGAGGACGCCCCGGACGGCTTCGTGAAGAACGCCAAGGGCGAGCGTCTGGGTCTGTTCGACGCCGCAGCGTTCGTGAAGGCGCTCCCGGAAGGGACCAGCCGCACCGACTCGTTCGTGGCGCTGGACAACGCGTACAAGGCCCACGAGGAGGCCATGTACGTCAGCCGGATGAACAGCACCGGGCCGGACACCATCCGCCTGGACCTGGTGAAGGCCGCCGAGCACGCGTCGTTCAACGCTGAGCGTTCCGCCCTGCTCCGCGGGACGCCCGACCAGGTTGCCGCGAACCGCGAAATGGCGCGTGAGGCCTTTGGGGCCCTGTTCGCCTACGACGTGAAGCACGGTCACCCGATCACCGACCCGGACCGTGACCTGAGCAGCGGGGCCACGGTGCAGGAGCAGTACAACTGGGTCAAGCGCGAGGACACCCGCGAGGACGGCCGCCTCGTGGCGCGCAAGGAAGTCGGCGCGTCCGTCCTGGGGACCGTGCCCAGCGAGGGCCACCTGTTCATGACGCTGATGACCGGTCAGGGCGAGCTGATCGTGGGCCGCCGCCGGTCCATGATCGGGTTCAAGCCGTTGCAGGTCACCCCGCTCGAACGCAGCGAGTTCACCGCGCCGCAGGAGATCCGCACCGCGATCGCGAAGGAGCACGCCGAGGAGGTCGCCGCGAAGAACGCCAAGGTCCACGAGCTGCAGGAGGCGCAGAACGCCGTTCGCGTCGAGCTGGAAAAGGTCCAGGCGAAGGAGAAGGCCCAGGAGGCGGCCGTTGCCCAGCCGTTCGTGCCCGAGCCGGATTACCAGAAGACCGACGCGGTGGTCATCGCCCGCGGGAAGCTGGTCGATCACGGGGTCGACGACCTCAAGATCAACGGCCAGGACCCGATGCCGTACGCGTCGATCGAGGACCGCGAGGGGAACGTGCGCCGGATCTACGGCCACGACGTTCCGCGCGCCCTGCAAGAGGGCAACGTGCTCCCCGGCATGACCGTGGAGCTGCGCGGCGACACGACCAACTACATGAAGCTCGACCAGAAGACCGGCGAGGAGTACCCCGCCACGGCGGTCCACTTCAGCGCCCGTCCGCACAACTTCGAGCAGTACGACGCCCAGCAGCGCGCGAAGCACGATGCGCTGGCGAACCAGGCGAAGGAGAAGGAGCTGGCCGCGGCCCAGGGCATCCTGCCGTTCGTGCCGCAACCGGATTACGCCCGGACGGCCAGCGAGCATTACGCCCGCGGCACGCTGCTCGAGCAGGGTGTCCGCCCGTACCAGGACCGGGAAGGCGCCAAGCCCTCCCCGTTCGCCGTGGTGGAAGGCCGGGACGGTGAGAAGCACACCGTCTGGGGCAAGGACCTGGCGAAGGCCATCGAGGTCGGCGGGGTCCAGATCGGCGACACGGTCGAACTGCGTGCGTACCGCACCGAGCCCAAGACCGTCCAGCTCGCCAACGGTGAGCAGCGGGTGGTGCCCCAGTCCACCTGGTCGGCCGCCCCGCACGATTTCGTCGCCCACGAAGCCCAGCAGCGCGAGGCGCACGAAGCCCTGCACGGCAAGATCCGCCAGGAGGTGGCCCTGACCGTCGAGGAGCGGATGGCATCGTGGCTGGACGCGAGCGTCCAGAACCCCGAGCACTACCAGCCGATGGCGCGCGACCAGAAGACCGGGTCGACCACGACCCTGGCCAGTGCCGCGGCCGAGCAGACCAAGGTCGTCGCCCAGGAGGAACTCTCCGCCGAGGCCCAGCGCCAGGCGGGGATCCAGGCCGCCATGAACGCGCCGGCCGCCTCGCTGAACGCCGACGTGCTGAACGAAGGGTTCAACTCGATCAACGTGAAGGGCTTCACGCAGCACGGGGTCGCGTACAGCATGTCCATGGGCGGTGAGACCGTCGAAGGGGTCGCGCCGTGGAACCGCGAGGCGAACAGCCTGGACGGGGCCACCAGCCCGGCCATCAACCACATGACCGCCGGTGCGCGCCTGAACAACGCGATGGGCGGCCCGATCTCGCCCGACGATCGCGCGTTCGTGAACGAAGCGCTGCACGAGCACCTGGAAGCGCAGACCCAGGCGTTCGTGCGCGAGCACGGCCACCAGCTCGTGCCGATCGAAGCCCGCCTGCCGAATCGCCAGAACGGTGGCCTCGCCGCACGTCTGGACACCTGGGCCCAGGCCCAGGCGCAGAACGCCGAGCAGGACCAGCAGAAGGGTCGCGGTGAGCAGGGCCAGGCCACGCTCGTGCCTGCCGCCACCACGGTGGAGCCGGTGCAGACGGTCCAGCCCGTCGCCGAAGCGCAGGCGGTTGCCCCGTCCACGGTCAGCGTGGGCAAGGCCGAGGACCTGCGCCCGGTCGAAGCCACGCCGCTGATGGCCACCACCCCGCCGGCCGAGCGCGCGCCGCAGGAGCAGCAGGTCGCCGCGCCGATCGTCGATCGCGAAGCCAAGCTCCTGCCCCCGGGCCAGTCGGACGCGCACGTGCCGCAGCAGGACGCCACCAGCACCACCAAGGCCCTGGACAGCCTGATGTCGTGGACGGGTGGCGATCGCGAGCCGGTCCGCGTGGTGGGTGCCCCCGCCGCGCCGGCCCAGCAGGCCGAGCGCCCCATCGTCGAGCGCGAGGCCAAGCTGCTGCCGCCGGGCCAGTCGGGCGTGCAGGCGCCGCAGCAGCAGGTCACCGGCACCGCGAAGACCCTGGACAGCCTCATGTCCTGGACCGGTGGCGCTGCCACGCAGGACCGGAAGGACGCGGCGCCCATCGTGGTGGATCCGAACAAGCCGCTGGCCCCGCAGGTCCACGAGCACAACGACCGTGTCCGCGAGAACAGCGACGCGGCGAAGCAGTTGTGGGAAAGCCTCGAGCTGCGTGGTCCGAAGGCCGAAGCCGCGCAGCGTGCACGCCTGGGCCTGCCGCCGAAGGGTAAGGGTCAGGCCGGCCTGGGCCTCGACCACGACAAGCGGCTGGAACGGAGCCTGGACGAAGAACGCGGACGCAACCGCTGATCCGCAACGTCTCCTCCCGCCCTGTCCGGCATGGGCAGGGCCCCTGCCCCGGGTTCGCCCCGGGGCATTTTTGTGCCCGTCGCTCCCGTTTTGCCCCTTCCCCCGGTGACGGGCGAAGCCGGATCTCCTGCCTTTTCCAGGTGTTTTAATCCGTGCCCTGGCACGGATTGACATGCCCCCTGAAGCTGCTAGATGTGGGGGATCGGCCTCGCACGGCCCTAACGTTCGGGAGGATCCACCTCATGCGCAACACCCTCAAAACCTCGGTCACGCTCGTGGCCCTTGCTGCGTCGGTCAGCCTCACCGCCGGCTGCGCGTCGATCAACGACACGAGCGAATCGCTGGGCCATCACCTCGGCATTTCGAACCAGAGCGGTGCCGCTGCAGCCGGGGGTGCAGCCCTCGGTTGCCTGGGTGGCGCCGCGGTCGGCGGTGTCATCGGCGTGATCACGGGCCATGGCCTGGCCGGCGCCGGAATCGGCTGTGCCGGTGGTGCTGTTCTGCTGGGCGCCGAAAGCTACGCCGCCTCGGTGCAGAAGCAGCTCGACAACGCCCGTGCGGGAGCCAAGGTCCTGCAGGACCAGTTGACCGCGATGAACGCGCAGCAGCAGGCCGTCGTGGCAACCCAGATGGTCCACGACCACGACAAGGACGGGAAACCGACCAGCAAGGAAATCCCGGCTTGGTACCACACCGACATCGGCCTGCCGCCCGCCGGCATGAAGTCCCACGACCCGCGCGTTGCCGCGCTGATCGGCAAGGCCGGCGAGCTGGCCAGCAAGTCGGACAAGCCGGTGACCATCGGCGTGTACGTGATGGCGCGTGACGCGAACTGGGTCCGGGGGATCCTGGACGCTGCGATCCCGAACAGCAACAAGGCTACGTCGTACGTGGTGCACACCGTGACCTCGCCAGCGAAGGCGAAGCTCGTGCTGACGCCGGTCCCGTCCGTCTGATCGACAGGACGTCCAGGGCGGCCCGCCGGTCGCCCTGCCCCATTCCAACATCTCTGGAGGAGACAGACGATGGACAAGAAAGCGCTGGAAACCTCGGTCAGCTACGCCTGGGACGACCTGGGTACCGCCGCGGTGCACGTGAAGTGGGCCGCGCAGGGCTACGTCGAGGCTGCGCAAAAGACGCTCACCGCGTTCGACGAGGTGCAACGCCAGCTCACCACGATCTTCATGCAGAACCTGAGCCTGGAACAGGCCGGCCAGCTCATGGCCGAACTGCGCAAGCAGCCCGCCGGGCAGATGACCGTTGCGTTCGCGGAAGACACGCAGCTTCAGGCCAAGCTCAAAAGTGCCAACGACGGCAAGCAGGCCTACCGGGATGCCCGGCACGCATGGCGCCAGGCGGTCGAAGCCGCTGAAGCCGAAGGGTGCGAGCCGACCGAGCGGTTCAGCCAGCCCGACGAGGTGGTGGACGCTGACCAGGCCATCGAGGCCGAAGCCCAGATCACCGAGCGGCTCAACGCCCTGCGTGCCGAGATCGAACAGGGTGCCCGGCACGTCGACACGATGGTTCTGAATGCGCAGCAAAGCGCGAGCGTCGTACCCCAGGCGGTTCCGGCCGCTCAAGCTGCTCCGACCGTCGAAGCGGAGGTGGTCACGGACAGCGCGGCGGAGGATCCCCTGGCCATGCTCGACGGCATGACGGATGGCCCCACCACCCCCGTTGCGAACCAGTCGGCTCCCGACGCTTCGTCGGAGGCCGTGGTGGTCGAACAGCCTGCCCAGCCTGACACCGTTGCGTCCAGCGTGCCGCCTTCGGCCGACAACATCGTGGAAGACGAGGACCTGCCGACGCCAGCGGAAATCGCTCGTGGTCGGAATCCCGCCCAGGTCGCTCCGCCCGCCCAAGTCGTGCCGTCCGGAAACGCCACCGAGGCGGAACCGGGCCCCGAGAAGGAGCCGATCATCGTCACCGGCATCGGCGCGACGGTGGTTGAGGCCGTCAATGGGTTGATCACCGCGATCGCTGACTTCAAGTTCGAGGCACCGACGCCCGACGACGTGCGCGTACGCGTGCGCGACGCCGAAGCTGCCCGCGCCGCCACCGCCGCTGCGCTGGAGACGTACGTCCGAGACGAGGACGAGCAGACCCGTGACCCCGGGCTGATCGATTGGGCAAAGGAGTACCTCGAGGACGGAGAGCAGGTGATCGGGTTCTTCAAGGCCTATCTGGCCAACTACGATGCGACCCAGCGTTCGGTCGACGAGACCAAGCTCATGCGCGCAGCGATCGACGCGTACAACGCCGCCAATCAGCGGTCCGACTCCGAAGGCCGTGCCGTGGCACGTGAGCAGTATGCGGACGCGCACGAGCGGTTGAGCCAGACGTACGCTCAACTGAAGGCCCTTGATCGCACCGAACAGGATTACCTCGATTCGCTCGCGGAAGTCCTGGACGAAGGTGGTCGCAACCTCGCCATGATGGCCAACCGTGCCAACGTGTCCGCCGTTGCACCGGAAGGCGATGCCCACGATGATGCCTGGGGTGCCCGACCCGCTCCTGCCAAGCTGTTCGACCTGTCGAGCATGTCGAGCCTTGCGAAGCCCGTTGGGATCGGCCTGGCCGCCCTGCTGGTGGTGATCGCCGGGGTGTGGATCGGTTCGAGCGGGAGCAGCGATACGCCCGCCGTGACGGCATCGGTCCCCGCGCCGGTGGCCGCGCCCACCAAGGTCCCGGCCCCGGCCGTGCCACCCTCTCCGACGGTCGCACCTGCACCCGCACCGCGGGTCAGCACCCCGCCATCCGCCGCTCCTGCGCCGTCCCCGGCACCGGTCGTGGCCGCCAAGCCGGTCGTCGCACCCGCCCACCGTCCGCCGGTGGTGCACCACGTCGACGCCCTGGCCCGCGAGCAGGCCCAGCTCAACGCCGCGAACGCCAAGCTCGACGCCTGGGCACGGCAGAACGGCCAGCAGCCTTAAACCGATGTTTGAAGGGGTGCCTTGGCACCCCTTCTTCGTGGCCGTACAGGGTTGACTTGCGGCTCGAACCTGCCATGTTGAACCAGCACCATGCAAGGAGGAGATCTTGAAGCTGAACCTGAAACGGACCACCGCGCCGCGTGGCTACCGCCCGCCCGCCAAGATGAAAGCTGTCGGTGCGCTGCCGGACGAGATTTCCTGGCGCAGCAAGGTGTTTGACTACATCGGGCGCCGGCTGTTCGGGTCACCCGAAGCCTTGGGCGTGCGGGAGAGCTTCTATTACGTCGCCGCCGAGCGCCCGCAGTTTCAAATCCGGAAGGAACTGCGCGACAACGTGAGGGACCAGCACATCCGTCGGGACATTCGCGTGTGGCTGTCGCGCCGGATGTTGATCGTCGGCGTCGTGGTGGTTGCCGTGAGCGTCGCGCTCTCCGACGGCTACACCCAGGCGCTGGCCACCGCAACGCAGCAGCTCATCCATTGATCACGGGAGGATTCATGCAACAGGCCGATACGGTTAAACGCCAGGACGAAGGCTCCAGCCTCGCCACCGCGGTCGCGGAAGCACCCCAAAAAGGCAAGGCACCACCGTACGACAAGAACGCTGCTGTGTTCATCGGTCGGACCGTGGCCATTCATTCGTCCGGTGGTCGTGGCCTGGCCTACACCGGTCTCATGGGCCGCGCCAAAGACAAGATCCGGAAGAACGTGCAGATCCAGTGCGCCGAGTATTTCCGGCGCAAGATCCCGCTCACCAACCGGGCCCCTTTCGACCTGCAGGACAAGGAGGGCGACTACGCCGTGTCCGGCAGCGGCGTGCCGCTCATTCAGCTCATCAAGGTGAACGGCGACGATTGCGAGATCGGGTACGGTGGGTCAAGCCTGACCGAAAGCGCCCTGCTGTACACCCACCCGCTGGTCACCGTCGCTGCGCAAGCCGCCGTGGCCACCGGCCACATGGGTCTGGCCGGTTTTGCGCTCACGCAAGCCGCGTACGCGATCGGAACGCTGGCCCTCCTCGGGCGCAACTGGCGTTACGTCATCCGGCCCACCGCTCAGTACACCATGGGGATCACCGCGGTGCAGGTGGCCGCGACGGCGACGTTCCCCGATTTCGCCGGCCCGTTGGTGACCGCGGGCAACGCCCTGATGCTGGCCCGTCCGATCCTGGAAGGCCTGATCAACAATCGCTCGGCGAAGAACCGCCTGTTCGCGCTGCCGAACGTGTACGAGGAGCCGAACGATTCCGACGCCATGTCGATGCGCGAGGAGCAGGTCAACAACGCCTCGAACTTCGCGAAGAACGGCCCGGTGATCATCCTGGGCATTGCGCGGGGCTACCTGAAGCAGACCAAGCACGACCCCCTGGCTCCGGACGCAAACATGCCCATGGGGCTGTCGGCCCACAACGACCTCACCACCCACCTGCTGGTGATCGGGGAGACCGGGTCCGGCAAGACCTACGGCCTTCTGATTCCGGTCGTCCAGCAGTGGCTGGCCTACGGTCAGTTCCGCAACGGCCGTTTCGAAAACTGCGGCGGGGCGCTGCTGCTCGACGGCAAGGGGTCCTTGCCAGACGACATCATCAAGGCGCTGCGCGAGCAGGGCCTGGACGCGGTGATCGAGATCATCCACGTCACGCCGGAATCCGGTGGCCAGAAGCTCGCGCTGCTCGAAGGGATGACGCCCGACGAGGTGACGTCCGCCCTGCTGGCCGTCAACAACGACGCCAGCGACATGAAGGAGTTCTGGACCGTCACCCCGGGGAACTGGACGCGTCACTCGGCCCGCCTGCTGTGGGCATGCAATGAGCTGGAGCGCATCGAGCTGAACGCGAAAGCAACGACGCTCGGTTACGCCGATTACCAAGCCTGGTCCGCCGCCCTCGACGCCATGGCGCAGGCCAAGACGAAGAAGGACGGCACCAACTGGGGTTTCCAAACCTGGCATCAGTATGTCGACTGGCGCAAGGCGACCGGGCAGGCCGTGCCGCAGCCGTACGCCGATGCGGTCCGCCATTACTACTGGCACTTCGCGGCGTTGAGCGATTTCGCCATGTCGTACATGGAGGATTCGATGTTCATTTCGGGCACGGCCCCCGTTCCCGATCCGAAGACCGGCCAACTGCCTCCGCCGTCCGACGCACCGCCCGTGCGCGGTGGTGCTGGGATTCTCGGCTGGCTGAACACCCACCCCGACGTGAAGGCGAACAACAACCGGGGCAAGCTGATCCGGCAAGCCTTGAAGTTCGCCGCGTCCGACCTGCCGAAGCTGCGCGCGGACCTGCGGTCCGACATTCGCGCCACCGTGTCGTCCTGGTTCACCCCGATCATGTCCAACGAGAAGCTCGTGGACTGGGCCTACCTCGAAAAGGGCTGCGACCTGCTCGCCTGCATGCGCGGCGCCGTGGTGGGGATCTCCCTGCCCGAGACGCTGTACCAGGAGGCTGGGAAGGTCATCACCACCCTGGCGAAGAAGCGCGTGTTCAACGCGGTCAAGGCCCGTGGTGCCGTGGCCGACTGGCAGACCCAGTTCCCGGACCAGCGTCCGCTGCTGTGCGTCGTCGACGAAGCCCAGATCATGCTGAACAAGGGCAGCAGCACCGACGAGGGCGAGCTGTTGTCGACCGCCCGGAGCCTGGGCCTGCGGTGCGTGTTCGCCTCCCAGACGGCCAATGCCTTCTACGCGCGCCTGGGCGAGGATTCCGCCAAGGCGTTCATGGCCAACTTCGTGTCGTGGAGCGTCATGAACTCCGCGCCGGCCAGCCACGCCTGGGCCAACGACCGCCTGAAGAAGCAGCGGGTGTTCGATTACAGCTACTACCTGACCGGCCAGTTTCAGCACATCCTGTCCAACGACTTCCAACGTGCCCACATGCAAGCCCTGACGGACCGTCGGAACGGCAAGCCCGAGATGAACCCGGGCCAGCGGCTGGACATGCTCAAGCGCCTGCGCTATGACCTGACCCGGCCCACGGACGTCACGTTGACGAAGAACGACCGTAAGGCGTTGAACGACGCGAACGATCACACCGGCCGTATGCCGCGGTCGCTGGCCAAGCTCGCCTGGATGTTCACGGGCGGGGCCGTCACCACCAACGTGTGGGAAGCCGTGCGCGGGACCGCGTCGCTCGCCGCCGGTCTGGCCGTTCGCACCAGCCAGTTCCTGACCCAGACCTTCATGGGCGGTGCGGTGAAGCACGACGACTACACGGCCCCGCCGTTCCAGATCGAGAACAAGGACAAGGACGGTCGTCCCGGCAAGTCCATCGACCTGTTCCACGAGGACGACTGGCACCTGCTCAACCACCCTCACGTGGGCATGATCAGCGTGAAGCGTGGTGGCGTGCCGCGTCGCGACCTCTGCGACACGATCGGGAAGCTCTCGATCGCGCAGATCCGCGAGTACGCCCGGTTGCAGGGCATCCAGACCGTCTACGACGAGATCGACCGCCGGGCCAAGATCGCCGCCAACGACGCGACGAAGGCCGCCGCCTGACCCTGCCAGCAAGCCCGGATTCATCCGGGCTTGTCCGTGCCCTGGCACGGGTTGACAGGCCGTTGAGAGCTGCTAAGTGTGGATGACGGACGCCCACCCGGCTATGTGGGCATCAACGAGGAGGAGACCTCATGCTGAGCACCACCGTTCCCGCCTACGCGTTTTGGGTCGGGCCGTCCTTCGTTCCCTCGCTCCTTGATCCGATGGGGACAGCTGACTTGGCTGCGGTCGGGATTTTCGTCGTTCTCGTGATCATGGCCCTGCTGTCGTTCCGGTTCTGGGTCTTTCGCCGCCAGCATGCCATCCACGTCCACAACCACGCGTGGATGACCAACAAGCTGGAGCAGTTCAAGCAGGCCCGTCGCGACGGGCGGCAACACGAGGACGAGGGCGACGACCTGGACTTCTCGCCGGCCGACGTCAGAAAGCTCGAGTGGGACATTCGAGCGGAACGCCGCCACGGCCACTTCTTCGTCGCCGGGCTCGCGTTCCTGGGGCTGCTCGCCGCCCTGTGCATCTGGGTCTTCGCGATCGCCTGGGCGAACTGGTGGGTCGAAGGGGGGTACCAGTGCAACGCGTCGGGCACGCTGCCGAACATCGTCTACAACCAGCTCGACCCGGAGGGACTCCAGACCAACGTGCTCGGTCAACGTGTGAACCTGTGCTCGCCGGGGATCTTCACGCAAGGCGCGCAGTTCTTCGCCAACCCGAAACAAGCCATCCGTGAGGCCCTGTACTGATATGAAACTCGATCCTCGTATCCAACAGGGCGCTGCCCTCCTCGCCGGCCTGTGCGTGCTGTTCGCCGCCACCGTCGGTGTGACCAAGCTCATGCACCGCCACACCGGACCCGCGCCGCTCACGCCGGAGCAGATCGTCGCCCAGCAGGTGGCGGCCAACCCGGCGCTGGTGTCCCGTGAGGCGTGCATCCGCCTGGCCCTCGTGCCGCTGCCGGCGTCGATGCAGGACCCGAACCGCAACCCGCTGCCCACCAAGGCCGATGCGCAGAAGCAGCCGGACGGGAACCTGCGCCACTGGCTGTCGCTGTTCAACCCGCCGCTGGCCAACATGCCGATGAACCACGACCAGCTCGTGATGGCGGTGATGGACACCATGCCGGAGGTCCAGCGCCGCCGTGATGCCGCGTCGCAGCGAGTCGCTGAGGCCATGCGCGAGATGAAGGTCTACCAGTCCATCTGCGCGAAGACCTCGACCGCGAAGGACCGCCTGGCCGTCGGCCTCTTCCGCATGCACCACGAAATCATCACCCACCTGCACCGTTCCCACTGAACCCCTCGACCAGGAGACCACCACCCGCTTCACCCTGTTGTTCAACACCGGGCCGCGCCCTGCGGCCCACGCACACCGGAGGAGACCACCGTGCACCCGCTGACCGTTTCGTTCTACATCGCCCACCCGCTGCTCGCCTGCCTGTTCGAGGCCCTCGTCCTGCTGGCGAGCGTCGCCCTCGTCCTGGGCGGTGCGTACCTCGGCTTCGTACTGGGCGCGCGTCGCCACGCCTCGCACGCGCTGCCCATCGAGCTGGACCACGAGGTGCAGCCCACCTGGATCCGCCCGGCCCGTCCGGCGTTCACGCAGGCCGAAGCCGGTGCCCGGCTGCGCGCCACGATCGCCTCGTTCAACGCCAACCGGACCGGCACGCTCGCCTGAGCATCGCCACCACCACCTGACCTGGGGGCCTCACGGCCCCCTTCGCGTTGCTGACGCCCCTGTGCCCTGGCACGTCGATTCGACGCCACCACGGGCCGAAGGCACCCGCCCCCTGCTTTTTGCCCGGGTTTCGACGCCCACGCGCACGACCCCTGCAAATAAATCCTGGAATCGCCTCTTTTGCGGGGCTATAGCTATTGACCGACCGATAGACCCTGCTAGGTTGAGAGTAGGAGGTTCGCAAATCCACACCTAACCGAGAGCACCATGCACCACCTGAACCCGCTCAACGTTCGCACCTGTGGTTGTGCCCTGGCACGGGCTAATGACCTCACGACCCGCAGCGGTTGCCACCCCTGCACCACCACCCCGACCCTTACCCATACCCCATCATGAACGACCTGATTGTCATCCCCACCCCCGAGAGCCTGCCCGCTCCTGTCCCCGCCACCGTGGCTGCTGTGCCCGCCCGTGTTCGCCGGAACGACGAGATCGACCGCGCCATCGCCCACTACCGCAAGCTGGTGGCCACCGGTGTTCGGGTCGACGTGCCCGGCAGCACGCCGGTCACCGCGCTGACCCTGTTCACCAGCGGCAAGGCCATCCACATCGCCCACGTGCCCGCCTTCATCCGGGCCGAGGCCGACACGATCGGGGTGTCCCCCAAGGTCCTCGCCGCCGTGGTGACCGCCGCCCTGAAGCGCCGCAGCGAGGCCGACGCGGCCAGCCTGGCCATGTCGACCGAGAGCAAGACCGCCTACGACCCGGTGAGCTACGCCTACGACGCCGAGGACGGCGTGGTGAAGGCCTACGACACCCGAACCATGGACCGCATCGACGGCAACCCGTCGTGGTCCGCCGGCTTCGGCCTGAAAGCCTGAGCACGACGCCCCCAGGAGACCGCATGGCCTACGAGCCCCGTCCGATCCTCACGACCACGCCTGGCCCTGCGCCCATCCCGGAGCGGTCCCACCGCGGCTACGTGTACGTGCTGTCGAACCCGTCCATGCCTGGGCAGGTGAAGATCGGTCGCACCGAGCGCAACCCCATCACCCGCCGTGACGAGCTGTCGCGCGCCACCGGGGTGCCCACGCCCTTCGTGCTGGAAAGCTGGGAGCTGTTCGCCGACTGCTGGAAGGCCGAAAAGGACGTGCACCGTGAGCTGCAGCGCCTGGGGCAACGCGTGTCCAACGACCGCGAGTTCTTCTGGGTCAGCGTGTCCCAAGCCAACGCGGTGTTGAAGCGCCTGGCCGCCCTCGAACACGGTGTCGATCCCGGTGCCCCGCCGAGCCGTCAGGCCCGTGCCGCCTCCGACGACCAGGTGGATCGGGGTGTGAAGCTGCTCTTCGGTCTGGACGGCCAGATGCGGGACGCCCGCCAGGCCCTCTCGAACTTCGAGCAAGCCGCCGCCCTCGGGTCCGCCCGTGGCCGCTACTACGCCGGCCGGGCCGCCCACGTGCTGGCCAACGATGCACGCCCGAAGGATCGCCCGGAGCTGGACCACCGCGCCCAGCACCACTACCAGACGGCCATGGCCCATCCCACCGACCCGTCCCGGGTGGCCGCCGCCGGATGGTCGGCCAAGCTCTTCTGGCAACGCCAGCAGTACGGGGCCGGGGAGAAAGCCTGGAACACCTTCCTGGAGCGCGCCGCGCAGCTCGACCAGCCGTCGAACGACGTGCTGACCCTGCTGCTGGACCAGATCGAGTTCTGCGTGAAGCACCGCAAGCTGTGGCGCTGCGCCGCGGTCGAGAAGCACCGCGATGCCCTGCTGGCCGCGGCCAAGCCGTCCTTCCACACCCTGGCCATCGTCGCGCTGCGCCGCGTCGGTCAGCCCTGGTGGCGCTGGCCCCTGTTCGTCGCCGTCGACGTGTTCCGCTGGAGCCCCATCGCGCTCACCGGCCTGGCCCTCACCGCCGCGCTCTACGTCGCCCTGGACGGGTGGTGGTGGGTCATCGCCCTGCTGGCCACGGTGGTCGCCGGCTGGTTCGAGCACCGCCCGAAGCGAACCCGCGACGACGGCACGCCGGGCCGCTACCCGCGCCGGTCGAACCGTTCCAACTCAAACCGTACGTCCGGTTACCAGCGAGGGGGCCAACGCTCCACGTACCGGCGCCGCTGAATCACAACCACCAGGAGGAGACGATGGAAACGGATCACAACGATGTGCTGGACTGCGAGGAGGGGCGCTACCCCTACCCGGACGAGTGCGTGAAGCTGGTGATGGGTCTGGAACGGAACCCTCGTGCCGCCATCCCGCGCATGGCCGCCATGGTCATCGTCAGCACGCTGGACGAACGGGCCGAGAGCATGTTCGAGACGTATTCCCCGGACTACGCTCGCCACACCGTCTCGTCGCTGCCGGATGTGCGGCAGCAGGAGCAGCAGCTCAGGGACCTGGACGCCCAGCGCCAGGACGGCTGGCTCCTGCGCAAACTGCGCTCGCCCTACATGGTCACCTACCGCGGGCCCATGGGTGTGCTGCAGCGCCGGTTCGTGCTCGCCCGGTCCGCCGCCCACGCCTACCACCAGGAGGTCCCCGAGCCTTACGTGGGTTCGGTGATCGCGTTGAGCGATCTCGACAAGGAACTGGCCCGGATGGAGCGCGCCAGGACCGGCGAGGAGAAGGTCGAATACGCATGGAACTATGCAAGGGGCGGGGACTTCGAGCGCCACACTGAGCGCGTGTGGGCCGCGATGCCGCCGGACGAGAAGGCCCGGTACACCGCCATTCTCGAGGCGATCAAGGAACAAGAGGCGATCAAGGAACAATCGCCCTGCGGGCCCCGTTCGCCCAACGAGGAGGACCGTCCTAGCTGCCGCACCCCCGAGGCACCCCTCGACGAAAAGGTCACCTACCCCATCCCCGACCACTGCGTGAAGTTGATCATCGGGATCGCGGGTTCGCTGGACGTTCATTCGCACCGGCAATACGCCCAGCCGATGGTGGTGGTCACCGCGACGGACGATCAGGGGGACAGGGCTTGGGACAGGGCGTTCAAGAAGCACTACCCCACGGCATACCCGCAGACGGTGGACGATCTGGACGACGTCCGGTGGCAGGTCCAGCAGCTCCGCGATCTGGATGCCAAAAACGGTGGCGGCTGGCTGTTCCGCTGGATGTTCAAGCCGTGCATGGTCGTGCACCGCGGGACCATGGGGGTCATGCACCGTAAGTTCCTGATGGCCCAAGGGCCTGTCGACGCCCGGCGCAAGGTCGTTCGCCCGCCCTACGCCGCATACGCCTTGACGCTGCAGCAGCTCGAAGCCCTGCTCGCCCGGATGGAGCGCGTGAAGGGCGGTGAAGAACCCGCGGACCACGTCTTGGATCACAACCGCGCCTCGAGTCCGTCCGCGTGACCCCATCCGTGCCAGGGCACAGGCTTGACGTGCCCTGGAATGCTGCTAAGTGTTGACCATCGCCCACCCGCCCGGTGGGCACCACCCAGGGAGGAACCATCATGCTCTACATCGTCGCCATCATCGTCGCGCTCGTCGTTCTCGTCGCGGTGTTCCGGAACACCCCCAGCTCGCTGTTCGGCGGCCAGAGCCTGGCCCAGCGCTTCAAGCAGAACCTCGATGCTGAGCGGGCCAAGCGCCCCCAGCGCTGAGCGAACCACCGCCACCATGTGCAAACGGGGCCATCGGCCCCGTTTCCCATTCCCCGCTCCGCCCGGGTGTCACTGCCAGCGGGCGCCGTCCATCTCCCGCTTGGCCGCGAGCACCCGCGCCAGGTGGTGCTGCCGGTGGTGCTTGAACGCGGCCTCGCTGGCTAGGGCCTCGATCGCCGAGCGCACGTCCTGCGTGAAAAAGATGTCCTCGAACGCCATCAGCTCGCCGTCGAACACGTCGTCGACGATCTGCCGCTTCAACGCCTGCCAGGCCGGCCCGTCGTCGACGGAGGTGCGCAGCGCGTCCAGGCGCCCGTGGCGGGTGTACATGGTCCACCAGCTCTCGTCCGCCTGCTCCGTCGCCGGAATCGCGTGGTGCCGGCCGTTGAGCGTGACGCCCACCGTCACCGTCATCGCCGGGTACACCGCGTCGAGCCCCTCCACCACCGCCGGCTCCTCCACCTGCTCCACCACCAGGCTGTTCAGGATGGCCGCCTGCGTCGCCCGGTGCTGTTCGGTCAGGTAGCTCATCGCACGCTCCCCAGGATCCGGTCGATGTCCACGCGCAACTGGGCCAGCCGTTGCGCCTGGTGGGGCTGCGTGCCGGGCGCCGCCTCGTTGAAGGCCACCCACCACCGCACCTCGGGGTGGTCCGACAGCACCGTCACGAGCAGCTCGTTCAGGCTCTGGTGGTGGCGACGGGCCACCGCCGTCGCTGCGTCGTGCAGCACCGGCGTCATGCGAAGCGTGGCGGTCCGTCGAGGGGTCTTGCAGGTGGTGGTCATCGGGTCCTCCGGTTCTGGGTGGTGGGCGGCCTACTCAACGTAGCAGGTCGATTCGGGACGGCAAGATCGGGGGTACCCCCGGATCAGCAGAGCTTCCCTGTCAGGAACCCGGACGCCTGCTGCCAGCGCTTGTCCGGGTAATACGAGAAGAGGTACGCCCCCTTCTTCAGGGTGTTGATCATCGGGACGATCACCCCCCGCTGGACCGCTGCGCAGCCCTCGGATTGCGACACGTGGCCCGTGGCCGCGCGCTCGTCGTTCACGTAGTCCGTGCCGTGCAGCCAGATCCCGCGCTCCACCGCGTGGTCGTTGATGCCCTTCTCCAGCCCCACCATGCTCATCGCCGGGCCGAACTGGCTCTTGAACGGACTGCCCAGCTCGAACAGGCCCAGGCTGGACTGCTCGCTGTCCGGCTGGTTCGAGAACGACCGGGCGTAGAGCCCTGCGCCCGACCCGCGCCCGTGCAGGACGTACTCGTTCCAGAGGAGCGTGCCGCTGCGCAGGTCGAAGACCCAGAGCCGGCGCGCGGTGCTGGGCAGGGAGTAGTCGATCACCACCAGGCGGTCCTTGTCCCCGTAGTGCTTCGCCGCGCATTCCATCGCCCGCATGGCCAGGTGCAGCGCGTCCTGGTTGATCGTGGGCGCCGCCGCGAGGAGCTGCTCCTCCGTCACGCGGAACGTCGAGGGCTGCACGATCACCGGGGCCACCCCCATCCGCGTGGGCCAGAACGAGCCCACCAAGCGCTCCGGCATCCGGGTGAAGCGCGTGAGCCGCGGTGACGCGTCGAACACCGGGGCCGCGTCGTCGAAGGACGCCGGCACGTCGACCAGGGACGCGGGTTGGGGAATCGCGGGAACCGCGACATCGACCGGCTCCGGGGTGTGCCCTGGCACGGCCTCGAGCGAACTGCGGCAAAGCGCGAACGCAGCAAGGCAGGTCGCGGTGAGCACCACCAGGCGGTGGGCGATGGGTTTGAACGTCGGGTACAAGGTCTCCTCCGAGAACGTGTGGTGATCGCCTCCTTGTCGTGTTGTTGGCGACGGTGGGTGGTGGGCCCCTGAGCGGGGGGCCCGTGGTGGCTCAGCGCGGGCTGAACCGTGAACGGGGACGGTAAGCCTCCACCCCGTTGTTCTGGTCGAACACGACGGCGCTGGGCCGGATCACGCTCGGTTCGATGCGGTCCTCCACCCGCCGCACGTCCAGGCGATCGCCCAGGCTGCGCCGGTTGGGAACGTTGATGCCGGCCGAGGGGGTGCTGATCTCCGCGTCCCGCCCGTTGGTGTCGATGCGAGGACCACGGCTGACCCGCACGTCCGCCATGCTGAACTTGCGGCGTCCGCCGTCGATGCGCTGCCCTTCGACGTCCAGGGCCTTCGGCTCGTTGGTCAGCAGGTCGCGCGGCACGATCGTCACGCCGTCCGCTTCCAGCTTGCGAACCCGCGCCAGCTTCGCGGTGGCCCAGGCCTGCCGCTGCTGGAGCTGACGGATCTGCTCCGCCTGCATCGCGATCGCTTGGCTTTGCATCTGGACGGTGAGCATCACCAGGATCGCCTCGAGCATCTCGAGCAGCGCCTCGATCGGCTTGCCGATCATCGCCTTCAGCTCCTCGTCGGGTTCGATCGAGACGTCGTACAGGCCTTCTGGGGTGTATCCGTTGCGGGTGGTCATCGGGGTCTCCTGGTGCGCATCGCTGGCGCGTTTTCCTCTACCTTCAACCTAGCAGGACGTACAGGCCGGTCAAGCCTCTTGGACGTGCTTTTCCATCCCGTCCGACGAACGTTTAACCCGTGCCATAGCACGCTCAAAATATTTTCCCAAGTCGCTTGACTCGGCGTTTTAACCCGTTAGGTACAGAGGTGTCGGGCCCGGAGAGGAGGCCCCTGGATCGTCAAGGGAGGAGAACCGTGACGCGTAAGACCAAGTACCGCCTGAAACAGCTTGGGGCCGTGGCCCTGGCCATGATCACCGGGCTGGAAGCCCTGCCCGCCTTCGCCCAGAGCGATGCGGAACGCAACGTGAGCGACAGCACCGGTCAGCCGCAGGCCGCGGTGGTGAGCTACGTGCAGGACCCGGTTCCCCAGACGCCGTTCCTCTTCCCGAGCGTGTCGTTCCAGCCGCTGGGTTCGAAGGACTTCCACCTCTACGTGGACCTGAACCTTCACGCGTACCACTTCGACCGTCAGGCCAAGAAGGAATACGACTTCAACGAGAACAACTGGGGCGGTGGCCTGGAATACACCAACGACGTCATCGGGGTGATGGCCGGCTACTACCGGAACAGCATCTGGCGCCCGAGCTGGTACGTGCTCGCTCGCTACACCCCGGTGCAGCTCGACATCACGTCGAAGGACCGGGTGAACGTCGGGATCGTGGCCGGTGCTCTGAGCGGCTACATGAAGAACACGATGGTGCCGGGTTTCACGTACACGCCCGTTCTGAACGCCCTGGGTGCCACGTGGGTCAAGACGCCGACCTCGGTGCCGGGCCAGGAGCCCCGTGGGTTCATGCCGGCCGCCGGCCTGATCGTGTCCTACGAGCACGAGCACAAGTGGGGCGTGAACCTCATCGCCGTGCCCAACGTCAAGAGCGCCGGCATCTACGGCTTCCTTGGCATCCAGGGCCGCGTCGCCATCCCGTCGTCCTGGTTCTGATCAACCGATCGCTGCACCCCGTTTCACCCGCTGCCCGTCGTTCCAACCACAAACCTTGAGGAGACCTATACATGATGTTTGCATCTTCCCATCCCATCCTTCGCCGGACGTCCCTGGCGGTGGCTGCGCTGACGCTGTTCGCGTCGATGTCGGCCACCGCCCAGGTCGTGCAAGGCACCGGGGCCACCGCTGACTCGACGTCGGTGGCGTTGGGCAACAACTCGAACGCCGCGAACTCCAGCGTCGCCGAGGGGCCCAACAGCACCGCCACCGGCATTTTCAGCGCCGCCGTGGGCGCCAACTCGCAAGCAACCGCTCAGAACAGCTCTGCGTTCGGCTACCAGTCGAACGCCTCCGCCACCGGTGCCACCGCGATCGGTACCGGCTCCGCCGCCAGTGGGGTGAACGGGTTCGCCGGCGGAAGCGGTGCCAGCGCATCGGGCTCCAACTCGGTCTCGATCGGGACCAACGCCATCGGTGCCGCAGACTACTCCATCTCGTTCGGCGAGGGTGCCAACGTCGCCGCCGCGTCCACCAACGGCATCGCCATGGGCGAGTCGGCGGGCGTCTTCGCGGTGGGCGGGATCTCCATCGGTACGTCGGCCGCGGTGTACGGTATCTACGGGATCGCCAACGGGGCGAACGCACGCTCCACCGGTGCGTACAGCGTGGCCCTCGGCTACGGGTCCAATGCCTCGCAGGACAACAGCGTGGCGCTGGGCAACGGGTCCACGACCTACAGTGTGAACGGCACCTCGGGGATGACGATCCGAGGCACGGGCTACACCTTCGCAGCCGCGACGCCGACCGGCACCGTCAGCGTCGGGACCGTGGGCGGTGAGCGCACGATCACCAACGTGGCCGCCGGCCAGGTGAACGCCAACAGCACCGACGCGGTGAACGGCTCGCAGCTCTACGCCGCCACCCAGGCGATCGAAGCGCTGACCAGCGGGACCAGCCTGGTGGCCCAGCCGAGCGGTACCAGCGGCACCATCACGGTGGGCGCATCGACCGGTGGCACGACCGTGGACCTGACCGGGACCAGCGGTGCGCGCACCCTCACGGGCGTGGCCGCCGGCAGCGTGTCCGCCACCAGCACCGACGCGGTGAACGGTTCGCAGCTCAACACGACGAACCAGACCGTGTCGTCGCTGAGCACCCAGGTGTCGACCAACACCACCAACATCGCGTCGAACACGTCGTCGATCAACGCGATCAACTCGGGCCTGAGCAACGGCACCGTGGGTCTCGTGCAGCAGACCTTCGGCTCGCCGGGCAACGGTTCGATCACGGTGGGCGCGTCGACCGGCGGGACCTCGGTGGACTTCACCGGGACCAGCGGTGCGCGCACCCTCACCGGGGTGGCCGCCGGCACGGGCAGCACCGACGCGGTGAACGTGGGTCAGCTCACCGCCGCGCTCGCCAACGTGACCAGCGCCACCTCCAACGCGGTGTCGTACGACAGCTCCGCGAAGACCAGCGTGACGCTTGGCGGCGTCGGGGCCACCACGCCGGTGATCTTCACCAACGTGGCACCCGGTGCGCTCACCGCCACCAGCACGAACGCGGTCAACGGTTCGCAGCTCTTCGCGACCAACCAGGCCGTGTCGTCGCTGGGCACCCGGGTCACCGCGCTGGAAGCTGCCGAAGGGACGTCCTCGGGGGTGTCCGCCGCCTACGTGCAGCAGCAGGTCGCTGCGGCCGTGTCCTCGGCGAACACCTACACCGACCAGCAGTCCGCTGCTGCGGTGACGTCGGCCAACGGGTACACCGACCAGGCGATCGCCAAGATCCCGACCACCGGTTCCGGTTCGGGTGATGCGACGACGGTTCTGCAGTCCGCGAACACCTACACGGACCAGCAGACCGCCCAGACCCTGTCGCAGTCGAAGACCTACACCGACCAGCAGGCCGCTCAGACGCTGTCCCAGTCGAAGAGCTACACCGATCAGCAGGTCGGCGCCCTCTCGAACAGCGTGGATCAGCGGTTCGACGCGGTGAACCGGGGGATGAACGATCTCAGCAACCGCATCGACGGTGTGGGGGCCATGTCCGCTGCGGCTGCGTCCGCGATGTACAACCCGGACAGCGCCCACGACACCCAGGCGGCCATCGGGGTGGCGAACTTCCGCGGCCAGTTCGGCTACTCGGTGAAGGTGTTCCACCGGTTCGGCCCGAACGCCGTGGTCAACCTCAACGTCGGGGGCGCCACCGGTGCGGCCGGCGTCGCGGTAGGCGGTGGGGTCAACATCGGGTTCTGACCCACGGTCCGACGTCGAGCACAACGCCCACTTCGGTGGGCATTTGTCCGTGCCAGGGCACGGGTTGACAGCCCTGGCAATGCTGCTAGATGTGGACCACGGACGCCCGCCCCGTCGCGCGGGCATCACTCGGGAGGAGACCCTTTCATGCTCAAAACGACCATCACCGCCGCACTGCTCGCCGCTTCGCTGGTCAGCGGGGCCGCGATCGCTGCACCCCAGCCGTACACCCTGCTGAACGATCTGAAGACGCCGCAGCAACTGACCGCCGACGGTCAGGCCTCGGTCGAGGGCTACAGTTTCCTCCCCACCGACGGTTATAGCTTCCTCACCACCGGCTTCGTGCACGGCCTGGTGCTGGGTGAAGCGCTGCCGGCCCGCTGCTCGAAGAGCACCACGCCCGAGCAGCTTCCCTGCTCCATCCCCGTGCCGGGCGCGTCGAACCTCCACGTGATCGCCGGGCTGCACCCGGACGCCAACGACGGCGCGTACGAAACCAGCGCCCTGGCGGTGACCGGTCTGGGCAACACGATCGTGGGGATCGGTCAGCCCCTGGGCGCCACCGACGAAGCGGTGTCCGCCACCGCGAAGGACCTGCTGTTCTTCCTGGGCTCGCCCAGCGAAGCGAGCGCGACTCAGGCGACCTTCGACAAGACGACCTACGCCGTGACCATCGTGCGCGGCGAGGGCCCGACGGGTCCCTTCGCGAACGTGTGGGCGTATCAGAAGGCCGCGTTCCCGGTCACGAAGGTGCCGTACGTGGCGGGCACCGCGCCGATCGCCAACCTGCTGCGCTGGAAGCAGGAGGTCTTCATCGCCCCCTGAGCCGTGCCCACGGGCCCGCGCCGGATGTGAAAACGCCCCGAGTTCGGGGCGTTTGTCGTTGAAGCATCCAGGGTTTTTGGGGTTCGGGTTTCAGAAGGTTTTGCGCCCCGGCCCCGGTGGCAGGGGTTCGCCCCGCTCGTCGTCCAGCGCGTCGAACTCCGAGCGCAGGACCGCGTCGTCCTGCCGGACCTGGCTCAGGCGCATGGCCTCGCCCAGCACGCCGATGTACGCCTCGTGGAACGGGGTGCGCTCCCGCAGGTTCGGCCAAGGTCGTGCCATGGCTTCCGGCATCGGGAGCCAAACCACCTCCAACGACTTGTCGTCGAGCCGTTCGCCCAGAAGTTCCTCTGGCCCGGTCAACGCGTGCCCCACCAACTGGTCGGTGCCGACCTTGGCGAACCACGGTTGGTCGTCGAGCAGATCCGCCATGGTCTCGAAGCGCAGGGCCCGGCGGTCGCGAACTGTCGCCTCGCGCGGGTTGTTGACCTTGTGGTTCTCGCGCCAGGCCCGCAGGTCCCGCATGAGGTACGTGACCGACGGCTTGCGGCCGGTGTGCTTGGGGCCGTCCTCCTGCTTCGCCTGCGTGTAGACGGGCCCCCGCCCCTCGCTGCGCATGCGTTCCAGGGTGCGCGCGGAGCGCCCCAGGAACAGGGCGGCCACCGGCTCGCTCACGCTCTGTTCGTCGTGCAGCGACGCCGCGACGTTCATCCGCCGGACCGCCACCTCGTCGTCCAGCATTTCGATGCTGATCATGCTGCTTCTTCCTCGTCGTCGGTCCCGTCGTCGTTCTCGTCGTCCAGCGGCACCTTGTCCAGCCCTCGCACCTCAATGCCGGGCCGTGGGCTCGGCCATTTTAGCGGCTCGGGCTCCCACAAGCTCATCGGCGTGATGTCCGGCGACGTGGCGATCAGCATGTTGAAGAACGGTGGGTAGGTCGATAGGATGGTCAACTCCACCGTCTGCATTGCCTCACGCAGACGCTCAGCATCCGGGATGGTGTACCGGGTCGTGACGTTCGACAACTCCGCCTTGTTTTGCAGCGTGCGCGCGACGTTGGGCGTGACGGAATCCTCCTTGGCGATCCGCTGGTCAGTCTGGGACCGGGCGTTGACGAAGTGATTCAGCAGCTTCTTGGTCGTCTCCTCGCTGAAATGAAGGGTGTCGGTAACACCACCGAACGTACGCCTCAAGTCGTGCATACCCAGCGCCGACACCGGAACCTGAAAACGGGTGCCGTCCGGGTCTGTCTTGATCGTCCACTTGATGATCCCAGCGTCCCGGCATAGGTAGGTCCGCAGGGACTTGCTGTCCTTGTAGTGGGGGGTCTTGCGCAACCGCGACTCCGACCGGGGCGGGAAAACCCAACGCTTGCGGGACGCCCGACGGAACGGATCCGGGTCCGCTGCCGCTTCCTGATCCCGGATCACCAGACGCTCCTCGAGGATCTTGCGCGCTCCCCGGCAAATACACAGGACAAAATCCAAGCGGTTCTTAGTGTCCCGCATGGTCACGTAGCCGTTCTCCAGGTCGACGAACGACACCCGCGCGGCCTCCTCTGGCGTGATCTGGTCCAGCCACATGAGGTCGGAGCATTCCTGCGACCTGCACCCCCAGAGGGTCGCCAACAACAGGTAATCGCAACCGGTGCGGTTTTCCTTGCGCCGGTGGTAGATCGCTCGCAGCCACGGACCCATGCTCCTCTCAAGGGTGAGCGGCTGGCGCCGACCCGTCAGTTTGTAGTGGTTCTCCAGCTCCTGGCGTGTGCGGTACCGGTTTTTGAGGATGTTGAACGGGTTGTAGGTCAGCACCGGGCGCTCGGCCCGACGTTGGGCCATGCGCGCCTCCTTCTCCACCGCATGGTTCACCGCGGTGGACGCCCACCGGAAGGTTTGCTCCGCCGTCGTGGGAGCCTTCGCATTGATCGCCTCGAAGGCGTCGACGATCTCATCGTCCAGGAGGTCGTTGATCCGTTTGTTCTTCCAAACCTCGAGTTTGCGCACGGCCTTGTCGTAAGACCTTAAACTACTGGCTTTCGCCGGGCGCTTTCGGTGCATGAGGTCGTGCCTGTAAACGTCCAGCGCTTCGCCCAGCGTCAGATCCCGTTCGTCGCGGTTGCGTTTGTCCGGGCCCGGTGCCCGTCCCGTTTCGACGATGCCGTCCAGCACCTCGTGCGCTTTCTTGCGCGCCTGCTGAACGGTCATCTCCGTGACGCGGCCCAGGGTCGCGCGAATCACCGCGCCCGGTCCGGATGCGCGCACCCGCTTCTGAACGATGAACGACGCGTTGCTCGCGGTCACCTTGATGCCGAACCCCGTGGGGCCAATGGCGTCGGTGACCACGTACGGTTGCCGATCCGGGTTCGCCGGCCACTTGTCCGGTGGCACCCCGACCTCGGGCCGGACGTCGATGTGCAACGCGCTGGCGATGGTAGCTGTGATCTCGATTTTCATGATTTGTATGCCTGGATGAGCCTGTATGCCCAGAAACGACCTCGCAAGCCGATTCTATTACACTGGCATACGCCCGGCATACTTCTTGGTGCGGGCTATTGGCGGTAAATGCCACGCTACGCATCAGCACCGAACACTTGGAGAGGCCCGCCCAGTATGGCGTTGAAGGAAACAGACCGCGCAAACCCCAGTGGAACGGAGGGGGTAAAAACCCACACTCCGTATATGCAGCAGTACCTTCGCATCAAGGCGGATCATCCGGGCACGCTGGTGTTCTACCGGATGGGCGACTTCTACGAACTCTTTTTCGAAGATGCGGAAAAAGCCGCACGTCTGCTCGATCTGACACTCACGCAACGGGGCGCGTCGGCAGGCAATCCGATCAAGATGGCCGGCGTGCCGCACCACGCGGTCGAGCAATATCTGGCCAAGCTCGTGAAGCTCGGCGAATCCGTCGCGATCTGCGAGCAGATCGGCGATCCGGCTACGTCGAAGGGCCCGGTGGAGCGCAAAGTGGTGCGCGTGGTCACGCCGGGCACGCTTACGGACGCCGCGCTGCTGTCCGACAAGAGCGATGTCTACCTGCTGGCCATGTGCGTCGCCCACAATCGGCGCGGCGTCGCGACCAGCGTCGGCCTCGCGTGGCTGAATCTGGCAAGCGGCGCATTGCGCCTCGCCGAAGTCGCGCCCGACCAGGTGGCGGCCGCGCTCGAACGGATTCGTCCCGCGGAAATTCTGGTAGCCGACACGCCCAGCGACTCGGCGAGCTGGACGCCGCCGGTCAACGCGGGCGCCCTCACCCGCGTGCCGGTCTGGCACTTCGACATCAACTCGGGCACGCAGCGCTTGTGCGATCAGCTGGAAGTGGCCGGGCTCGACGGCTTCGGCGCGCATTCGCTGACCTGCGCGTGCGGCGCAGCCGGCGCGTTGCTGCTGTACGCCGCCGCCACGCAAGGCCAGCAGTTGCGTCACGTGCGCAGTCTGAAGGTCGAATACGAGTCCGAATACATCGGCCTCGACCCCGCCACGCGCCGCAACCTCGAACTGACGGAAACACTGCGCGGCACCGAGTCGCCCACGCTGTGTTCGCTCCTCGACACCTGCTGCACCACCATGGGCAGCCGTCTGCTGCGCCATTGGCTGCATCATCCGCCGCGCGAATCGGCGGTGGCGCAAGCGCGCCAGCAGGCGATCGGCACCTTGCTCGACGCGCCGCCGGGCGCGGGCGTCGACGCGTTGCGCGGCGCGTTGCGGCAGATCTCGGACATCGAGCGGATCACCGGGCGTCTCGCGCTGCTCTCGGCGCGGCCTCGCGATCTGTCGAGCCTGCGCGATACCTTCATTGCATTGCCCGAGTTGCGCACGCAGCTCGCGGCCGTTTCGCCGAATGCGGATTCGCTGGCGCGCATCGACGCTTCGCTCGAGCCGCCGCAAGCCTGCGTCGAACTGCTCAGGCGCGCGGTCGCCCAGGAACCGTCGGCCATGGTGCGCGACGGCGGCGTGATCGCGCGCGGCTACGATGCCGAGCTGGACGAGTTGCGCGATATTTCGGAAAACTGCGGGCAGTTCCTGATCGACCTCGAAACCCGCGAGCGCGCGCGCACGGGCATCGGCAATCTGCGCGTCGAGTACAACAAGGTGCATGGCTTCTATATCGAAGTCACGCGCGGCCAGACCGACAAGGTGCCGGACGACTATCGCCGCCGTCAGACCCTGAAGAACGCCGAGCGCTACATCACGCCGGAACTGAAAACGTTCGAGGACAAAGCGCTGTCCGCGCAGGAACGCGCGCTCGCCCGCGAACGCTCGCTTTATGACGCGTTGCTGCAGGCGCTGCTGCCCTTCATCCCGGATTGCCAGCGGGTGGCTTCGGCACTCGCCGAGCTCGATCTGCTCGCGGCCTTCGGCGAGCGCGCCCGCGCGCTCGACTGGGTCGCGCCGACGTTCTCGCCGGAGGCCGGCATCGAAATCGAGCAGGGACGGCATCCGGTTGTCGAGGCGCAGGTCGAGCAGTTCATCGCCAACGACTGCACGCTTACGCCCGAGCGCAAACTGCTGCTGATCACCGGTCCGAACATGGGCGGCAAGTCCACCTTCATGCGGCAGACCGCGCTGATCGCGCTCCTCGCGTATGTGGGCAGCTACGTGCCCGCGCGGCGCGCCGCCTTCGGCCCGATCGACCGTATCTTCACGCGTATCGGCGCGGCGGACGACCTCGCCGGCGGCCGCTCCACCTTCATGGTCGAGATGACCGAGGCCGCCGCGATCCTGAACGACGCCACGCCGCAGAGCCTCGTGCTGATGGACGAGATCGGCCGCGGCACCTCCACCTTCGACGGCCTCGCGCTGGCGTGGGCCATCGCGCGGCATCTGCTCGCGCACAACGGCTGCCATACACTCTTTGCCACCCACTACTTCGAACTGACGCAGTTGCCGGCGGAGTTTGCGCAGGCGGCCAACGTGCACCTGTCGGCGGTCGAACATGGGCACGGCATCGTGTTCCTGCACGCAGTCAGCGAAGGGCCAGCGAATCAGAGCTACGGTCTGCAGGTCGCGCAACTCGCCGGCGTGCCGAATGCGGTGATTCGCGCGGCGCGCAAGCATCTTGCGCATCTCGAACAGCAGTCGGCCGCACAGCCCGCGCCGCAACTCGATCTGTTCGCCACGCCCTTGCCAATGCTGCTCGAAGACGCGGATGACGAGCGCGACGCGAAGGAGAAGCCGCCTGTGTCGCCCGCCATGCAGGCGCTCGTCGAGCGCTTGCGCGGCATCGATCCGAACGATTTGCGGCCGCGCGAAGCACTCGACCTGCTGTACGAATTGCATGAACTGGCCGCGGCGCCGGATGCGGATCATTGACGCACACAGGCGCTCGCAGCGTCCGCGCAAACTTCGCGCGGCGCTGACTCTCGCCCTCCTCACGCTCTCGGGAGGCGGCGTGCCGCTGGCGGGGTTGTCGGCGGGGTTGTCGGCGGGGTTGGCAATCTTCGCGCCGGCGGCCCACGCCGACACGCCGCGCTACACCTTCGCGGTCATCGCCAACACGATGCAAAGCAGCGCCGACGAAACCCCGACGCAGCGGCTGATCGAAGCGATCAGCCGCGAGCGCGACATGTCGTTCATCGTGTACGACGGTAATCTGAAGGGCGCGAAAGAGGCCTGCCGCGACGCGCTGTACGAACGTCGGCACGCGTTGCTCGAAACGTCGCGGCCCGCCCTCTTCTTCATTCCCGGCCAGCATGACTGGGCCGATTGCGGCACGGCCGAGGCCGGCGGCTTCGATCCGGTCGAGCGGCTCGATCTGTTGCGTCAGACACTTTTCGCCGACGCCACGTCGATGGGGCAGAACCCGATCGCACTCACGCGTGAAAGCGAAGTCTCGCGCTTTCGCCCGTATCGCGAGAACGTGCGCTGGCAAGCGGGCGACACCGTGTTCGTCGGCCTGAACGCGCCGAGTCCCAACAATCATTATCTGACCGCGGGCGGACGCAATGGCGAATTCGAAGATCGCGTGATCGCCAACGCGTTCTGGCTCGAACACGCCGGCGAGTTCGCGAAACGTCGCGACGCGCGCGCGATTGTCGTGTTCATTCAAGGCGATCCGGACCCGGAGCGTTACGAACGCCCCGACCGTTTTGCGTGGCTGCGGTTTGCGCGCAACACCCGCCGCGACGGCTTCCTGGAATTCAAGCGCAGCCTCGTCAAGCTCGCGCAGATATTCCACGGACCGGTGCTGGTGATTCATTGCGACGACGAACGCGCGAGCGCCGGCTTTGTGATCGATCAGCCGCTACGCAACGACAAGGGAATGCTGGTGACGAATCTCACGCGTGTCGCGCTCGCGCCGCATGACCGTCTCAATCAGTGGATTCAGGTTGAAGCGGACCTTGGCAGAAAACCGCCGTTCCGCGTGAGTGTGCGCGACGTGCCAAAGCAAATGCCGATGCCCACGGCGCAACCCGTAATGCCGCGCGACGAACCGGCGGCTTCGATGCCGGCTGTACCGGCGCTCGGCCCCGCTTCGGAATTGCCGCCGCTGCTGCAGTCGCCGGGCGATTCGCAACTGGATCAGCAACCGCGCATACCGGCCGATCAGGGCGGCGGTGGATACGGGCCGGCCACTTCCACTCCGCCCGCTTCCGCTACGCAGCCGCGCACGCCAGGCGCTACTTCAAGCGTGCCCGGCCTGCCCGCCAGCTCAGTGCAGCGTGGGCCCTGACTTGTCTTCTTCATCGTCCTCGTCGTCGTCGAGAACTTCCAGGCCGTCGGCGCCGTGCGCGTGTTCATGCTGGATTTCGTCTTCGGTAGCGGGACGCACGTCTTTCACGGTCAACGCGAAACGCAGCGCCATGCCGGCAAGCGGATGGTTACCGTCGAGCACCACCTTGTCTTCCGCGACGTCGGTCACCACGTAGACGAGCGAATCGAGATCCTCGTCGCCCTCTTCCGGCGTGCCCTCGAATTGCATGCCGACTTCGAGCGGTTCCGGGAAGCGATCGCGCGGCTCGATCTTCACGAGATCGGGATCGTATTCGCCGAACGCGTCTTGCGGCTCGAGCTGGATCTGGGTCTCGAAGCCGGCCTCGTGGCCGTCGAGCTCTTCCTCGATCTTGGGGAACGTGCCATCATAGCCGCCGTGCAGATAGACCATCGGCTCGTCGCTTTCTTCAATCAGATTGCCCTGCGCATCCGACAGCTTGTAAGCGACCGACACGACGGTGTTCTTTGCGATTTTCATTCGATTCTCCAGAATACAACTCACATTATACGATGCCCAAGCGGCCCACTGACCACCCGGCCGACGCTGCATCGGCACGGAATTCGTCGCCGGCTTCAAAGCCGGCCCTGCCCGCTGCTCCGGTTCTGCCGCCCTCGCCAGACACGCCGACACCGCTGCTCGGCAATCTCACGCCGTCGCAATTCATGCGCCGCTACTGGCAGAAGAAGCCATTGCTGATTCGCCAGGCGATTCCGAACGTCGAGGCACCGCTCTCGCGCGAAGCATTTTTCGAACTGGCCGATCGGGACGAAGTCGAGGCACGTCTGATCACGCATTTCCGCAATAAATGGCAGCTGGAGCACGGTCCGTTCGCGCCTGACGAACTGCCGTCGCTCAAGCAGCGCGCGTGGACCCTCCTCGTGCAAGGCGTGGATCTCTACGACGACCGCGCGCGCGCCTTGCTCGACCGCTTCCGTTTCGTGCCGGACGCGCGCCTCGACGACCTGATGATCTCGTATGCAAGCGACGGCGGCGGCGTAGGCCCCCACTTCGATTCCTACGATGTGTTTCTTTTGCAAGTAAAAGGCAAGCGACGTTGGCGCATCAGCGCGCAGAAAGATCTGACACTGCAAGCCGGCTTGCCGTTGAAAGTTTTACAGAATTTCCAGGCCGAAGAGGAATGGCTGCTCGAACCGGGCGACATGCTGTACCTGCCGCCGCACATCGCGCATGACGGAATCGCCGAAGGCGAATGCATGACCTGTTCGATCGGTTTTCGCGCGCCCTCCACGAGCGAATTGACCGCGCAGTTCCTCTACCATCTGGCCGAGCGCGGCGAGGCGGCGGGCAGCGCGGGTGCGCTTTATCGCGATCCGCAGCAGCCCGCTGTCGAGCGTCCGGCCGAACTGCCGGCCGCGCTGGTCGAAAGGGTTGGCGCAATCCTTGCTGGCATCAAATGGAAAGAGCAGGATATTGCGTCGTTCCTTGGTACGTATCTCAGCGAACCCAAGCCGAGTGTCGTCTTTGATCCGCCGCAAAGGCCGCTTAATGAAGCACGTTTCATCAGTCAGGCATCGAAGTCGGGTATTCGACTGGACCGGAAGACTAATTTGTTGTACAACCGCCGTTTTTTCTTCGTAAATGGAGAGGAAACGTCATTCGACGGCGCAAAAAAGTGGTTGTTTGACCTCGCAGATCACCGGTCTATGAGTGCGAAACGCTTTGTAACACTCTCACACGATTCGTCGGTGACAGCACGGCTACACGAGTGGTATTGTGCGGGCTGGATACAAGTGGGCGAGCTTGCGTAACTCCGCCTACCTGCTATACCGTACAGTGAAATTTTGTATGAGAAAGACAACGTATTGACCCCGGATTTATGGATTGTCAGTACGAAAGTGCATATAATTTCCGCCCAAGCCGTAGGGAAGATTCCAGCTCGTCAGAAGAGCGTCTCCACCAGCGGCCCAGGTCGGTGTTGGAGCACATTACCGGTTTTATTTTGCGCTGTTGCTTACCTTTAAACCATAAAAGGACGTGATCATGAAGAAATCCCTCCTCGTAGCATCCCTGTTGGCAGCTGTGGCACTGGCTGCATGCAACAAGAGCAACGACCAGGCCGCTGCCCCGGCTAGCGACGCAGCTGCTGCTTCGGCACCGGCTGCCGCAGCTTCGGATTCGGCTGCTGCTGCTTCGGGTGCTGCTGCTGCTGCGAGCGACGCTGCTGCTTCGGCTACGACCGCTGCTTCGGACGCAAGCGCTGCTGCTTCGGACGCTGCTGCTTCGGCTGCTGCCCCGGCTTCGGGCGCAAGCCAGTAAGCTGCTGCATAGGGTTCGCCTCTGGGCGAAAACTGCATCGGGAAATCATCGCGATTTCCCGGGCGGTAAAGCAAAACGCCACGGATTCACATCCGTGGCGTTTTGTCATTTAAGCGCCGCTTTTTCAACGGCGTTCAGTGATTCCAATCCAATTCCAATCAGCCTCGATCGGCGTCAATCAGCTTATTGAGCCGGTGTTGCGTTCTCTTCAAAGAACTCGCGCACCACCTCGATCTCACGTGTGCGTTTGAATGGCGGCAGGCTTTGCCAGATACGGCGCCCATACGGTTTATCGACGAGGCGCGTGTCGCAGATCATCAGCACGCCGCGATCGGTCTCAGCGCGAATCAGGCGCCCTGCGCCCTGCTTCAGCGTAATCACGGCCTGCGGCAACTGATGCACGGCGAACGGGCTCAAGCCCTTCTTGGTGAGCGCGTCGAGACGCGCCGACAGAACGGGATCGTCGGGCGGAGCGAACGGCAGCTTGTCGATCACCACGAGCGACAAAGCGTCGCCGCGCACGTCCACCCCTTCCCAGAAACTCTGGCTGCCCACCAGAATCGCATTGCCGTACGACCGGAACCGATCCAGCAACTCGGTACGGCTCGCATCGCCCTGCACGAGCAGCGGATAGTCCCAGCCGCGCGCTTCGATCGTGTCGCGCAGCTTCGCCGAGATGCGGTCCACCGCGCGCAGCGTCGTGCACAACATGAAGACGCCGCCGCCCGATGCCTCGATCGCCGGCAAGGCGGCGTCGAAGACGGCGTCGGTGAACATCGGCGAGGACGGCTGCGGCAAATTGCGCGGCACGTACAGCAGCCCCTGCGTCGGATAGTCGAAAGGACTGGGCAGCGTCATTGAACGTTTTGCGTTCAGACCCATCTGCGCGGCATAGTGCGTGAAATCGCCGCGCACCGACAACGTAGCCGACGTGAAGATCCACGCGCGCGGCACGCCGGCGCGCTGCTTCGCAAAGATCGGCGCGACCGACAACGGCGTTTCGTGCAATTGCACGGTATGTGCGAAGACTTCGATCCAGCGCACCTTTTCGTTCGGGTCGGCGCGCTCGGCTTTGCCGTCCGCCGAGGTGGCATCAGCCGCCTCGCGCTCGGTCTGCGTGGGCGGCGTGGTCCAGCCGGCGAGCACGCCCTGCAACTCGCGCGCGCGGCGCAGACACGCGCCGATCGATTCGGCGCGCTCGGCCTGACCCGCCAGCGCGGACGCGAGGGCATCGAGTTCCGTCTCCAGCGTTTCGAGCGCGGGAAACAGCGGATGGTCGTCCGGCAACTGGCCAATCGACAGGCGCACCGAGTCTTCCTTGAAGGCAAGCCGGACATCGCGCGCCGCACGTTCGAGCGTCGAGCCGAGCGTGACCCAATCCACCGTTTCACGCGCGTGGCCCAGACCTTCAGCCACCGAATCGCGCGCCAGTTCCAGAAACTGCGTGGTCGAAAGCGTCTCGCCGAAAAACAGCGTGGCTGTTTCGGGCAACTGGTGTGCTTCGTCGAAGATGATGGTATTGGCGGTAGGCAGCAACTCAGCCATGCCCGTATCGCGCAACATGATGTCGGCGAAAAAGAGATGGTGGTTGACCACCACGATATCCGCCTGCTGCGCCTCACGGCGCGCCTGCATTACGAAGCAGTCCTTGTAATGCGGACACTCCTGGCCGAGACAGTTTTCGCGTGTCGACGTGACCATCGACCACACCGCGGCCGTTTCGGGCACGCTGGCCAGTTCGGCCTTGTCGCCTGTGCGCGTGATCTTCGCGAAGCGCACGATATCCTGCAGATACGAAGTTTCCTGGCGCGACGGCAGACGGCCGTTATCGGCGGTGCGCTGGAGATAGTAGTGACACAGGTAGTTCGCGCGACCTTTAAGCATGGCGACCGATACCGGCACCGCGAGCGCATCGCGCACGGTCGGAATGTCACGCTGAAAGAGCTGGTCCTGCAGATGCTTCGTGCCGGTGGAGACGATCACCTTGCCGCCCCATAGCATGGCCGGCACGAGATAGGCGTAGGTCTTCCCCGTGCCCGTACCGGCTTCGACGATCAGCGTGTTCTCGCTGCCGTCGAGGCCGCCCGATTCGGCGTTCTCTGTGGGCTGCGCGGTGGCCTCGGCGCCCGGCGCCTGCAGGCGCCGCGCCGGACGCTTCTGCGCCTCGAACATCGCGGGTTCGGGCATCGCGCGACCCGACGCTTCCATAGCTGCGGCCACGGCGCGCGACATTTCGATCTGCGACGCACGCGAGCGGTATCCGTCGATCTGACGGGCCAGCAAGCCGTTGTCGGCGAAGATCTCGTCCAGTTCGGCGGCGCGGCGCGGGTTGAGCGACGCGCTCAGCGCGGACGCGGGCGCACGCGGCGCCGGTGCAGCGGCTGCGGATGCGTCGTCGCCCGGCGTGACACGGGATGAAGTTTCAAGCGGTGAATTCAAGGCAAGCGCTTCCTGCAAAGTCCGGCTCGCGCGGCGCGCGCCCGGCGCCTGCCAGGCTGCGGACTCAGGCGCGTGCGTCCGGTTCGAGCTGCAACTGCAGCAAGATGATGGTGTCCTTGACTTTGAGTTTGCGCTTTTTCAGGCGCTGCAACTCGAAGTCGTCGATGCCGGGCTCATCCGACATTCGGTCGATCAGGCGGTCGAGGCCACTATGCTCCGATTCCAGTTGCAGAATACGGTCGCGAAGTGTGTCCGCGTTGATGACGTGATGTTGATCGCGCATACTCGCCTCCTCTCGTCGACGGCACGGGCGGCGTATGCCGCCCGATGCCTGAGGTTGCTGTCCGGCTTAAAACGCGTTACGGCGACTACGGCCCTGCCACACACGCTCAGGGCTCACTCCGGCACTGTTACTGCTGCTGTTGTTGCTGCTTTTGCTGCTCTTCGATCTGCTGCTGTTTCAGCGCGTCCTGACGTTTCTGCTCGGCTTTCTCGGCCGCCTGCTTCTGACGCGCTTGAACGTCGGCCTTGTGCTGCGCCGCGTCGGCCTGCTTCTTCTCGAAGCTCTGCTGTTTCTGCACCCGCTCCTGGGCCTTCTGCGCACCTTGGGCACGCGCTTCGTCGAGCTTGCGCTGGAAGTCGGCCTGCTTCTGATCGTACGCCTGCTGGTTGGCCGCGGCCTGCGACGGGCTGACGCCGCGCTTCGCCTGATCCAGCGCATGCTGACGCTGCTTTTCCTGATAGGCCTGCTCATTGGCGCTGCGCTGCGGCGCCTCGGCGGCGCGCTGCGCCTGATCGAGCTGATGCTGGCGCTGCTTGTCTTCGTAAGCCTGGGCGTTGCGCGCGTCTTCGGCGGCGCGCTGCGGCGCGTTCGCTTCGTCCTGCGCGCGTTTCAGCGCGGCCTTCTCGTCGCGCTCGCGGGCGCGCTGCGTGCGCTGTTCGCCGTCGAGCGCAAGCTGTTCCTTGCGAATGTCGGCCTGCACCGAGCGCATGCTGTCGCGCGCCTTGTTCAGGCAATAATTGACGAAAAACTTGCTATAGCAGTCGTGTTCCGCGACGCCATAGCGATAGTTGTTCTCCTCGGTGCGCTGATCGAGGGCTTTCTGGCGCGCGTCGAAAGCGCTGGTCGGCGCGTCGGCGTTGTCCGTGCCGTCGGCACTCGTGCCGCCCTGCGCATTCGTGGCGCTCGCCGCCTCTGCGCCCGGCGCAGCCGCCGGCGCGAGAGCGCCGGCGGGTCGCGCCGCGCCGCTGCCGGCCGGCCTCGCGGATTGCGCCGCGGCCGGCGTGGACGCGACGAGCGCGGCGGCGAGAACGCACGACGCACACGACGCGAGCAACACGCCATTGGAAAGAAGCGCTGCGCCGACCAGCGGGCGCGAAGCCGACACGAGCAAGCCGAGCGGTGAGCGCAGCGAGCGTGGCGAAAAGCGCGACAGGGAGCACGACAGCCAGCGCGATAAAAAACGCGACGATAAAAACGGCGGCAATTGTGCCAGCCGGGGTGTCAAGCAGGAGACCAAGCGAGAGCCCAGGCGGTTGATGGACAAGGAGATCGGCAACGTCGTAGAGGGGCAGCGGAACATGCCCGAAATTCTATCACCCCGCGGTTGAGCCCTTTTGCATTTATGGCAAAATGCCCCGCTCCAGCAACCTGGTCGCAGCGCGCACGCCCGGCGTGCCCGGACGTGCCCCATGTGCCTCACGTGCCCTAACGTGCCTTCACGTGCGGTTAGCGCGCGGCCCCCGAACTGAGTCCGCAGGAACACCAAGACCTTATGACGGAAACCGTAGCACTCAAGATCGTACAGCGCATCGCCGCCGAACTGTCCGTCCAGCCGCGCCAGGTCGCGGCCGCGGTGCAACTTCTCGACGAAGGAGCGACTGTTCCGTTCATCGCCCGCTACCGTAAGGAAGTGACCGACAATCTCGACGACACGCAACTGCGTAACCTCGAGGAACGCCTGCTGTATCTGCGCGAGCTGGAAGACCGGCGCGCCGCGATCATCGCCAGCATCGACGAACAGGGCAAGCTGACCGACGAGCTGCGCGCCGCGATCGAAGGCGCCGACAGCAAGCAGGTGCTGGAAGACCTGTATCTCCCGTACAAGCCGAAGCGCCGCACGCGCGCGCAGATCGCCCGCGAAGCCGGCCTGCAGCCGCTTGCCGACGCGCTGCTCGCCAATCCGCTGCTCGACCCGCAAACGGAAGCCGCCGCCTACGTGGACGCCGAAAAAGGCGTCGCCGACCTCAAGGCCGCGCTGGACGGCGCGCGCGACATCCTCTCGGAGCAGTTCGGCGAAACGGCCGAGTTGCTCGGCAAGCTGCGCGAGTATCTGTTCAACCAGGGCGTGGTGTCGTCGAAAGTGGTGGAAGGCAAGGAAAACGCCGAGGAAGAAAAATTCCGCGACTACTACGACTATGCGGAAACCATCCGCACCGTGCCGTCGCATCGCGCGCTGGCGCTGTTCCGCGGCCGCAATGCGGGCGTGCTGATGGTCAAGCTGGGTCTCGGCGAGGAACTGGACGCGCAGGTGCCGCATCCGGGCGAAGCGCTGATCGCGCGCCACTTCGGCATCGCCAATCAGAACCGTCCGGCCGACAAGTGGCTCTCCGACGTGTGCCGCTGGTGCTGGCGCGTGAAGGTGCAGCCGCATATCGAAAACGAACTGCTGACCAATCTGCGCGACGAAGCCGAGCACGAAGCGATCCGCGTGTTCGCGCGCAATCTGAAGGACCTGCTGCTGGCCGCGCCCGCCGGACCGAAGGCCGTGATCGGCCTCGACCCGGGCATGCGTACCGGCGTGAAGGTCGCCGTGGTCGACCGCACCGGCAAGGTGCTCGCCACCGACGTGATTTATCCGCACGAGCCGCGCCGCGACTGGGACGGCTCGATCGCGAAACTCGCGCGCATCTGCGCGCAGACGCAGGCCGAACTGATCAGCATCGGCAACGGCACGGCGTCGCGTGAAACGGACAAGCTCGCGAGCGAACTGATCGCGCGTCATCCGGAATTCAAGCTGCAGAAGATCGTGGTGTCCGAAGCCGGCGCGTCGGTGTACTCGGCCTCCGAACTCGCGGCGAAGGAATTCCCCGACATGGACGTGTCGCTGCGCGGTGCGGTGTCGATTGCGCGCCGTCTGCAGGATCCGCTCGCGGAGCTGGTGAAGATCGAGCCGAAGGCGATCGGCGTCGGCCAGTATCAGCACGACGTGAACCAGCGCGAGCTGGCCCGTTCGCTGGATGCCGTGGTCGAAGACTGCGTGAACGCCGTCGGCGTGGATGCGAATACCGCGTCCGTCGCGCTGCTCGCCCGCGTCTCTGGCCTGAATGCCACGCTGGCGCGCAATATCGTCGACTATCGCGATGCGAACGGTCCGTTCCCGTCGCGCGAACATCTGCGCAAGGTGCCGCGGCTGGGCGACAAGACCTTCGAGCAGGCTGCCGGGTTCCTGCGCATCAACAACGGTGAGAATCCGCTCGACCGTTCGTCGGTGCACCCGGAAGCGTATCCGGTCGTCGAACGCATGCTCGCGAAAATCAGCAAGCATGTCGGTGAAGTGCTGGGCAACCGCGACGCGTTGCGGGGCCTGTCGCCCGCGGAATTCGTCGACGATCGTTTCGGGCTGCCGACCGTGCGCGACATTCTGCTCGAACTCGAAAAGCCGGGCCGCGACCCGCGTCCCGAGTTCAAGACGGCGACCTTCCGCGAAGGCGTCGAGAAGGTCAGCGATCTGACACCGGGCATGGTGCTCGAAGGCGTCGTGACCAACGTGGCGGCATTCGGCGCATTCATCGACATCGGCGTGCATCAGGACGGTCTGGTGCACGTCTCGGCGATGTCGACGAAGTTCATCAAGGACCCGCACGAAGTCGTCAAGGCCGGGCAGATCGTCAAGGTGAAGGTGCTGGAGGTCGACGTGAAGCGCCAGCGTATCGCGCTGACCATGCGCATGGACGACGAGGTCGGTGTGGCCGCGGCGCGCAGCGGCGGCGGCCAGCAGGAGCGCGGCGGCGCGGGCCGCTCGAGCGGCGGTGGACGCGGCGCGCCGCAACAGCGCTCGCGCGAGCCGGAACCGGGCGGCGCGATGGCGGCTGCATTCGCCAAGCTCAAGCAGAAGTAAGCTCGTGGGTTAAGCGCGTGATTCGCTCACGCGCCGGCTGTGCTTGCCGAGCGTCGCGCTTTGCATGCTCACTTGCCGTGCTCATTGCTCTGCCGAACACGCGGCATATAAAAAACCCACGCATTCGCGTGGGTTTTTTTTCGCCCCTGCTTCCAGGGACATCCGCGAATCCGCGGCGACCGTCAAATCTCGATCTTCGTCCCTAACTCCACCACCCGGTTGGCCGGAATACTGAAGAAGTCCGTCGGCTTCGCGGCGTTCTGGTGCATCCACGCGAACACGCGCTCGCGCCACACCGACATGCCCGGCAACTGCGTCGGCACCACCGTTTCGCGCGCGAGGAAGAACGACGTGTCCATCAACTCGAAGGTCATGTCATGCGTGCGGCCCACTTCGAGCAGCACCGCCTTCACGTCCGGCGTTTCGTTGAAACCATAGGCGGCCTTGACGAGATACAGTCCGCCCTCGATATCCTTCACCGTTACGCGCTCCGCATCGTTGACGTACGGGATATCGCGCGTCACGAAGGTCAGGAAGATGGTCCGCTCATGCAACACCTTGTTGTGCTTCAGATTGTGCAGCAGACTCACCGGCACGAGCGAATCGCTGCCGGTCAGATAGATCGCCGTGCCCGACACGCGATGCGGCGGATGCGCGAGCAGCCCCTGCAGGAAAGGCATGAGCGGAATACCGTCGGCGGCCGTGCGTTCCTTGACGATCATGCGCCCCTTGTACCAGGTCATCAGCAGGAAGAACAGCAACGCGCCGATGCCGAGCGGCAGCCAGCCGCCTTCTTCGACCTTCAGCAGATTGGCGCCGAAAAAGCCTAGATCGACCGTCATGAATACGCCAATGATCAGCGCCACCAGCAGCTTGTTCCAGTTCCACACTTTCACCATCACCACGCAGGCGAGAATCGTGGTGATCACCATGGTGGCCGTCACCGCGATACCGTATGCGGCCGCCAGATTGTCCGAACTCTTGAAGGCAATCACGATGCACAGAATGATGAACAGCAGCATCCAGTTCACCACCGGCACATAGATCTGCCCGATCGCCAGTTCCGACGTGTGCAGAATCTTCATACGCGGCACGTAGCCGAGCTGGATCGCCTGGCTCGTCAGCGAATAGGCGCCGGAAATCACCGCCTGCGAGGCGATCACCGTTGCGACGGTGGAGAGCACGACGAGCGGCAGCAACGCCCAATCCGGCGCGAGCAGGAAGAACGGGTTTTCGATCGCCTTCGGATCGTGCATCAGCAGCGCGCCCTGGCCGAAGTAGTTCAGCACCAGCGACGGCATCACCAGCACGTACCACGCCATGCGGATCGGCTTCGCGCCGAAGTGCCCCATGTCGGCGTACAGCGCTTCGGCGCCGGTCAGCACCAGCACCACCGAGCCGAGCACCACGTAAGCCTGCAGCACGTGCGCGGCCATGAAGGTATAGGCGTAGTACGGGTTCAGCGCGCGGATCACGTTCGGCGACTGCAGGATGTGCCACAGGCCGAGCGCCGCGAGCACCACGAACCACAGCACCATGATCGGACCGAACAGGCGGCCGACCATGGCCGTGCCGTGCCGCTGGATCCAGAACAGCAGGATGAGGATGACGATCGTCAGCGGCAGCACCAGATGCGACAGATGTGGCGCGGCAATCTCCAGACCTTCGACCGCCGAGATCACCGAGATGGCCGGCGTGATCACCGCGTCGCCATAGAACATGCAGGCGCCGAAGATGCCGAGCATCATCAGCAAGCCGGCCATTTTCGACTTCTCGTCGAGCGAGCGCAGCGCCAGCGCCATCAGCGCGAGCACACCGCCCTCGCCGTTATTGTCCGCGCGCATCACGAACAACACGTACTTGATGCCGACCACGATCACGATCGCCCAGAACAGCAGCGAGATCACACCGAGAATGGATTGCTCCGTCAGCGGAATGCCATGAGATGGGCTGAAGGCCTCTTTCAGCGAGTACAACGGGCTTGTGCCGATATCGCCGAATACCACTCCGATCGCGGCAATGGCGAGGGAAGGCAGAGGCTGTTTGTGCTCGTGATTGTTATCTGTCATAGACGCGAGGAAATCCGTTCGCTGGGCGGAAAAAACGACCGCTATTCTAAACTGCCCGTCTGGCGCCGCCCGGCCTGTTGTGGATACACCACGTGATGGTCCGCGCAGTGTAGCACTGCGATATCGGCGCGTCTGCTGCGCGGGCCGTATTGCGGGCGTCGCCGGAGCGCGGTTTGCGAAGTACGCCTGCATGGCGCGCCTACAAAAAAAACGGAGCTCGATGAGCTCCGTTTTGCGAGACGACGCGGGATACGACGCAACAAATTCGGCGCCGATGTGCGCATCACTGTTCCGACGACTCCTGCGCCTGCGCCGTGCCGCGCTTGATCCATGCGCCGAGGTTATGCGGACGAACCGTGTCCCATTCCTCGAACGGTTGATGGATCCACGGATTGGTGGGCAAATACTGCACATGGTAGTCGGGCTTCACCTTCGAGCAGCCCTTGTACCAGAGCACCGCCGAACGCACCGCGGTGATCGCCGGATAGCGCTCTTTCAGATGCTGCTGGACACGCGCGAGCGTCACGCCCGAATCGACCAGGTCGTCGACGAGCAGCACGTTGCCGTGCAGTTCGCCGCGCGTCATGGTGATGTATTGCGCGATGTCGAGCTCGCCCTGCTCCGTGCCGGCCGCTTCGCGATACGAACTCGTGGCGAGGATCGCCAGCGGCAGATCGTAAATGCGCGAGAGCTGATCGCCTACACGCAGACCGCCGCGCGCGAGGCACAGGATCTTGTCGAATTTCCAGCCCGACTCGTGCACCTGCAACGCCAGCAGTTCGATCAGCCGGTGATACTCGTCCCAGCCGACCCATAGATTCTTGTCGTCGTTGCGCGGATCTTTCATCGCAATCATGGGTACACCTTGCACCATGGCTTAAACCTTGAACGGATGACGAAGCAGAATGGTTTCGTCGCGATCCGGACCGGTCGACACCATGTCGATCGGAATGCCCGCGACTTCCTGCACACGCGACAGATACGCACGCGCATTCGCCGGCAGCTTGTCCCATTCCTTGATGCCGACGGTGCTTTCCTTCCAGCCCGCGAAGGTTTCGTACACCGGCACGCAGCGCGCGACTTCCGAAGCCCCACGCGGCAGCAGGTCGACATTCTGGCCGTCGACCGTGTAGCCGACGCACAACTTCACTTCGTCCAGACCGTCGAGCACGTCGAGCTTGGTCATGCACAGACCCGACACGCCGTTGATCTGGATCGAGCGGCGCAGCGCGGCGGCGTCGAGCCAGCCGGTGCGGCGCGGACGGCCGGTGACCGAGCCGAATTCCTTGCCGACGGTCGCCAGTTCGAGGCCGATCGCTTCCTGACGGCCAGCGTTGTCCGCGTCGTACAGTTCGCTCGGGAACGGGCCCGAACCGACGCGCGTGCAATACGCCTTGGTGATGCCGAGAATGTAGTTCAGCTTTTGCGGACCGACGCCCGCGCCCGCCGTGGCCGCACCGGCCACGCAGTTGCTCGACGTGACGAACGGATACGTGCCGTGGTCGATGTCGAGCAGCGTGCCTTGCGCGCCTTCGAACAGCAGGTTGCTGCCGGCCGCGTTCGCGTCGTACAGGCGGCGCGACACGTCGGTCACCATCGGCTTCAGACGGTCGGCATAGCCGAGCATCGTGTCGAGCGTTTGCTGGAAGTCGACCGCGGCGACGCCCAGGTATTGAGTCAACACGAAGTTGTGATAGTCGAGATTTTCACGCAGACGTTCGGCGAAGGTCTCCGGCTCGAACAGGTCCTGCACGCGCAGACCGCGGCGTGCCACCTTGTCTTCGTAGGCCGGGCCGATGCCGCGGCCGGTGGTGCCGATCTTGCCCGCGCCACGGCGCGCTTCGCGGCCTTGATCGATGGCGATGTGATACGGCAGGATCAGGGTGGTGGCTTCGGAAATGAAGAGGCGATTCTGAACGTCGACCCCGGCGGCTTCGAGCTCGCCGATTTCCTTGAACAGCGCTTCCGGCGACAACACGACGCCATTGCCGATGTAGCACGCTACGCCGGGATGCATGATGCCCGACGGAATCAGACGCAAGATGGTTTTCTTGCCGCCGATGATAAGCGTGTGACCGGCATTGTGACCGCCCTGGAAGCGAACGACGCCTTGAGCGTGGTCCGTCAGCCAGTCGACGATCTTGCCCTTGCCTTCATCACCCCACTGGGTCCCCACGACGACGACGTTACGCCCGGGGTTCACATTCACTGCGCTGGCAGACATGTTGTTTCGTAAGCTGGTTAAAAACGTATTCTACCTATGTTCGCGGAACCTTCCGAATTTTTCCGTTTCCGCTCAACGGTATGCACGTTATGGTGGGTATAGCGAAAGTAGCGCGGCCACCGGCCGCGCCCTGCTTTGGCGACATAGTCGACGCCGTCCGACATGCCATGAGGATCGCCCTCAGGCGGGTCTGCTGCAACGCGCTCAGGCGCGCGGTTCGACGACCCAGTTACCGTTGCGCTCGACCAACACGCGGTCGAACGCGAATTCGTCGAGATCGTGTTCGTGGCCAGGCAGCGCCTGAATCACCACCTCGCCGGCATCGCGCAACGCGGCGACGCTCACGCGCAACGCCTCGCCGTGCTGCCACGGCGCAAGAATCGCGCTGCTGCGCGCTTCGACCGGCGAGATCCGCGCCACCTCGCGCAGATCGAGCGAGAAACCGGTGGCTGCCCGCGCGCGGCCATACGCCTGGCCCACGTGGTCATAACGGCCGCCGCGCGCCACCGCGTTCGGCACGCCGTCCACATACGCGGAGAACATCACGCCGCTGTGATAGGCATAGCCGCGCAGATCGGCGAGATCGATCATCACTTCGGCGCCGTCCACCTGGCTCGCGAGGAACGCGAGGTCGTCGAGCGCGCGGGCGATGGCCGGCATGGCCGGCAAACGTGCACGGGCTTCGTCGAGTACCGACGCGTCGCCGTACAACGTGGGCAGCGCGCGCAACGCGTCGCGAATCGCAGGCGTCAAGCTGGCCGTCAGTTCGACGAGGCGCGGCACGTCCTTGCCCGCCAGCGCGTCGTAGAGCGACTGCCCGAGCTCGGCCGCGGCCGGCTCGGCTTCGATCAGCGCGGCGAGCACGCCCGCGTGGCACAGGTCGAGGCGCACTTTCGCGAGGCCCGCCAGACGCAGCGCGTCGAGCATCAATTGCTGGATCTCCAGATCCGCTTCCAGGCCGGCGTGACCGTAGATTTCCGCACCGATCTGAATCTGCTCACGCGTCGCGTGCAGGCCGCGCGGACGCGTATGCGCGACGTTGCCCGCGTAGCAAAGACGCGTCACGCCCTGGCGGTTCAGCAGGTGTGCGTCGATCCGCGCCACCTGCGGCGTGATGTCCGCGCGCAGACCGAGCGTGCGTCCGGACAACTGATCGACGAGCTTGAAGGTGCGCAGATTCAGATCGTGTCCGCCGCCGGTGAGCAGCGACTCGAGGTACTCGAGCAACGGCGGCATGACCATCTCGTAGCCGTACGAACGGAAACGGTCCAGCAAATGGCGCCGCAACTCTTCGATCTTGCGGGCTTCCGACGGCAGCACGTCGGCAATATTCTCGGGAAGTAACCAGGTCGACATCGATACAGTCCTACGACGTTGAACACGGCGGCTGGGTGCGCCGGTAAGTGAGTGTGAATGGCGGGTGGCGGCTCGATTTTGGCGGCTCTCGCGGGCGTTGCAATGACCTGCGGCGAGCGCTTGCGGCTTTTGGCCGCGGGGCGCTGCACTGCGCGGGGTTCAGAACCCTCGGGCACTGGCGCGCAACGGCGGACATGCACTCGAGCGCGGGCAGCTTGCGCAGCCTGTCAGCCCGCCCGCAAAAGCACGCCCCTTCAGGTCACGATGAACAGCAGAATCAGCCCGAGCACCATCACGATCAGACCGCCCACACGAATCTGGTGCGGCGGCCGTTCCGCTATTTTACGAAACGTGTCGCGCCAGGCGCTCGGAAAAACGAACGGAAACATCCCTTCGATAATCAGCATCAACGCGATCGCGAGCAGTAACGAGCCGGCTATATCCATGCGAATGAAGGCGCCGCGATGCGGATGCCGCGGCGTTCCGGTTATCAGTGTTTGCGCGCAACCGCGGGAACGTCCGGGGCAGCGCCGCCGGTCGGGCTACGCATGAAGCGGAAGAACTCGTTGCTCGGGTCGACCACGATCACGTCGCCCGGCTTGAAGGTGTTCTTGTACGCCTGCATGCTTTGATAGAACTGGTAGAACTGCGGGTCGGTGCCATACGCTTCGGCGGCGATTTCCGCTGCCTTTGCATCGCCCTCGCCCTTGATGGTTTGCGCCTGACGATAACCGTCCGCGAGCGTCGCCTGTTGCTGGCCGAGCGCGTCCTGCCGGATCTTGTCGGCCTCGGCCGTGCCCTTCGCGCGTTCGTCGGCCGCGACCTGCTGGCGTGCGGCGATCATCCGCTTGTAGACGGAATCGGCCATCGACGCGGGGAAGTCGACACGCGTCAACTGCACGTCGATCACCGACACGCCGAGCGATGCCGCGGCCTTGTCCATCGCGGCACGCGCCTCGTCGGCGACGGCCTGCTGGCGAGCCAGCGCGTCGGACAGCGTGACCTTCGCGAACGCGTCGCCGAGCGCGCTGCGCGACAGCAAGGTGAGCCGGTCCGGCAGGCTCTGCGCGTCGCCCCTGGTTTCGGCGAGCAGCTTCAGCGGATCGGTCACGCGGTATCTGACGACCGGGTTGGCCAGCAGATCGGTCTTATCGGACGTCACGTAGCGGTCTTCGTCCGGTGCGTCGAGCGACTGGATGCGGTTATCGACCAGCGTGAGCGTTTGCAGCGGCGGCGGCAATTTGACGTGCAGGCCGGGGCCGAGCAGGCTCGGCGCCTTGTCGCCATGCGACGACAGCACGGCCAGATGACGTTGATCGACGACGAACACCATCGACGAAGCGGCAAACAGCACGATAACGACAGCCACGACGAGCGCAATGATCTTGTTCATGAGGTGCGCTCCTTATTGAACGTCGTCTTCACGCATACGGCTGCGGAAGGAGTCGCGTGAGCGCAGCGCGTCGCTGCTGGCTGCCGCCTGGCTGGCGGGCGTGGCAACCGCCGCCGGTGCGGAAGCTGCGGCGCCGGTTGCGGCGGCGGCCGGCGCGGCCGACGGCAAGGCGGCAGCGCTTGCCGCCTGCGGCGCGGCAACGGCCGCGGCGCCCGAAGCGGCAGCCGCCTCGGCTACCCGCTGGCGAGTCTGCTCGACCAGCTTGTCGAGTGGCAGATACAGCACGTTGTTGCCGTTCTTGCTGTCCACAAACACCTTGGTCGTATTCGAATAGATCTGCTGCATGGTTTCCAGATACATGCGCTCGCGAATCACCGCGGGCGCTTTCGAGTACTGCGCGTAGACCTGCTTGAAGCGCTCGGCGTCGCCCTGCGCCTGAGCCACCGTCTTGTCGCTGTACGTTTTTGCTTCGTCGATCTGGCGCGCCACGTCGGCTTGCGCGCGCGGCAACAGGCCCGCGGCATAGGCCTCGGCATCGCGCTTCGCGCGCTCGTTTTCCTGACGGACTTTCGCGGCGTCGTCGAACGCGGCTTGCACCTGGTCGGGCGCCTGCACACCCTGGATCGTCACACCGGTCACGGCGAGTCCGGACTGATATTCATCCAGGGATTGCTGGATCGCCGCTATCAGTTGCTGGCGAATTGTTTCGCGGTCCTGATAGAGGACGTCGTTGGTGCTGCGCGCGCCGACGATGCTGCGCACCGCCGCCTGCGCGGCCTGCATCACGCCCTGATCGGGATCGACGCTGCGAAACAGGTAGTCGGTCGGCTTCTTTACCTGGTATTGCACGGCGAAGCGCACGTCGACGATATCCGCGTCGTGCGTGAGCATCGACGCGTCTTTCACATTCGCGAGACGCACCACGTTATTGCGGCCGACCTCCACCTGGCGGACCTGGCCGATATTGACGAGCTCATGCGCTTCGAACGGATACGGCAGACGCCAGTGCACACCCTGCCCCGCCGTGTAGCGATACTTGCCGAACTGCAGCACGACGCCGGCCTGGCCGTCCTGCACGACGAACACCCCGCTGCCGAGATAAATGGCCAGCAGCACGCCGATCACGATGCCCACGCCAATGCGCGCGCCACGACCGTTGTCCGGGCGGCCACCGCCCGCGCCGCCGCCCTTGCGGCCGAACACGCGGCTCAAACGGCGGTTGAAATCGCGCCACATCTCGTCGAGATCGGGCGGGCCTTCACCGTCCTTGTTCGGCGGACGCTTGGGTTCGTTTGGACGTTGCCGGTCGCCATTGCCTTCCCCCCGGCCCCAGCGCGGATCGTTCAGTGAAAGCATGGCGCGCATGCGCAGCCAGATACTCCGCTCGTTGTAATCGTTCACCTGTGTTCGTTCACCAGAGTAGACAGCGGGTCAGTGCAATTGGAACGGGTCAGTGCCCGAGTTCTGGGACCTTGCGGTCGTCGCGTGGTGCCGCCGACCGGTCTTCTTCCGATAGATCGACCAGCGTTTCGGGAAGAGGTTCGGCAGTAGCGATTTCAGCGATGGCAGCGCGCAGTGTGTCCAGCCCTTGCCCCGTGCGCGCGCTCAAAAAGACGCGCGAAATATTACCATACTCGTCCCTTTCAACCGCATCCCCACGGGCCGCCAACTCGGGCACCGCGTCTATCTTGTTGAAGACCAGCACCTGCCGGATGGTGTCCGCACCGATTGCGTGCAACACCTCGTTCACCTGATCGATCTGGTCGAGCCGCACCGCGCTCGACGCATCGACCACGTGCAGCAGCAAGTCGGCGTGAATCGTTTCTTCGAGCGTGGCGCGAAACGCCGCCACCAGTTGGTGAGGCAATTCACGGATGAAGCCGACCGTGTCGGACACCACCACCTGCCCCGCTTCGTCGCCGAGATAGACTCGCCGCGAGGTGGTATCGAGCGTCGCGAACAACTGGTCCGCCGCGTAGGCCTGGGCCTTGGTGAGCGCGTTGAAGAGCGTGGATTTGCCCGCGTTCGTATAACCGACGAGCGACACGGACATGGTCTGATTGCGGCTGCGCGCGCGGCGCTGCGTGCCGTGCTGACGGCGCAGCTTTTCGAGCCGCGTCTTGAGCGCCTTGATGCGCTCGCCGATCAGCCGGCGGTCGGTTTCGAGCTGCGTTTCGCCCGGGCCGCGCAAACCGATACCGCCTTTTTGCCGTTCCAGGTGAGTCCATGCGCGGATTAGCCGCGTGGACAGATACTGCAGTTGCGCGAGTTCCACCTGCAGCTTGCCTTCGTGGCTGCGGGCGCGTTGCGCAAAAATATCGAGGATCAGACTGGTGCGATCGATCACGCGCCGATTAAGCGCTTGCTCCAGATTGCGCTGCTGCGCAGGCGCCAGAGCGTGATTGAAAATGACGAGTTCGATGTCGTTCGCCTCACACGCAAGACGCAGCTCTTCGGCCTTGCCGCTGCCGACGAACATCTTCGCGTCGGGACTGGAGCGGCGCCCGGTGAGGGTGACTAAGGGATTCGCGCCCGCGCTTTGCGCGAGCAGGCTGAGTTCTTCTAGGCTGGCTTCGAAATCGATCTTACCGAAGTCGACGCCGACAAGCGCTGCATTGATCAAATTGGAGGGTATCAAAATGAGGCGGCCGGAAGTAATCGCCAACGGGCGACGTGACGCCGGCCGCGACGGGGGTTAGGACTGTTCGGAATCCGGGTGGAAATTCACCGGGCGGGCTGGCACGACAGTCGAGATTGCGTGCTTGTAGACCATCTGGGTGACCGTATTCCGGAGCAACACGACGTACTGGTCGAACGATTCGATGTTCCCTTGAAGCTTGATGCCGTTGACCAGGTAGATCGACACCGGCACATGCTCTTTACGCAGTGCGTTCAAAAACGGGTCTTGTAACAATTGCCCTTTGTTGCTCATAGCAAACTCCGTATTTTTTTGCAGGTTGACTTAATTGACGACGAAGAAAAAGAGATCCGCCGTCAACCGCTACACTATAGCCGATTTTCATTTTTGCGCGAGCGACCTGGCCAGGCGGCCAAAGCCAGCACACACGCGGGTTTCAGCCTGGATTTAGCCTTTATCCGCGTAAGGGTTCGTCGACGATCTGAACTCTATGCGCAATGGAGTCCCAGTCAGCTTGAAAGTTTCCCGGAAGCGGTTTTCAAGGTAGCGTTTGTACGTTTCGGTGATCGCGTCGAGCGCGTTGCCGTGAATCACGATGATGGGCGGATTCTGTCCGCCCTGGTGCGCGTAACGCAGTTTCGGGCGCACCGGACCACGTCGGCGCGGCTGCTGGAATTCAACGGCATCGATCAGCGCGCGTGTGAGCTTCGGCGTCGGCAGCTTGGCCATGGCGGCTGCGTACGCGTCGTCCACCGAGCGCATCAATGGGCCGATTCCGGTTTTTTCCGCAGCGGAAATGAAATGGAATTTGGCGAAGTCGAGAAATTTTAGTTTGCGCTCGAGGTCCGCCTTGGTGCGCTCGCGCACATGCGGATCGAGCCCGTCCCACTTGTTCACGCCCACCACCAGCGCGCGGCCCTGCTCCACCACGAAGCCGGCAATGTGCGCGTCCTGCTCCGAGATGTCCTGGCGCGCGTCGAGCAGCAGGATCACGACGTTCGCGTCGGAGATCGACTGCAGCGTTTTCACCACCGAGAATTTCTCGATCGCTTCGAACACTTTGCCGCGGCGACGCAGGCCCGCGGTATCGATCAACGTGTACGGCTTGCCGCCGCGCTCGAAATCGACGTAGATCGAATCGCGCGTGGTGCCCGGCATGTCGAATGCGATCACGCGCTCTTCGCCCACCAGCGCGTTGATCAACGTCGACTTGCCGACATTCGGACGGCCGACGATCGCGATCTTCACGCCGCGCGTCTGCTTCTCTTCGTCGCTTTCTTCCGGCTGACCGGCGTAGGCGACTTCGAGCGCCTCATTGATCATTTCCGTCACGCCGTCGCCGTGCGCCGCGGAAATCGCGCGCGGGTCGCCGAGGCCGAGTTCGTAGAAGTCGGCGGCGACGGTGGTGTACTTCATGCCCTCCGCCTTGTTGACGACGAGGAAGATCGGCCGGCCGACCTTGCGCAGATAGTCCGCGATCGACTTGTCTTGCGGCGCGAGGCCGTTGCGCCCGTCGACGATGAACACGACGATGTCCGACTCCTCCACCGCCTGGCGCGTTTGACGCGCCATTTCGTGGAGGATGCCGTCTTTCGCGACCGGCTCGAAACCGCCGGTGTCGACGACCAGATACGGCCGTTCGCCGGTGCGGCCTTCGCCGTAATGGCGATCGCGGGTGAGACCGGGCAGGTCGGCAACCAGCGCGTCACGCGAACGCGTGAGCCGGTTGAACAGCGTGGATTTCCCCACATTGGGGCGCCCAACAAGGGCAATAACGGGTTTCATCAGATGTTGTTCACGGTGAAACGCGAGGATCGAAATCGACCGTCCGCGTAGCGACGCCATGCGGCCGCTACACGGCAGCGTTTGACGAAAATTATCACGAATTCGGCCAGCCCCGGATGCGCTGTCAATATGCGCACCCGGGCGGACGGGGGTTTGGCTGTATGGGGCAGCGCCAACGGGCCGCCAGGTTCAGCCCTACCTGCTCGACGGCTCGCACGCCAGTTCGAATACGACTCTACGCGGTATTTGCGAAGATGCCGCTGGTGGTGGCGCCGCAAGCAGCCACCGATGGCCACGCGGACCCGTGCGCCATGTCTGATCCGACTTGCCGGACCAGCCAGTCCGGCGTCATTCTTCTACTTACTCTGCTCTGCAACCTACTCTTCTGAAACGCGTACGGCCGGCAAAGCCGGCCTGCACGCTCGACAACGAGTGCCTCCCGCGCGATCAGCGCGGACGGTAGCCGTACAGGTCGCCGTCGTGCGTCAGCACCACCAGCGTCTCGCCGGCCAGCACCGGCGCAGCGGTAATCGGGCTGCCGTCGGTCTTCACGCGCGCGACGAGCGTACCGTCGTCGCGGGACAGGAAGTGCACGTAACCCTGGTAGTCGCCCAGCACCGCGGCGTGGCCCAGAATGAACGGCACGCTCAACTCGCGGTTCTTCAGCTTGTCGTTCTTCCACAGCGGCGCGCCGTTGCTCACGTCGAACGCCGACACCACCGACCAGTCGTCCGCTGCGACCACGGCGCGGTCATCCTGCGCGAGGCCGCTCGTGCTCGAGAACGCCTTTTCCCACACTGCGCGGCCGGAGTTCGCGTCGAAGCAGCCAATCTGGCCCTGGAACGTGACGGCACAGGTTTCCGAACCGACCAGCGTGGGCGGGCCGGTCACGTCGTTGATCCGTTCCACTTCCGTCACGCCCTTCGGATAGGACACCGGCGTTTGCCAGTAGTTGTCGCCCGTCTGCAGGTTGATCGCGGCGAACGCGCCGCCCGGGAAACCGGCCAGCACGGCCGCGTCGCCGGCGAACGTCATGCCCGAGGACACGCGCAGATTGAGCGGCACCGCGCGATTGCGGTAGTTCCACTTCTGCTCGCCGGTTTGCGCATTGAACGCGACGATCTGACCGTCGACCGTACGCACCACCACGAGGCCGTTGCCGACGAGCGGCGGCGAGATGATCTCGCCCGGCGCCTTGGCGGTCCACAGTTGCTTGCCGTCCGCGCCGAGCACATACACGTCGCCCTTCAGGCCGCCGACCGCCGTGAGCGTGCCGTCACTGCCGACACCGGCCGACAGGTCGTCATGCAGCTTGACCCGCCAGATGTCCTGACCGGTTTGCGCGTCGATCTTCGCAACCGAACCGTTCGCGCCAGCCGCGTACACGGCATTGCCGACCGCCACCGGCGAGAACAGATAACGGCCCGCCTTACCGACGCTCGCCTTCCAGGCCTGCTGCACGTCGAGCACGGGTTTGAACTCGGTGAGCGGCGTCGGCACGCGGCGCTCGTCTTTCGTGGATGAGCAAGCCGCCATGGTGAGGACGGTCATCGCACAGGCAACGGGCACAGCGTAACGTTTCAGCAGATTCATCGGTGGACGAAGCATTCAGGAAATGAGTTAAAGGAGACCAACTGGTCGTTGCATGTGGCGCTGATTGTGGCGCTCAGATGCGGCGATCAGCCGCCAAGCGCATCCAGCTTGAACTGAATCAACTGGCGTGCCGAACTATCGTTTTTCGACAGCGAATCGAGCGCGAGCTTGTAGGCCGCGCGCGCATCTTCACGCTTGCCTTGAGCGGCGAGCAGATCGCCGCGGCCGTTCGCCACGATGCCCTTGAACGCGTCGGACTGCGGTTCGGCGAGCAGCGCAAGACCCTGATCGTAAGCCTTGTCGTCGAGCAGCAGCGAAGCGAGGCGCAGCTTGGCGATCTGCTTGAACTCGTCGTCTTTCGCGTGATCGATGGTCCATTGCAGTTGCGCCTTCGCGGCGGCTTCGTCGCCCACGGCATACAGCGCCTTGGCGGCGCCCAGCGCGGTCATCTGCGCATACGCGGTGCGGCTGAACCTGTCTTCCATGTCGGTGGCGACGCGGGTGATCTTCGCCTTGTCGCCCGATGCCATGGCTTGCTGCACCTGGTCATACAGCACGGCGGCTTCTGCCGCCTCGCGCCGCTGCCAGAAATTCCAGCCGTTCCAGCCGGCCGCGGCCACCAGTGCCACCAGCACGATCCATGTGGTTGCATTGCCCCACTGCGTCCACCATGCCTTCAGACTTTCAATCGATTCTTGTTCGTCGTGGTAACTCATTGCCCGGCGATTTCCTCTTTCTTGCTACGTGTGCGTGTCGAGCCCGGTTGGGAATCAAGCGGCTCGACGACATCGCGATCAGTCGTCGCCGTCTTCGGCGGTTGCAACCATCGCATTGATTAGAAATTCGGTCAAGTCTTCGGCGGGCACGTTATGTTGCTCGTTTTTACCGCCGTTAGCATTTGTATCGCGCAGCGGTTTCACGCCGACCGTGCCATTGGCGATCTCGTCTTCGCCGAGCACCACGGCGAAGGCGGCGCCGCTTGCATCGGCACGCTTCATCTGCGATTTGAAGCTGGCTGTCTGACCGTCGGCACTGCAATGCAGGATGACGTCGAGGCCCGTGTCGCGCAAACGCTCGGCGATGATAAAGGCCTGTTCGCGCGCCGCGTCGCCCTGATGGACCACGTACACGTCGCAACCTTCGTCTTCCGGCACGAGCTGCTCTTCTTTCAGCAATTCGAGGATCCGCTCGACGCCCATTGCCCAGCCACATGCCCCGGTGGGCTTGCCGCCGAGCTGCTCGATCAGCGGATCGTAACGACCGCCGGCCGCGACGGTGCCCTGGGCGCCGAGCTTGTCGGTCACCCATTCGAACACGGTCAGATTGTAGTAATCGAGGCCGCGCACGAGACGCGGATTGATGGTGAACGGAACATTGTTCGCTTTCAGAACGCGCTGCAAACCTTCGAAATGCGCGCGCGATTCTTCGCCGAGAAAATCGATCAGCTTAGGCGCGTTCTGCGCGACTTCCTGCATGGCCGGGTTCTTCGTATCCAGCACGCGCAGCGGGTTCGTATAGAGACGACGTTTCGCCTCTTCGTCGAGCACGTCCATGTGCTTTTCGAGGTACGCGATCAATTCGACGCGATGCGCCGCGCGCTCCTGCGCGAGGCCGAGCGAATTGATTTCGAGCTTGATGCCCATCAGCCCGAGGTCGTCCCACAGCCGCTGGCACATCATGATGATTTCAGCGTCGGCGTCCGGACCGGCAAAGCCCAGCGCTTCCACGCCAACCTGATGGAACTGGCGATAGCGGCCGCGCTGCGGACGCTCGTGGCGGAACATCGGTCCGATGTACCACAGGCGCTTCGGGCCGTCGTACAGCATGTTGTGTTCGATCACCGCGCGCACCACCGCCGCCGTGTTCTCCGGGCGCATGGTCAGATTTTCACCGTTCAACGCGTCCGTGAAGCTATACATCTCTTTCTCGACGATGTCGGTCACTTCACCGATACCGCGCTTGAACAGCTGCGTATGCTCGATGATCGGCGTACGGATATTCTGGTATCCATACGAACGCAGCATCGACTTGACGGTCGTTTCGAAAAATTCCCACAGCCCGGCTTCCTGCGGAAGGATGTCGTTCATGCCCTTCACGCCGGACAGCTTGTCGAGCTTTTTCTTCTGTTCACTCATCTGTCTTTCGATAGCCGATGTTTAATTGAGTGCTTCGGCGCGACCATAGCGGCGCTCGACGTAGTCACTCACGATTTGCTGGAATTCTTGCGCGATGTTATCGCCGCGCAGCGTCTTCACCTTCTCGCCGTCGATGAATACCGGCGCGGCCGGGTTCTCACCCGAGCCCGGCAGGCTGATGCCGATGTTGGCCTGCTTCGACTCGCCCGGACCGTTGACGATGCAACCCATCACCGCGACGTGCATCTTCTCGACACCAAGATACTGATCGCGCCACACCGGCATCTGCGTACGCAGATAGGTCTGGATTTGCGACGCCAGTTCCTGGAACAGCGTGCTGGTCGTACGGCCGCAACCCGGGCACGCGATGACCATCGGCGTGAACGAGCGCAGACCCATGGTCTGCAGGATTTCCTGGCCGACGATCACCTCGCCGGTGCGCGATCCGCCCGGTTCCGGCGTGAGCGAAATGCGGATCGTGTCGCCGATGCCCTGCTGCAGCAACACGGACAATGCCGCGGTCGATGCAACGATGCCTTTCGAGCCCATGCCCGCCTCGGTCAACCCGAGATGCAGCGCGAAATCGCAACGGCGCGCGAGTTCACGGTACACGGCGATCAGATCCTGCACGCCGCTGACCTTGCACGACAGAATGATCTGATTGCGCGACAGACCGAGCTCAACCGCCCGTTCCGCCGAGCCGATCGCCGACTGGATGAGCGCTTCGTACATCACGCTTTGCGCTTCCCACGGCGTGGAACGCGCGGCGTTCTCGTCCATCATCTTCGCGAGCAGGTCCTGATCGAGACTGCCCCAGTTGACGCCGATACGCACCGGCTTGTCGTACTTCGCCGCCGCTTCGATCATCTGCGCGAACTGCGTGTCGCGCTTCGCGCCGTGGCCCACGTTGCCCGGATTGATCCGGTACTTGGACAGCGCCTCCGCGCACGCGGGGTAATCGCGCAACAACAAATGGCCGTTGTAATGGAAGTCGCCGACGAGCGGCACCGACACGCCCATGCGATCGAGTTGCTCGCGCACGGCCGGCACGGCCGCGGCCGCTTCCGGCGTGTTCACCGTGATACGCACCAGTTCCGAGCCGGCCTGCGCCAGTTCCTTGATCTGGATCGCGGTGCCGATGGCGTCCGCGGTATCCGTGTTGGTCATCGACTGGACGCGCACGGGCGCGTCGCCACCGATCGTGACGAGCTGGCCGCCCCAGCGGACGTCGACCGCGTGCGACTTGCGCCGCGCGGCCTGGCCGCCGAACACCGGCTCGTTGGAAACGATCTTGCTGTTAGATTGGGATTGAGCTTCGGAATGCATCGAAAGACCCATTTACGCCGCATGCGCCACACAAAAGACGTAGCGCCTGAATTGAAAAAGCGCCGCGGACCGGTTGGCCGCGGCGCATACCGTATCTGTCAAGGCAGCGCGAAGCGCGCCACGTTGCCTTTGGCCGCCGCATATTTCGACGGATCGACCGGCTGGCCATCGAGCGTCAGCGATTCAAGACCGGCCTTGTTGCCGACCGTAATCTTGAATGGCGCCGCACCCGTCACTTCTTTTGTATCGCCCGCATGCACGAGGCCGGAGAACACTTCCTTGCCGTCCTTGCCGCGCACACTGAACCAGCTGTCCTGCGTCACCCGCAATGCGACGACTGACTCGCCGGCAGCCGGCGCCACCGTTGCCGCCGACGCACCCGCGACGACCGCCGGCGCGCTCGCGCCCGGCGCCGCGGCAGCCTGGGCCTGCGAGCCGGCCTTCGGCGCGGCCGCTGTCGCCGTAACGGCCGGCGCCGACGACGGCGTCGTGCCGGTGGCGAGCGGCGCGGGCATCGGCGTGGCCGACGCTGCGTTCTCTGCTGCCACCTGCGCGTCCGGCGTGGACGCTGACTCGGCCAGCGCCGCCTCGGAACCCGCCGACTGACCTTGCGCCACCGCGCCCGATGCGCCGGTCGCGCCGCCAGCGGCACCGTTCGCGCTCGCTTTCAGTCGCGCAAGCCACGCCGACGAATCGCCGCCATTGGTATGCCACATGCCGAGCGCGATCACCGCAACGATCACCGCTGCCACGCCCCACAACCACGAGCGGCTCTTTTGCCCACTGCCGCCCAGCGAGAGCGACACCCTGCCGCGCGGCAAATCCTTACCCGACGACGCCGGCATAGACAGATCCGGCGCGGCGACGCCTTTTTCGCGGCGCAACGCCGCCGTGAACGGCGTGGGATCGGCGCCCAGCATTTTCGCGTAACTACGCACCACGCCCAGCGCGAAGGTGGTGTCCGGCAAGTGGCTGATGTCGCCCGATTCGAGCGCGCGCAACTTGATCGCAGACACTTTCAGACGCGCCGACACGTCGTCGATGGTCCAGCCTTTCGATTCGCGCAATTGGGTCAAGCGCGCGCCCACCGCCGTCAACGAATCCATGCCCGGCTGCACAACAGGCTGCACCACCGCCCGTGCGACCGGCGCCGGATGGCTTTCATTCGTGTCTGTGTCCTGCGGCTGCGGGTGCTGCGGCTCACTCATCCCAAATCCTTTCGCGTCGTTCTTTTTCACTCGTGCAACCCGGACGGGCTCAAGCCTCACGTCCAAATCGCAGACCGTTTATAACAAAATGCGCGGCTTTGTGTGCCGCTTCCGATCGCTTCTGCAAACTTTCTTTTCAATCGACGCCGGCACGGCAGGTTTTCGCGCGTTCGCGGACATTTCCCCGAACGCAGGCGTCCCGCGGCCTCAGCACGATTACACGGCGCGAACCTCGATAATCTTCGCCGCCTTCCCGGTGCGCTCAGCGAGGCGCGTGCGGTCTTTCACCGCACCGGCCAACTGACCGCAGGCAGCGTCGATATCATCGCCGCGTGTCTTGCGCACCGTGGTGACGACGCCAGCGTCCATCAACACTTGTGCAAACCGCTTGATCTGTTCCGGCTTCGAGCGGATGAGGCCCGACTCAGGGAACGGATTGAACGGAATCAGGTTGAACTTGCACGGCACGTCGCGCGTGACGGCGAGCAGCTCGCGCGCTTGCGCTTCGCTGTCGTTCACGCCGTCGAGCATGCAATATTCAAACGTAATGAAATCGCGCGGCGCGACTTTCAGATAGCGCTGGCAAGCCGCCATCAATTCGCGCAGCGGATACTTCTTGTTCAGCGGCACCAGCATGTCGCGCAGCGGATCGCTAGGCGCATGCAAGGAGACCGCGAGCGCCACCGGCAGATCGGCGCCGAGCCGGTCCATCATGGGCACGACACCCGAAGTGGACAGCGTGACGCGGCGGCGCGACAAGCCGTAGGCGTTGTCGTCGAGCATCAGGCGCATGGCCGGCACGACCGCGTCGTAGTTGAGCAGCGGCTCGCCCATGCCCATCATCACAACATTCGTGACGACGCGCTCGCCCTTGCCGTCACCACCCGTGGCACGACCGCCGTCTACGCCGCGCGTGGCGCGCAGCGCGAACTCAGCCATGCGCAACTGGCCGATGATTTCGCCGGTGGTGAGATTGCGGGAAAAACCCTGTTTGCCGGTCGAACAGAAACGGCAATTGACCGCACACCCGGCCTGCGACGACACGCACAGCGTACCGCGCGTTTCCTCGGGGATGTAGACGGTTTCAACCGCGTTGCTGTTGCCGACATCGATCAGCCACTTGCGTGTGCCGTCGGTGGAAATATGGTCGCTGACGATGCCCGGCATCGAGATCGTGGCGCGCCCTTTGAGCTTTTCGCGCAAGGACTTCGCCAGATCGGTCATGCCGTCGAAGTCGGCAGCGTTGTACTGGTGAATCCAGCGCTGCAATTGCTTGGCGCGAAACGGCTTCTCGCCCAGGTTGTCGCAGTAGGCGACGAGCCCTTGGGCGTCGAGGTCGAGAAGGTTGACGGTGGGACTGCTCGTCATATCGAATCCTGCCATTTCAGTGCGAGACTACGTTCATGCAACAAGCTGCATGAACGCAATGCCGTTCGCGCCCATTCCTGCTGCTTTTACCTTACTACTTTGCCGGGCGATTCGTGCGATAAATCAGATCGGCTGCACGAATCGCACTGGACAAGTCCGGCTTAACGCGAGTAGACGTTCACTTGCGGGAAGAAGAACGCGATTTCGACCGCTGCCGTTTCAGGCGCGTCCGAACCGTGCACTGCGTTCGCGTCGATGCTGTCTGCGAAGTCGGCGCGGATCGTGCCCTTTTCCGCCTTCTTCGGGTCGGTTGCGCCCATCAGATCACGGTGCTTCAGGATGGCGTTCTCGCCTTCCAGCGCCTGCACGACGACCGGGCCCGAGATCATGAAATCGACCAGGTCCTTGAAGAACGGACGGGCAGCGTGCACGGCGTAGAACTTCTCCGCGTCGGCGCGCGACAGATGAACCATGCGCGAAGCCACGATCTTCAGACCAGCGTTCTCGAAACGGGTATAGATCTGGCCGATCACGTTCTTGGCCACTGCGTCCGGCTTGATAATGGACAGGGTGCGTTCGATCGCCATAAAAACTCCAAAAAATTAAGAGGTTACAGATTCAAATGAATCCGCTATTGTAGCATGTTCCCGTGTATGATTGCGATTGAACCCTTACAGCATTGAAAGACTCCAAGCAGGAGTTTGTGAATGCTGGTAGCGTAGGCCGCGTGGGTACCACGTGAGTATTTTCAGGGCATTGAAACTCCCCGCCCGCGCGCCAATCTTAGGGAGGAGAGCGCCACACCGGGGCAGGCATTCCACCGGCGCGGCACGGCTCGCTACAACCCGCATCACAACCATACGCAACTTGCTTCTGAGGTAAGGAGAGACCATGAACGATCATCCGTATAGCTTTGGCCGCAATGGCGCGGTCAGCACGGTCGAAACGCGTAACCGCGTGCTACGGAACACCTACTGGCTGCTCGCGCTGTCCATGATTCCGACAGTGCTCGGCGCGTGGGTGGGCCTCGCCACGGGTTTCTCGCTGTTCGCCGCCACGAGTCCCGCCATGAGCATGCTGGCGTTCTTCGCGATCGCTTTCGGCTTCATGTTCGCCATCCAGAAGACCAAAGACAGCGCAGCCGGCGTGTTCGTGCTGCTCGGCTTCACGTTCTTCATGGGCCTGATGCTGTCGCGCATCTTGAGCTTCGTGCTCGGTTTTTCGAACGGCCCGTCGCTGATCATGCTCGCCTTCGGTGGCACTGGTGTGATCTTCGCGTCAATGGCAACCATCGCCACGGTCAGCAAGCGTGACTTTTCGGGTCTCGGCAAGTGGCTGTTCATGGGCGTGATCGTGCTGCTGCTCGCATCGGTCGCGAACGTGTTCCTGCACCTGCCGGCGCTGATGCTCACGGTGTCGGTCATGGCCATCGTGATCTTTTCGGCCTACATGCTGTTCGACGTCCAGCGCGTCGTGAACGGCGGTGAAACCAACTACATCACCGCCACCCTCGCGATCTACCTGGATCTGTACAACGTGTTCGTCAACCTGCTCGCGCTGCTCGGTATTTTCGGCGGCAACCGCAATTAAGACTGATTCGCGGGGCGCGGCGTCAAAACGCCCCGCCTTGAAGAAAAAGCCCACAACGAGCGATCGTTGTGGGCTTTTTTCATGGCTCTCTGGCGGCTGTCGCGCCGGCTGATCAACGGGCGTCGGCCGTCAGACGGACTTCACACGCTCAGCCACGCGAACCCCTCGTCCTGCGACGCCACCACCACTTCCGTAGGCGCCGCGCCCAGCACGCCCGCCATGGCGGCCTGCGCCAGTTCCGGCAAATTGTTCTGCTGACTCAGATGGGCGGCGACCAGGTGGCGCAATCGCGACCGGTCGAGCGAAGCCAGAATTTCAGCTGCCGCGTCGTTGTTCAAATGCCCATGGTTACCGCCAATACGCGCTTTCAGCGATTGCGGATAGCGACTGCCCGCGAGCATCCGCGCATCGTGGTTGCATTCGAGCACGAGTGCGTCGCAACCGCTCAGCACCGAACTGATATGCGGTGTGGACGTGCCGACATCCGTCAGCACGCCAAGCCGGCTCGCACCGTTCGAGAGCACGTATTGCAGCGGCTCGCGAGCGTCGTGCGGCACCGTGTATGGGAGGATGCTGAGGTCGCCGATCGCCACCGCTTCGTCACCCCACAGCACCTGCAGGTCGATATCGGCTTCGTCGGCGCCCACCGCGCGGGCGGTGCCCCAGCTCATGTACAACGGAATCGACCACTTGCGCGCCAGCGTCAGCGCGCTGCCAATGTGGTCGCCATGTTCATGCGTGATCAGAATCGCGTCGAGACCTTCGACGCTCGCGCCGAGCCGCGTCAGCCGCCGCTCGACTTCTTTGGCCGAAAACCCGCAGTCGAGCAGCACACGCGTGGTGGTCGCGCCGCTTTGCGCTTCCACCAGCATGGCATTGCCTTCACTGCCGCTGCCGAGACTCGCGAACCTCACGGCCCGTTTAGTTGAGTTGCGCGTGCAGCAGCGTCACGATGCGCTGCGCGTCGGACGAATTGTCCACCTGCCCGTTCGCGTTCAGCACCGCCACCTGCGTGACCGTGTCGCCCTTCGAGCGCACATTGACGAGGAATTCCTGACCCGGCTTCTTCGCCGAATTGCCGCTGTAGAACAGCTTGCCGAACAAGCCCTCTTTCTTCAGCTCCTGCATCGAGTCCGCGTAGCGCACGTAGTAGATGCCCTTCGCACGATCGCGGTTGTCGACGGTGAAGTTGGTGCGGTCGAGCGCGAGGCCCACGCGCAGCCATGCGCGGTCGAACGACTCCTGCAGATCGAGCGTGGATGCGCCCGCGCTCTGTTCGAGCGTGGTCGGCGCGGCTGCCGGACGCGCGTCGGTCAGCAGTTGCTTCGATTGCGCCTCGGTCAGGCCGAACTTCTGCATCAGCTTGGTCAGGAACAGCGCTTCGAGCGCCGGATCGCGCGGACGCTCTTCCCAGCGCGACGAGGTCTTGTCCTGACCCGTCAGCATTTCTTCCATCGCGCTGTGCGTAATGGAGATGTCGGTGGTGTCGCCGGGCGCGCGCGACACGAGCGTGCGGAAACTGTCACGCGTGCCAGACGAATAGGCGAAATCGATGACCTTGCCGACCGTGCGGCGGAACCAGTCGTCCGGGATGTTGGCGCGGTTTTCGGCCCAGTCGGTCGTCATGATGCCGGTAGCAGGCGCGTCGGTCTTCAACGCGAAGCCGTTCTCCTGCCAGAATTCCTGCAACTGCGGCCAGAGTTGTTCCGGGGTGCGGCCGTCGACGACCAGCCAGCGGCGATCGCCGTCGCGTTCGATATGCATGCCGAGCGGATCCTGCGCGTTCGGCTGGCCTTCCGTGGAATTGCCCGCCGCCGTCACCGCGCGCGGCTGGGCGCCTCCCAGCGCCAGATTGGCCGGCGGCGCGACATAGCGCTGTTCGGTCGGCGTGGTGCTCAGATCGCCCGGAACGGCGAGCGGCGGCGCGCTGGCCGCGCCCTTGTAGTTGACGCGGTCGGAAGCAAACCAGTCGTTCAGCGTGTCACAGCCGGCGAGCGTCGTGAGGGCAAGCGCCAGCGCCGCCATGCGGGTTGCGTGGAGGGAAAGTGCGGAACGTTTCATGAGGTCCTTCGTGATGCTGGAACGCGGTGCCTTGGTTCTGTGTGCCGGGAACGTGGGCTGGATCGACGTCGGTTAAGGGAGTGCCGGTGGCAGGCTTTCGTTAGCGCTGGTGGTTGCCGCGGACGCTATCCGTCTAGCCCAGCAGGCCCGCTTCGCGCAACGCGCCGCGCACCACTTCGTGGTATTGCGGGTCGAGCGGCGTGAGCGGCAGGCGGATTCCGCCCTGCACACGACCTAACTGCTGCAGCGCCCATTTGGCCGGAATCGGATTCGATTCGATGAACAGGTTCTTATGCAGCGACAGGAGCTTCATATGAATCTCACGCGCGGTTTTAGCATCCGCGGCGAGAGCAGCCTTGCAGAGATCACTCATGGCGCGCGGCGCGACGTTGGCAGTGACCGAAATATTGCCGTGGCCGCCGAGCAGCATCAGCGCGATCGCGGTGGGATCGTCGCCGCTGTAGATGCCGAAGTGCGACGGCGCGGACTTGATCAGATGCGCGGCGCGATCGATATTGCCGGTCGCTTCCTTCACACCGATGATGCCGGGCACCTGCGCGCAGCGCAGAATGGTTTCGTTGCTCATGTCCGCAACGGTGCGGCCCGGCACGTTGTACAGAATCACCGGCAGATCGACGGTTTCGGCGATCTTCGCAAAGTGCCGGTAGATGCCTTCCTGCGTGGGCTTGTTGTAGTAAGGCACGACCTGGAGCGTGGCGTCGGCGCCGACTTCCTTGGCCTGCTGGGTGAGCTCGATCGCCTCGGTCGTGGAGTTGCCGCCCGAGCCCGCGATCACCGGAATCCGGCCCGCCGTGTGCTCGACCGCGGTCTTGACCATCAGCACGTGTTCTTCGACCGACAGCGTGGCCGATTCACCGCTCGTGCCGACCACGACGAGAGCGTTCGTGCCCTCTGCGACGTGCCAGTCGATCAGTTTGCGAAACGCCGGCAGATCCAGGCTGCCGTCTTCGAGCATCGGGGTGATGATGGCAGGAATGCTGCCGCGAATCTGAACGCCGTCGTTGCTGCCGAGCTTGCTGCTTTGGTTGCCGTTAGTCATGAAACGCCATGAATTTGATCAGGTAAACCGCGATTGTAGCGGATTAGCCAGCCAACTCGTAACAAGGCGGAGATGCCGCCTGCGCGGGGTCGTCTGAGCGCTCCGCCTCCAGAATTGCGCAGATCCGCTGGACGTAGGCCGGGCGCGGCTGCGCGAGAAAACCGTCCTGAAAAGCGACCACCCGGAGCTGGCCGCGCACCCGCTCGAGAAGCTCGCCGGGCGCCAGCAGAAACGCCGGATTAGAGGGTTTGCCGACGCTTTCGTTTCCTTGCGCGAAGGTCTCGTAAACCAGTACGCCGCCGGGCGCGAGCGCGCGCAAAAGCTGCGGAAAGAGCGGCCGGTGCAGGTAGTTCGTCACCACCACGGCAGCGAACCTCGCGTCCGCGGGCAACGGCCACGCGGCGCCTTCGAGGTCGGCTTCAACGGGTGTGACGAGCGGCTCGCCGCGCAGCGTGCCGAGCGCCGCCGCGTCGCGGTCGATAGCCGTCACCGGATGCCCCCGCGAGGCAAAGAAACGCGCATGCCGCCCCGCCCCGGACGCGATATCGAGCACCGCGCCGCCCGCGGCGACCAGATGCGCCCAATCGCGCACCCAAGGCGACGGCTCGCCCAATCCGTGCATGGCGGCTGCGCAAGTGCTCATCGGCGTACTCATAGCCTCGGGGGGCTCGTCGGTTGCATCGCTTGCGTCAGTTGTACGAGAGGCCCATGGCTTCGCGCACATCGCGCATCGTTTCCGTGGCGAACTTGCGGGCCTTGTCGCAGCCGTCGGCGACGATCGCGCGCAACAGCGACGGGTCGTCCATGTACTTCTGCGCGCGCTCGAGCATGGGCTGCTGCTCGCGCAGAATGCCCTCGATCACCGGCTGCTTGCACTCGAGACAGCCAATGCCGGCCGAGCGGCAGCCCTTTTGCACCCAGTCGTGGGTGGCTTCATCGGTGTAGACCTGGTGGAGCTGCCATACCGGGCACTTGTCCGGATCGCCCGGATCGGTGCGGCGCACCCGGGCCGGGTCGGTCGGCATGGTGCGGACTTTCTTCGTAATCGTCGCCGCGTCTTCACGCAAGCCGATCGTGTTGCCGTACGACTTCGACATTTTCTGGCCGTCCAGACCCGGCATGCGCGACGCCTCGGTCAGCATGGCCTGCGGCTCGACCAGAATGATCTTGCGCGAACCTTCGAGGTAGCCGAACAGGCGCTCGCGGTCGTTCATCGACAGGCTCTGCGATTCCTGCAACATGGCCCGCGCCTGCTCGAGCGCTTCGTCGTCGCCTTCCTGCTGGTAGGCGTTGCGCAGTTCGTGATAGAGCTTGGAACGCTTGCCGCCGAGCTTTTTCGCCGCCTCGTTGGCCTTTTCTTCGAAGCCCGGTTCACGGCCGTAAAGGTAGTTGAAGCGGCGCGCGATTTCACGGGTCATTTCGACGTGCGGCACCTGGTCTTCACCCACCGGCACGAGCGAGCCGCGGTACAACAGGATGTCCGCCGCCATCAGCACCGGATAGCCGAGAAAGCCGTAAGTGGACAGATCCTTGTCCTTCAGCTTTTCCTGCTGTTCCTTGTAGGTCGGCACGCGTTCGAGCCAGCCAAGCGGCGTGCTCATGCCGAGCAGGAGCGCCAGTTCGGCGTGCTCGGGCACCTTGCTCTGGATGAACAGCGTGGCCTGCGCCGGATCGATGCCGGAAGCAAGCCAGTCAGTCAGCACGTCCCAGACGTTCTTTTCGATCACCTCGGGCGTTTCGTAGTGCGTGGTCAGCGCATGCCAGTCGACCACGCAGAAGAAACACGGGTACTCGGACTGCAGCCGCACCCAGTTTTTCAGCACGCCGTGATAGTGGCCGAGGTGCAACGACCCGGTGGGCCGCATGCCGGAGAAGATACGGTCTGGGAACATGATTATTTAGAAAAGCGAAACAAGGGGAGTCAGAATGGCGGTGATCGCGCTGTAGCCGACCGTGACGAGCGGGTTCAACCAGTAACGCGTCAGCGTGCCCGTCATGACCAGTGCCATCACGATGAAGAACCCGTAAGGTTCGAGGCGCGACAGCGTGATGGATTGCCGCGGCGGCAACAGCGCCATCAGCACACGGCCGCCGTCGAGCGGCGGCAGCGGAAACAGATTGAGCACGCCGAGCACGAGATTCACGCCCACGCCTGCTCCCGCCATGCGCGTGAAGAACAGCTCGTCCACATTCAGCACCGCCAAGGCGACCCCGAACAGGCCCCAGATCAACGCCTGCACGAAGTTGCAGGCCGGCCCCGCCGCCGCGACCCACAGGCTGCCCCAGCGCGGATTGCGCAGGTTGCCGAAAGCGACCGGCACGGGCTTGGCGTAACCGAACATGAACGCGCCGCTGGTGGCGAAGTACAACAGCAACGGAATCGCAATCGTGCCGAGCGGATCGATGTGCCGCATCGGATTGACGGACACGCGGCCGAGCACGTAAGCGGTGTTGTCGCCGAGCCAGCGCGCGACGTAGCCATGCGCAGCTTCGTGCAGCGTGATGGCGAAAATCACGGGCAGCGCGTATACCGCAATGGTCTGTATCAGGGAAGAATCCATAGCTCGTTATTGTAACAACGCGATTGCGTGCGTCTGTCCGCTTTCACTCATGCCGTCTCTTCGAGGCCGAACGGCGCGAGAGAACCGCGCCCCGCCCTCACCAGCACCGGTTGCGCGCCGGTCAGGTCGACCACCGTGGACGGCTCGCATACGCAGGGGCCGCCGTCGATCACCAGATCCAGTTGTTTTTCCAGCCTTGCGCGGATTTCTTCCGGGTCGTTCATCGGCTGGGTTTCACCCGGCATGATCAGCGTCGAGCCGAGTAGCGGCTGACCGAGTTCTTCGAGGATCGCCAGTGTGATCGCGTGATCCGGCACGCGCAGCCCGATGGTCTTGCGCGACGGGTGCGAGAGACGCCGCGGCACCTCCTTGGTGGCCTGCAGGACGAATACGTACGGACCGGGCGTCACCGATTTGATCAGCCGGTACTGCCGGTTGTCCACCATCGCGAAATTCGAGAGTTCCGACAGATCGCGCACCAGCAAGGACAGCAGTTGCTTTTCGTCGAGTCCGCGGATGCGCCGCAGACGCTCGACGGCATCCTTGTCGTCCAGATGGCAGGCGAGCGCGTAGCTCGAGTCCGTCGGCAGCGCGACCACGCCGCCATCGTTGATGATCTGCACGGCCTGCTTGACGAGGCGCGGCTGCGGGTTGTCAGGATGAAGCCGGAAGTATTGGGACATGGCTAACGTTAGCTGACGAATGAATGGCGGCCGAACGGCAGATGAGCTGCGGCGGCAGACCGGCCGGCAGACTGGGCGCAGGCGCGCGCCGGGCGCCGCCGGCTTTCGCGCCCGACGTGCCGCCATGGGCACAGCGCGGTCACAGCCAGCGTTCCCAGACGGGTTTCAGATCGGAGGGCAACTGCGGCAGCGTGCCGAGGTCGACGCGGCCTTCGCCGGGTGCGTGGAAGTCGGAGCCGCGCGACGCCTCGAAGCCGAAACGGCGAGCGACATCCGCGTATTCGCGATATTGATCGGGCGTGTGGCTGCCCGTCACCACTTCGATCGCCTTGCCGCCGAGATCGATGAATTCGGCGAAAAACGCGTCGAACTCGACCGGCGAGTAAGCATAGCGCCCCGGATGCGCAATGATGGCTTCGCCGCCGGCGGCCTGGATCCAGCCGACCGCGTCGGCCAGTTTGGCCCAGCGGTGCGCCACGTAGCCGGGTTTGCCGTCGCCGAGATAGCGGGTGAACACGTCTTGCGTCGAACTGGCGTAGCCGCTTTCCACCATGAAGCGGGCGAAATGCGTGCGCGAAATCATGTCCGGGTTCGACACGTATTTGAGCGCGCCCCGATAGGCGTCCGGTATGCCGAGCGTGGCCAGCTGCTCGCCGATCGCCTCCGCCCGCGCGGCGCGGCCGTTGCGGGTGCGCGCGAGCCCGTCGATCAGAATCGAACTGGTCGGATCGATACCCAGGCCGACGATGTGCACCGTGCGCGAAGCCCATGTCACCGAAATTTCGACGCCGCTCAGATAGCCCAGGCCGAGCGCCTCGGCGGCGACTTTCGCGTCGTGCTGGCCGCCCAGTTCGTCGTGATCGGTGAGCGCCCACAGCGTCACGCCACCCGCGTGCGCGCGCCGCGCGACTTCGGCCGGCGCGAACTGGCCGTCGGAAACGGTGGAATGACAGTGGAGGTCGGCGTTCATCGTTGTCTTGAAAAGGATCTGCACTCATTTTACTGCAACGCAGTAAGTGGGCGCAGAGCTATCTCGCGCAAACGCCGCCCCGAAGAACGTGCCCTTGCGGGGCGCTCCGCTCGAAGCGCCCCGCGGAGACGTTTTAGCCTTTCCGGAAACGCTACGCGCAAAACCCCTCGATCAGCGCCGCCACCTGCTCCGGCTGGTCGTGGTGCACCATGTGCCCCGCTTCGTCGATGATCTTCTCGCGCCAATTCGGGAACGCCTGAAAGCGCGCCTTGAATTCGTCGCGCGGGATCTCGCCCGCGATCTGCGCGAGCGTCGGCGAGTTGGCGGCTTCCACGTGCAGCACCTTCGCACTCACCTTGCGCCACGTCGCCATCACTTCGTCGAGGCGATACAGCGCGGGGCCGCGCAGCTTGTGCGCGGGATCGGCGAGCAGCATGAAACGCCCTTCTCCGTCCGGTTTCGACCAATGCTGGGCGAGAAACTGCGCGCGCTGCGGATCGAGGCGCGGATTGGTCTTGATGAGGCGCGCGGCGACCTCGTCGAGCGACGCGTAGCGCTTCAATTGCGGCGGATCGCGCAGCTCGTCGAGCCAGTTGCGCAGGCGTTTGGGCGCCTGCGCCGCGTGTGACGGCGCAAGACCGAAACCTTCGAGATCGACCACCCGCCGCACCCGTTCCGGCCGCACGCCGGCATACACGCAGGCGATGTTCGCGCCCATGCTGTGGCCGACCAGATTCACCTCGCCGGTCGGCGCATAGTGGTCGAGCAAGGCGTCGAGATCGGCCAGATAGTCCTGGATCCAGTAATTGCCGCCGCCGCGCTCCGCCACCGGCCAGTCCGACAGGCCGAAACCGCGCATATCCGGCGCGAGCACCTGCCACTCGCCGCCCAACGCGTCGACCACGAACTGGAACGAGGCCGCCACGTCCATCCAGCCGTGCAGCATGAAGAGCATCGGCGCATCCGGGTTGCCCCAGCGTCGCACATGCAGACGGATGCCGCGTACGGCGACGAATTCAGACTGGGAAGTGTTCATCAACGGCACGTCCAAAAAAAAAGAATGATCGTTCGATTATAACGAGATAGCCGGACAACGCGCGGAGCCGGATTGCGAAGGAAACCTCAGTCGGCGGTGGCGGGCGGCGTCGCGTCCGGCGCGTCGAGCCCCGCGAGGGCTGCCAGTTCGGCCAGTTCCGCTTCATCGAACCCTGCGTCGCGGCGCGCGTCGAAATTGAACGGACCGCGTAATTTCGGTGCGTGATACTGGTCGGCGAGGCGGGTATACGTGGGGTGAGGGTCGAGGCCGCTGGCGTCGCACAGGTGCCGGAACCAGCGGTTGCCGATCAGCACGTGGCCGATTTCGTCGCGCAGGATCACGTCGAGAATCGCCGCCGACGCCTGATCGCCCGCCTGCAGCAGACGGGCGCGGATCGGCGGCGAGGCGTCGAGGCCGCGTGCTTCGAGCGTGCGCGGCACCAGCGCCATGCGCGCCAGCACGTCGCCGCGCGTGCGCTCGCACATGTCCCACAGGCCGTCGTGAGCCGGAAAGTCGCCGTAGACATGACCGTACTCCGCAAGGCGCGCGGCCAGCAGCGAGAAGTGATATGCCTCTTCGGCGGCGACTTTGAGCCAGTCGGTGTAGAACGCGGTGGGCATGCCGGCAAAGCGCCAGACCGCGTCGAGCGCGAGATTGATGGCGTTGAATTCGATGTGCGCGAGCGCGTGCAGCAAAACCGCGCGCCCTTGCGGCGATTGCATGCTGCGCCGCTTCAAATGGCGCGGATCGACCAGTTCAGGCCGCGCGGGACGGCCGGGCAGACCGGCGGGTTCGTCGAGTTCGAGGTCTGCGGCGCACGCCACGCCGCCTGCGAGCACGGCGGCGTAGAGCGCGCGGGCCGCGGCGGCCTTGGCGGCCGGATCGGCTTCGCACAATGCGGCGAGTGCCGCGGTGCGCGCGCAATGGGCTCGCCGCCCGAGATCGGCGACGGGTGACTCAGCTGGAACGAATGACGCGAACGGAGCGGCAGACATCATGGGAAACGAATCGACAAAGGAAACGGCAAACAAGGCAAAAAGCGCGGAGGCCGAGGAAACGGCGAAGCGGGACACCGGCACGTCGGCACGCGGTCTTCGCAACCGCGGTGGCGGCGCGGCCACGCAAACGGCCGCCCGCACCACGCGGCAGCGCAGATCCCTGCAGCCGCGCCAAGCGACTGAACCACACAACCGTTTACAATACTCGATTCGACGGCCATCCAACGCGGCCGGAATACTGGTGCAGCGGGACAGCCCGGCGGCACAAGACATCCGGCCAGTTTCGCACCCGAATCCAGCCTACGTAGCGACCGTTCCAGAGGAGACATTGTGACCATTTACAAGCTTGGCGAAGCCGCCCCGACCATCCATGAAAGCGTATTCGTCGCGGATTCAGCCAGCATCATCGGCAACGTCACGCTGGAGGAAAACGCCAGCGTCTGGTTCGGCGCGACGATTCGCGGCGACAACGAGCCCATCACCATCGGCGCCGGCAGCAATGTGCAGGAAAACGCCGTGCTGCACACCGACCCCGGTTTTCCGCTGACGGTCGAGCCGAACGTGACGATCGGCCACCAGGTCATGCTGCATGGCTGCACGATCAAGGAGGGCTCGCTGATCGGAATTCAGGCCGTGGTCTTGAATGGCGCGGTGATCGGCCGCAACTGTCTGGTCGGAGCGGGCGCCATCGTTACCGAAGGCAAGGTGTTTCCCGACAATTCGCTGATTCTCGGCGCGCCCGCCAAGGTGGTGCGCGAACTGACCGAGACGGATATCGCCAACATGCAGCGCGGCACGGCAACGTATGCCGAGCGCCGCGGATATTACAAGGCGCAGCTCGTGCGCATCGGCTAACCAGCCGGAGCGCGCGGCGCGCACGGCGCGGCATCACGCCGCGTCATTCGACCGAGGAAAAGTTGTGAGCGACCAGTTGCAAAAATTCATGTTCAGCGCGGCGCCGGTGCGCGGCGAGATCGTTTCGCTGCGCAATACGTGGCAGGAAGTCCTGACACGCCGCGATTATCCGGCGCCGGTGCGCACGGTACTGGGCGAAATGATGGCGGCGTGCGCGCTGCTGTCGGCGAATCTCAAGTTCGACGGCACGCTCATCATGCAGATTTTCGGCGACGGCCCGGTCAAGATGCTGGTGGTGCAGTGCGGCTCCGACCTCTCGATGCGCGCCACCGCCAAGCTGTCGGGCGAAGCGGCCAACGTGATCGGCGAGACGACCAGCATGGTCGATCTGTTGAACGCGAGCGGTCACGGCCGCTGCGTCATCACGCTCGACCCGGCCGACAAGCAGCCCGGTCAGCAACCGTATCAAAGTATCGTGCCGTTGTCGGGCTCGGATGGCCCGCTTAGCTCCATGGCCGAAGTGCTCGAGCATTACATGCACCATTCGGAACAGCTCGACACGCGCCTGTGGCTCGCGGCGAACACCGAGCGCGCCGTCGGCATGCTGCTGCAAAAATTGCCGGGCGACGGCGGCATCGTCCCGCATCCGGGCGAACTGGACGCAGACACGTGGGAGCGTGTCTGCACGCTGGGCGGCACGATGTCGCAAGACGAGCTGCTGAAGGAAGACCCGGAAACGATTTTCCGGCGCCTCTTCTGGCAGGAAAACGTTCAGCATTTCGAACCGGCGAAGGCACGCTTCGAGTGCACGTGTTCGCGCGAGAAGGTGGGCGGCATGCTGAAGATGCTGGGCCGCGAGGAGGTGGACGGCGTACTTGAAGAACGCGGGCACGTCGAGATTCATTGCGAGTTCTGCAATCAGCGTTACGAGTTCGATCCGGTGGACGTGGCGCAACTTTTTGTCGCCGATGCGCTCTCACAAGGTGTGACGCCCGCGGCTGACCAGCGGCATTAATCGGGTCGCCGGCGCGCGGGCTTTCTGCGCGCCGAACGCTGCTCCATCACCCCCGCATGACGGCAGCAAAAATACTGCGCCGCCCGCTGCCTTTTCAGGGCCCGGGCGGCGCAGTACCTTTGATCGTTGCGTTGAATCATTGGCGGTGCAGGCGGCGCGTGGTTTGCTTAGGCGTCCGACCAATGGAGATAGAACATGAACCACCCTGCTTCATTGATACCGCTGCTTCGTCATACGCGCGCGGCCGCCGTGCTGGCTGCGGTCGTCGGCAGTGGCATGCTGGCCAGCTGCATGATGGACCCGCCGGGCCCGTCGCCGATTTACAGCCGCCTGCCCGCCAATCAGTCAGGCGCCGCCAGCACCGCCCAGCCGCTAACGCCTGCCGAGCGGCAGCGCTACGATGCGATCGACCAGCAGGTCATGGCCGAGCAGAACCAGGCAATCGCCGCCGAAAATGCGGCGCAGGCGTGGTCGCGTTACTACACGCCGCCCGTCAGCGTGTACGGCAGCTATTACGGTGGCGGTTGGGGGCACGGCTGGGGTACGGGGATCGGCGTCGGTTACGGCCCGTACTGGGGCTGGTAAGCGGCGGCAAGCTCACGCGCGCGACGATCCCAGTCCGGTGAGCGAGGCCAAACAAAAAAAGCACGGTGAGAACCGTGCTTTTTTGCGCCATTCGTACTGACCCGTTACGCTGCGAAGAAGCTCAGTGCGCAGGAGGTTTCTTCGCGTTCGCGGCCGCTTTGCCGCCGTGTTTGCGATCCGGCTTGGCGCGCGATTCCGGATTCGGCACCACATGCAGCGGCGCTGCCGACATCTCGCCACGCGTGGACGTAGTGACCGATGGCGTGTTCGCCGTCGGCAAAGGCGCATTCGGCGACACGAACTGCACGAACACTTCGCCGTCCTTCACCATGCCCATTTCGTAGCGTGCCCGTTCCTCGACAGCGGCCGTGCCGTTCTGCAGATCCTGCACTTCGCCTTGAATGCGCTCGTTGCGCAGCTTCGAGTCGGCATTCTTTTGCACTTGCTGCGCCAGTTGCTGCTGCAACTCGTGCACGCGCAGCCAGCCGCCGTGCCCCCACCAGAGCGGGTACTGGATTAGCGCCAGTAGAACGATCAGGACAGCAGTGACAAGCCGCATGAAGTAAGCACAATAAATACACGCCGCCCTGCGCTATACGCAGGGCGGCGGGGTCAATCAGAAACGAAGGATAACCGGCTCATCGGTCAGCGCCAGCACTCCAGCCATTAGCGCAGATTGTAGAACGCCGACTTGCCCGGGTAGCTGGCGATATCACCGAGGTCTTCTTCGATGCGCAGCAACTGGTTGTACTTGGAGATGCGGTCCGAGCGCGACAGCGAACCCGTCTTGATCTGACCGGCGTTCAGGCCGACTGCGATATCCGCAATTGTCGAGTCTTCGGTTTCGCCCGAACGGTGCGAGATCACGGCCGTGTAGCCGGCGCGCTTGGCCATTTCGATTGCCGCGAAGGTTTCCGTCAGCGTACCGATCTGGTTGATCTTGATCAGGATCGAGTTGGCGATGCCCTTCTCGATGCCTTCTTTCAGAATGCGCGTGTTGGTAACGAACAGGTCGTCGCCCACGAGCTGGACCTTCTTGCCGAGCTTGTCGGTCAGCGTCTTCCAGCCTGCCCAGTCGCTTTCGTGCATGCCGTCTTCGATCGAGACGATCGGGAATTTGTCGGCCAGGTTCGCGAGGTAATCCGCGAATTCCGTCGACGACAGTTGCAGGCCTTCGCCAGCCAGCTGGTACTTGCCGTCGTGGTAGAACTCGCTTGCTGCGCAGTCGAGTGCGAGCAGCACGTCTTCACCGGCGCGGTAGCCGGCTTTCTCGATGGCTTGCAGGATGGTCGACAGGCATTCGTCGTTGCTGCCGAAGTTCGGTGCGAAGCCGCCTTCGTCGCCCACTGCCGTGCTCATGCCGCGATCCGACAGGATCTTCTTCAGCGCGTGGAACACCTCGGCGCCGCAGCGCAGTGCTTCGCGGAAGGTCGGCTGGCTGACCGGCACGATCATGAATTCCTGGATGTCCAGGCTATTGTTGGCGTGCGCGCCGCCGTTGACGATGTTCATCATCGGCACCGGCAGTTGCATCGCGCCCGAGCCGCCGAAATAGCGGTACAGCGGCAGGCCGGCTTCTTCAGCGGCGGCTTTCGCGACGGCCATCGAGACAGCCAGCATCGCGTTCGCGCCGAGGCGCGACTTGTTGTCGGTGCCGTCGAGTTCCAGCAGCGTCTTGTCGAGGAAAGCCTGCTCGGAAGCATCGAGGCCCATGATCGCTTCGGAGATTTCGGTGTTGATGTGCTCGACGGCCTTCAGCACGCCCTTGCCGCCGTAACGGCCGGCTTCGCCGTCGCGCAGTTCGATCGCTTCGCGCGAACCCGTCGACGCACCCGACGGCACCGCGGCGCGGCCCATCGTGCCCGACTCGAGCAGCACGTCGCATTCGACGGTGGGGTTGCCTCGCGAATCGAGAATCTCTCGACCGATGATATCTACGATAGCACTCATGGTTTCCTCAAGAAATGACGTTGAATTCTTTACTGTGACACTGTATCTGGCGCAGACCGGTCTCCCCGGCAAACTGCTTGCGCGCCGATACGTTCGACGACCATTGCGTGCATTCGCCGCGTGCCGATTGTGCAATCCGATCGTGACACGCGGTGAATGCCTGAATCAGTTGAAATCGCTTTCGAGGAACGGCGCGCGCTTGACGGCCTGATCGAGCGTAACCAGCGTCTCGAGCAGATCGGCCATGCGATGAAGCGGCACCGCGTTCGGACCGTCCGATTTGGCCTGCGCCGGATTCGGGTGCGTTTCCATGAAAAGGCCGGCCACGCCAACCGCCACCGCGGCGCGCGCCAGCACCGGCACGAATTCACGCTGACCGCCCGAACTCGTGCCCTGCCCGCCCGGCAACTGCACCGAGTGAGTCGCGTCGAACACGACCGGCGCGTTGGTTTCGCGCATGATCGCAAGCGAGCGCATGTCCGACACGAGGTTGTTATAGCCGAACGACACGCCGCGCTCGCACGCCATGAAACGGTCTTCCGACAGACCCGCTTCACGCGCGGCGTCGCGCGCCTTGTCGATCACGTTCTTCATGTCGTGCGGTGCGAGAAACTGGCCCTTCTTGATGTTGACCGGTTTGCCCGAACGCGCGCAAGCGTGGATGAAGTCCGTTTGACGGCACAGGAAAGCGGGCGTTTGCAGCACGTCGACCACGGAGGCGACCTGCTCGATCTCGTGCTCGGCGTGAACGTCGGTCAGCACCGGCAGACCGAGTTGACGCTTCACTTCGGACAGGATGCGCAAACCTTCGTCCATGCCCAGACCGCGGAACGACTTGCCGCTGCTGCGGTTGGCCTTGTCGTACGACGATTTGTAGATGAACGGAATATTCAGCTTCGCGCAGATTTCCTTCAGCCGGCCGGCTGTGTCGATCGTCATCTGTTCGGATTCGACGACACAGGTGCCCGCGATCAGGAAAAACGGCTTGTCGAGCCCGATTTCGAAATCACCAAGCTTCATGCTTTCTCCCCGACTTCGGTCGCCGCGCGCGACTGCTGATGCGCGAGCGCCGCTTCGACGAACGACTTGAACAGCGGATGGCCGTCACGCGGCGTGGACGTGAATTCCGGGTGGAACTGCACGCCGACGAACCACGGGTGCATGCTGCGCGGCAATTCCATCATTTCCGGCAGATCTTCACTCGGGGTACGGGCGCTGATGATAAGGCCGCCGGCTTCGAGTTGGGGCACGAAGCGGTTATTGACTTCATAACGGTGGCGATGGCGCTCGTTCACGTCCTTGCCATAGATCTCTTCGGCCATCGTGCCGGGCTTGATCGGGCAACGTTGCGAACCGAGGCGCATCGTGCCGCCCAGATCCGACTCTTCCGTGCGCTTTTCGACGCGGCCTTCGCGGTCGTACCACTCGGTGATCAGCGCGACCACGCGGCTCGGCGTTTCCTGATCGAACTCGGTGCTGTTCGCGTCTTTCAGACCCACCACGTCGCGAGCGAATTCGATCACCGCCAGCTGCATGCCGAGGCAGATGCCGAGATACGGCACCTTCGCTTCACGTGCATAACGGATCGCGGCGATCTTGCCTTCGGTGCCACGACGGCCGAAGCCTCCCGGCACGAGCACAGCGTCCAGATGCTTGAGGCTTTCGACGCCTTGTGTCTCGATTTCTTCCGAGTCGATGTATTCGATGTTGACCTTGGTCGACGTATGCATCGACGCATGGCGCAGCGCTTCGATCAGCGACTTGTACGACTCGGTCAGATCGACATACTTGCCGACCATGCCGATCGTGACTTCGTGCTTCGGATGCTGAAGCTTCTCGACGAGATCGGACCACATGGACAGATCAGCGGCCTTCGGCGTGAGCTTGAGCTCTTCGCAGATGATCGCGTCCAGCCCTTGATCGTGCAGCATTTGCGGAATCTTGTAGATGCTGTCCGCGTCCCACACCGAGATCACGGCGTCTTCCGGCACGTTCGAGAACATGGAGATCTTCGCGCGCTCGTCGTCCGGAATGCGGCGATCGGCACGGCAGAGCAGCACGTGCGGCGAGATGCCGATTTCGCGCAGCTTCTGCACGCTGTGCTGCGTGGGCTTGGTCTTCAGTTCGCCGGCCGTGGCGACCCAGGGCACCAGCGTGAGGTGCACGAAGCACGCACTGTTGCGGCCCATGCGCAGGCTCATCTGACGCGCGGCCTCGAGGAACGGCAGCGATTCGATGTCGCCCACGGTGCCGCCCACTTCGACGATGGCGACGTCCGGCTCACCGCACGTCGCGGAAGCCGCGCCGCGTTCGATGAACGCCTGGATTTCATTCGTGATGTGCGGAATGACCTGCACCGTCTTGCCGAGATAATCGCCGCGGCGCTCCTTGCGGATCACCGATTCGTAAATCTGGCCCGTGGTGAAGTTGTTGGCCTTGCGCATCTTCGTGCTGATGAAGCGCTCGTAGTGGCCGAGGTCGAGGTCCGTCTCCGCTCCGTCTTCCGTCACGAACACTTCGCCGTGTTGAAACGGGCTCATCGTGCCGGGGTCGACATTGATGTAGGGATCGAGCTTGAGGAGGGTGACTTTAAGACCGCGCGATTCGAGGATCGCGGCGAGGGAAGCGGCGGCAATACCCTTGCCGAGGGAAGATACTACGCCGCCGGTGACGAAAACATATTTGGTCATCGCTGGATGCTCGCGGGAAAAACGGATTATACCGTAAAGCAGGGTCTCAACCCAGCAAAATCCGAGCGATGTCTGCGTGCGCATAGGCCGCGACGGCGGCCGTCGCCCCGCGTCGATCATGCACCGTTTTCTGAGGCATGTGCGCCGCGGCGCGGCGCGGGGCTCAACGCGGCGTCACGCGCGCCGCTCCAGTTCATGCAACATGCGTTGCACCGCGCGGGCGGTTTCGAGCGGCTTTTCCATCGGGTACAGGTGGCTGCCCTCGATCCATTCCACATGACCGCCGGTGGCGCGCCGGGTGGCGTCCAAACCGGCCTGGCGGATTTCCTTCGACCGCGTGCCGGCGATGAACCCCACCGGCACCGGCGCGCCCCGGGCGAGCCGCGAGCCGAGCGTATGCGGCAAGGTTTTGTAGATCTGATACTCGGTACGACGGTCGAAAGCCAGCGAACGCGAGCCATCGGGCGACGTTTGCGGGATGCCGAAGTCGATGTAATCGGACAGCATGCGCTCATCCCAGCGCGCGAACGCCGGCTTCGAATGAAAGTGCCGCCACGCTTCGTCGCGGCTCGCCCACTGGGTGCGGCGCGTGCGGGTGGCGGCCGCTGGCGACAGACGCTCGTCGAGGCCGGTCCATTGCGACACCCGCAGCATGCTGCTGCGCCAGCCGGCGATCACCGGCGAATCGAGCATCACGACCCCTCTCACCCACTGCGGCTTCTTCAGCGCGGCCATCAGCGACAGATAGCCGCCGAGCGAATGCCCTACCAGCCACACCGGGTGTTCGTACTTTCTGCCGATATCGTCGAGCAACTGCTCGACCAGGTGCGGCCAGTCCTGTGTCACCGGAAAACGCGCGTCGTGACCGATCCGCTCGATGGAGCGCAGCTCGTAGTCGTCGGCGAGTTCGGCGAAGATCGTGCGGTAGGTCGACGCCGGAAAGCCGTTCGCGTGCGAGAAGTGGATGATGTTTTTCAACTGCGGCTATCTCCGTGCTGTTTTTTGCGTGCGGGGCTTTCGTGCGAGCTTGCGTGCAGGCAATTCGCACAGCGGCGCGCTTCTTGGGCGAGTCTTGAGCGATTCGTTCGCGCTTCTTCTATCCATGCGGCGGGCATTTCACCAGCGACCCTGTTAGCGCTCCATCCAGTAACGGCGCTGTGTGTCGCGATAACGATCGAGCGTGAGCGTGGCGCCGTTCCCGGCGGCGCCGGCCCGCGCCGCGCCGTTCGGGTTCACCTCGACCCGCACCGCGCCGTCCGTATCGCTGCGCCCGAGCTCGATACGCCGCGCCTTGTAGCGCTCGAACACACCCGCATTCGGATGATGAAAACGGTTGCGATAGCCTACCTGAAATAGCGCGACGAGCGGGTCGATAGAGTCGAGGAACGGCTCGGTCGACGAGGTCTTGCTACCGTGATGCGGCACGACCAGCACTTGCGCCCGCAATGCGCCGCGATCGCGGGCGAGCAGGATGCGTTCGACGGGCGCCTCGATATCCGCCGTCAGCAACGCAACGATGCCGGGCGGCGCTGTTTGAACGCGCGCGGTCGCCTGGCTCGGCGCGGCCGGCGACGTGCTAACCCGCAACACGCAGCAATGCGCGTTGGGCTTGCCTTGCAGCGGGCCGGCGTCCGGCCAGAGCATCGCGAACTCGACGCCGTCCCACTGCCAGCGCTGGCCTGCCGCGCAGGGCAGCGTCCCGGCGCCGTGCTGCCGCGCGTTCGACCACAACGCATTCGACGGCGCCAATGCCGCCACCATCTGACGCACCTCGATCGCATCCAGAACGGCGGGCGCGCCGCCGGAATGATCGGAATCGGCGTGGCTGACGATCAGCGTATCGAGCGCACTCACGCCATGCGCCTGCAAGAACGGCACGACCACCCGCTCCCCCGCATGAGTCGATTCCGGACCCGGTCCCGTGTCGAACAACAGCGTGTGATGCGCAGTTTCGACCAGCACCGAAGTTCCTTGCCCGACATCCAGCGCGGTGAGGCGGAAACTGCCGGGCGGCGGCCCGGACGGCGCCGGCATCAGGAGCGGCAGCCATGTCAGCGGCGCGGCCCAGCGCAACGGCCAGCCACGTGGCGCGAGACACCAGAGCACGCCGAGCGCCGCCGCGGCGAGCGTCCACGCCCCCGGTTGCGGCAAGCGCCAGAGCGCCCACGCAGGACCCGAGAGCCGCTGCAAGCCCGCTATCAGCCATTCCAGCAGAGCGTGCGCGACGTGCCACGCGTGGATGTCGAACGGTGCGGGCAGCGCGACTCCGGCCAGTACCGCCGGTGTCACGAGCAAGCTCACCCATGGAATCGCGAAGGCGTTCGCGAGCGGGCCGATGAGCGGAATCTGCGCGAACCAGTAGACGGTGAGCGGCGCGAGCGCGACCGTCACGGCCAGCTGCACGTGCGCGGCGCCACGCAGCCTTTCGCCGGCGCCCCGCACGCGGCGCGACAACCCGGCACGCAGTCTCTTTAGTCGCGAAGAGGCGTCGCCGCCCTCGTCCGCATCGTCGTGGCGCTGTTCGTGGTCCTGCACATGAGGCCGCCCCGACGTGGCGAACAGAATCGCGGCGACCGCGCAGAACGACAACCAGAATCCCGCCGACACGACCGCCCACGGATCGATCAGCAGCACGAGCCCCAATGCCCATGCGAGCACCGCCGAACGCGCCACGTTGCGCCCGCTGACAAACGCGAGCGCGACGACGCCCGCCATCCACAACGCGCGCTGCGCCGGCACGTTGAAGCCGGCCAGCGCGGCATGCAGCGCGGCGAACAGCGCGCCGCCCGTGATCGCGACGACTTGGGCTGGCAGCCGCAACGGCCAGTCGCGGCCGACCCACCCGGAACGCCGCCAGAACGCGCCCGCGAGCCAGCCCGCCAGGCCCGCGACAAAGCCGATGTGCAGCCCCGAAATCGCCACCAGATGACTGGTGCCGGTGTTTCGCATCAGCAGCCAGTCCGCGGCGCTCACTGCGTCCTGCGCGCCGAGCGCGAGCGCCACGACGATTCCGCGGTGCGGCGCGTCCCCGAGCACCGCGTCGATCCGTGCGCGCAGCGCGGCGCGCCAGCGGTCCACCAGCACGCCGACACCGCGCGCATAGCCGCGCAATCGCACCGCCTGAGCCGGCACGCTCACGTAGCCGGTAGCCCGCACGTTGCGTGCGAGCAGCGTGGCCTCGGCATCGCGCACGCCGAAGTTGGCATTGCCATGCGGACGTTTGAGCCGCACGGTCAACTGCCAGCGGGCGCCGGGTTCGAGAACCGGCGGCGGCGCATCGTCGGCGATCCACGACAGTTGGATCACACGCGGAAAAGGGTCGATCGGCGCGCCGGTTGATTCGACCTCGAATAAAAAACGCGCGCCGCTCTCGTCATATGACGGCAAGCCTTTGATATTGCCGACGACTTCGATATCGCGGCCTTCCCACGCGGTCGGCAAGCTCACCGAGACGCGCATTTCCGAGCGCAGCGCGGCGTAGCCGAAGCCCGCGCACAGCGCCGCGCACCACACCGCGCTCCAGCCGGCGAACGAACGCGCGCGCGGGCTGAAGCGGACGCGGCGCACGGGCGTAGTAAGCGCCGCCGCATGAGCGTGATCGACCCGCGCGCTCGCATGATCGCCCAGCCCCCACACCGCCACCACCGCAGCGCAGGCGACGAGCAACAAGCCGCAAAACGCGAGCCAATCCGGCAGCGCCGCCTGCCGCTGCAGCCACATCACGCCCAACGCAAATCCACACCACCATGCGCGCATCCGCCCTCCGCCAGCAAACGCCGGGCGACGCCGCGGCCACGCGCGGGCGTCAGCGAGCCCGCGGGGCGTGGGTGTCGCCCGGCGCGAACCACTCAGACCATCCGGGTTCGATTATGCAGAGGAAAGTGCGAGCCGCGGCAGCGCGGCGAGCGCGTTAGCCGTTGTGCCTAGGGCGGCTTCGTCGGCGGCCATGCCGCGCAATTGCGCAAGGCCCGCGCCGATGGCCGGAATCTGCTCGGGCGTATTGCGCTGCCTGTAGATCCAGGCAGGCGCGATGTCCGGCGCGTCGGTCTCGACGACCAGCGCGTCGAACGGCAACTGCTCAGCGAGGCGACGAATTTGCCGCGCGCGCTCGAAAGTCAGATTGCCGCCGAAACCGAGATGCATGCCCTGGTCGATATACGCCTGAGCCTGCTGAAAACTGCCGTTGAATGCATGCGCGATGCCGCGATGAATCTGATGCCGCCGCAGTCCCTTGATCACCTGATCCTGCGATTTGCGCACATGGCAGATCACCGGCAGATCGAATTCGCGCGCGAGTTGCAACTGACCGTTGTAGAAGAATTGCTGGCGCGCGTCGTCGAGACCGTCGACGAAATAATCGAGGCCGATCTCGCCGATGCCGACAAAGAGAGGATCGTCGAGACTCGCCTCGATTTCCATGCGCAGCAGTTCAAGATCGCTCTCCTGCGCCGACGGGGTGAACAATGGATGGATGCCGAGCGCATACGCGCCGCCGTCGATCCGGTGCGCCAGTTCGCGCACCGTCGCGAAGTTCTCGCGGCCGATCGCCGGAATCACGATCCGCGCGACGCCCGCGCGATGCGCCGCCGCCGCGACCTGCGCGCGGTCGGCGTCGAATTCCGAAGCATCGAGATGACAGTGAGTATCGATCCACATGACGTGTCTCGCTAGCGGCTCAGCATCGGCTCACGGCGTCCGGCAATCAGACCGGCACCGGCGGCTCTTCGTGCAGCACGCCGTCGCGCAGCCGCATGATGCGGTCGCAACGCCCCGCCAGTTCAGGATCGTGCGTGACGATCACGAAGCTCGTTTCGAGCGTTTGCGACAGTTCGAGCATCAGGTTGAACACAGTGTCGGCGGTGCCGCCGTCCAGATTGCCGGTCGGTTCGTCGGCCAGCACGCAGGCGGGCCTCGTCACCAACGCCCGCGCGATCGCGACGCGCTGCCGCTCGCCGCCCGACAGCTCGCCCGGACGATGCTTCGCGCGATGCCCCATGCCGACGCGCTCCAGCACCGCGAGCGCTTCGCGGCGCGAGGCTTCGGTCGTCATGCGGCGAATCCGCAGCGGCATCGCGACGTTATCGAGCGCGGAAAACTCCGGCAGCAGGTGGTGGAACTGATACACGAATCCCAGTGCGCGGTTACGCAGGTCGTTGCGTTCGCGCTCGGAGAGCTTGGTGAAAGGCTTGCCCATCACCGAGACATGTCCGGCGCTCGGATCGTCGAGGCCGCCGAGCACGTGCAGCAGCGTGCTCTTGCCGGAACCCGAGGCGCCAACGATCGCCAGCTTCTCGCCGCGCCGCACGCTCAGTTGCGTGTTGTTGAGCACCGTCACGTTCAGACCGCCCTGCACGAACGACTTGGAGATGCCGGTTGCTTCCAGCACGTAGGGATGCGGCACGGTGTCGGAAGAAGCCATGGAAAGGTTAGCGGAACGGTCATTCATAGCGCAGCGCCTCCGCGGGGCGGACTTTGGCACCGCGCCAACTCGGGTACAACGTGGCCAGCGCGGACATCATGAAAGCGATCACGCCGATTCGCGCGACGTCGGCCGGAACCAGCTCGGACGGCAGTTCGCTGATGAAATACACCGACGGCGGCAGGAACTGCACGCCGAGCAGATGTTCGATCATCGGCACAAGCCACGGAATGCTCCACGCGATCAGGCAGCCGAGCGCGACGCCGGTGGCCGTGCCGATAAAGCCGATCGTCACGCCCTGCACCACGAAAATCTTCATGATCGAGCCGGGCTGCGCGCCGAGCGTGCGCAGAATCGCGATATCGGCCTGCTTGTTGGTCACCGTCATGACGAGCGAGGACACCAGATTGAACGCGGCCACCGCGATGATCAGCGTGAGGATGATGAACATCATGCGTTTTTCGATCTGCACCGCCGAGAACCAGGTCTTGTTCTGCTGGGTCCAGTCGCGGATATACAGATCGCCGGAGAGGCTGCGCGCGAGCTGATGCGCGACTTCCGGCGCGCGCTGCATGTCGGTCAGACGCAGCCGGACGCCGGTCGGCGCGGGCAGCCGGAACAGCGCCTGCGCGTCCTTGATGTTGATCAGCGCGAGCGTGCTGTCGTATTCGTAATGCCCCGACTCGAAAATCCCCACCACCGTGAACTGCTTCAGCCGGGGCAGCATGCCGGCGGGGGTGATCGTGCCTTCCGGCGCGACCAGCGTGATCTTGTCGTTGACCGTCACACCGAGATTGGTGGCGAGGTCGGCGCCCAGCACGATGCCGAAGTCGCCCGGCACCAGCGCGTTCAGACTGCCGCCTTTCATCTCCTTGCCGATATCGGACACCTGCGGTTCGAGCGACGGCTCGACGCCGCGCAGCGCCACCCCGCTCACCGCATCCTGGCGCGTGAGCAGCGCCTGTGCTTCGACATACGGCGCCGCACCGATCACTTCCTTGTTCTGGCGGGCTTCCTGGGCGGTCAGTTGCCAGTTGGGCATCGACCCGGTCGGCGAGAAGATTTCCACGTGCGCGAGCACCGACAGCATCCGGTCGCGCACCTCTTTCTGAAACCCGTTCATCACGGACAGCACGACGATCAGCGCCGCGACGCCGAGCGCGATGCCCGACATCGAGACGAGCGCGATGAAGGAAATGAAACCGTTACCGGTCGTGCGTTTGCCGGCGCGGGTGTAGCGCCAGCCAATCTGCCATTCGTAGGGAAATTTCAAGCGAATCCTTTTCTGCGTGTTCGGTCCGGCGCCGCGCACGAAGGTGTGAAGCACCTGCCGTGCGGCCCGAGCGTCGTGATCATTGGTGTCGTTGCGCAGCGGATGGTTCCGGCATGGCGCGCCATGCCGTAGCAATGCGCGCACCACCCCGATCCGCGTCGGTCTGAAAGTCAGCCACCGCTGGCACCGCCGTTGCCACCCGCGGTTGCCACCTCAATCAAGCGCGAAGTTTGCCATACAATGCCGCCGGATCGCGCAAAGACAGTCTGGAGCGGCGTGCGGACGCAATGAATGGCCGCGTCCGGTCGGTCCGGCCAACGCGTCTGTCGTGTCGGAGTGCAAAGGTGGCGGCCGTGCCGAGCGACGTGCCGGGACTGAAAAGCTGCGGCCGTGGCGACCGACGTGCCGGCGCGGAAAGGCAGCGGCCGTGCTGACAGCCGCGCTCCAACGGAAAAGCGGCGGGCGACGCGTTCCGGACGCGAGACACCACCCCGATTACCTCTACCGCAGGTTATAACGCCCGCGCAGCTCGTTGATGATGCCCGCGGCGGCGCTGTTGGCCGCCTCGCGCACGTCGGCGTCCTTGCGGTCGCGGTGCAGATGGCTGATGTCCCAATTGCAGCCGCCTTCGTCCTCCACGGTTTCGTGCAAGCCGGTGGGAATCCAGCCGGCCGTGGCCGGATTCGCATCGAGGGCCTTGACGACCAGCGCCAGCAATTCCTGCTCGGTTTTGAGTTCACGCGACATGACAGTCTCCATCGTCCCATGCGCGGTGCCGCCGCGCGCGGCTGTGGCTCCCGGCTGGTGGCGGCGCCGACCCGGCGGACCGCCCGCCGCGTTCATCGCGCGGAAGCTGATGGACGAAATACTCGCACTCTTTGCCCTACAATGCGCAGCATCATGCTCGCCAACCGCCTCCATCTTCTCCTGCCCTTCGCGCTGCCCGCCGCAGCGGACGCCCCTACCGCCCTTCACGACATCCGCAGTCCGGCCCTCGACCGGCTGATCGCGCGCGCGACGCTGGTGGAACGCGTGATCGGCGAAGACTTTCAGCGCACGCTGCCGCACGAGCGCTGGGTGGCGCGCCAGTTCGGCGCATTGCCGAGCGGCGCGGCGGCCGCCGACGAAGCGCCGCTCGCGCCGTACATGCTGCGCGCCGACGGCGGCGAACCCGGCAGCGCGACGTGGGCCTGCGTGCAGCCGGTGCACGTGCGCATCGCGCATGATCATCTGGTGCTGATCGATCCGGCCTCGCTCGACCTGTCCGACGAAGAAGCCAGCGCGCTGCTCGCCGTGGCGCGGCCGTTGATCGAGGAACTCGGCGTGCGTATCGAAGCGCCGCGGCCCGTGCGCTGGTATCTGTCGGGCGAAGGGTTCGGCACGCTGGCGGGCGCTTCGCCATTGCGCGCGAGCGGGCGCAACATCGAAATCTGGCTGCCGCACGAGGCCCATTCCGGCGAGCGTTCGCGCGCCTGGATGAAACTGCAGAACGAAGTGCAGATGGCGTGGTTCGAGCATCCGGTCAATCAAGCGCGCGAGGCGAGCGGCCTGCCCGCCGTCAATTCGATCTGGTTTCACGCGCAAGGCGCGGCGCAACCGGTGCGCAGTCCGTTTGCACGAGTGTTCTCCGACGCGGCGGCCACGCGCGGCCTCGCGCTGACCGCCGGCGTGCCGGTCGATTCGCCACCGGCCTCGTTCGGCGCACTGGCGGCGCTGGCGGAACACGCCGGCGGCAAGCCGCAGGCAAACGCGGGCGGCACCACGCTGGTCGAACTCGATCCGTTCTCCGCACCGTATATCGAGCAGGACTGGGCGCGCTGGAACGACGCCTTCGCCGCCTTGCAAACGGACTGGTTCGAACCGGCGCTCGCCGCCCTGCAATCCGGCCGGCTCGACGAACTCGGCCTGACCCTGTGCGGCGACACCGGCTCGGTGACCCTCTCGGTCACGCGCGGCGATCTGCGCAAATTCTGGCGGCGGCGCGTGCTCGCCTCGCTCTTCATCGAATGAACGATTGATTGAATGACCCAACGAATGATCCACGGCCTTTCCGAATGACTCGAATCGTTACGCGCGCCGCGTCTCCCGTCGACGCCGACATCCTCACCCGCCACGGCCTGCATCCGGTGCTCGCGCGCCTCTACGCGGCGCGCGGCGTGTGCATGCCCGACGAAATCGAAACCGGCCTCGCGCGGCTCGTGCCGCCGGTCGCGCTCAAGGGCTGCGAAGACGCCGCCGCCCTGCTCGCCGACGCGATCCAGAACCAGCGCCGCATGCTGGTGGTCGCCGACTACGATTGCGACGGCGCCACCGCCTGCGCGGTCGCCGTGCGCGGCCTGCGCATGTTCGGCGGCCGGATCGAGTATCTGGTGCCGAACCGTTTCGAATACGGCTACGGCCTGACGCCCGAGATCGTCGCGCTGGCCGCGCGCAGCGCGTCGGGCAAACCGGATCTGCTGATCACGGTGGATAACGGCATCGCCAGTGTGGACGGCGTGGCAGCGGCCAACGCGCTCGGCATCGACGTGCTGGTCACCGATCACCACCTGCCCGGCGACGAGCTGCCGGCCGCCCGCGCGATCGTCAATCCGAATCAGCCGGGCTGCACGTTCCCGAGCAAGTGCATCGCGGGCGTCGGCGTGATGTTTTACGTGCTGCTCGCGCTGCGCGCGGAATTACGCCGCCGCGGCGCGTTCAACGATAACTTTCCCGAACCGCGCCTCGACGGCCTGCTCGATCTGGTCGCGCTCGGCACGGTCGCGGACGTGGTCAAGCTCGACGGCAACAATCGCGTGCTGGTCGCGCAGGGGCTGCAGCGCATCCGCAAAGGCAAGATGCAGCCGGGCATCGCCGCGCTGTTTCGCGCCGCCGCGCGCGACGCCCGCAGCGCGTCGGGCTTCGATCTCGGCTTCGCGCTCGGGCCGCGGCTGAACGCGGCGGGCCGACTGTCGGACATGTCGCTCGGCATCGAATGTCTGACTACTGACGACATCGGCCGCGCCTGGGATCTCGCGCAGCAACTCGACACGATGAACCGCGAACGCCGCGAAATCGAAGCCGGCATGCAGCAGCAGGCGCTCGAAGACCTCTCGGCGATCGACCCCGAGGGCCGGACCACCATCACACTGTTCAATCCCGCGTGGCATCAGGGCGTGATCGGCATCGTCGCGGGGCGGCTGAAGGAGAAATTCCACCGCCCCTCGTTCACCTTCGCGCTCGCCGACGACAGCGGCCAGACCGTCAAAGGCTCGGGCCGCTCGATCGCGGGTTTCCATCTGCGCGACGCGCTCGACCTGATCTCGAAGCGCGAACCGGGCCTGATCGTCAAGTTCGGCGGCCACGCAATGGCCGCGGGCCTCACGCTCGCCGCCGCCGACGTGCCGCGCTTTACCGCCGCGTTCGAAGCGGTCGGCTGCGAATGGCTGTCCGAAGAGGCGCTTTCGCGCACGGTGGAAACCGACGGCGAGCTCGAGGACGCTTACTTCACGCCACAGTTCGTCGAAATGCTCGATGCCGCCGTGTGGGGCCAAGGTTTTCCGGCGCCGGTGTTTTCGGGCGAGTTCGATGTCGCCTCGCAGGCGCTGGTGAAAGACAAGCATCTGAAGCTGCAACTGGTGCGCGGCCGCCAGCGCTTCAACGCGATCTGGTTCAATCACACCGACACCCTGCCCGCGCGCACCACGGTCGCCTATCGTCTCGCGAGCGATACGTGGAACGGCGTGTCGCGCGTGCAACTGATCGTCGAACACGCGGCGAGCTGAAACGGCGAACGCAAGGTTCGAAGCGAAGCACCGGGTCAAGGCCGCGCCGCGCGCTGCGGCCCGGCGCCCGGAAAACGTCGAAAAGCTCCGCAAAATCAACCCCAAACACGCGCCGGATCGCTCGATAGCGTCCGGCGCGTCGCGCCGATCGGCTATAATTTCGTCTTTTTACGAAGCTATAAAAGATCGACATGGAAGCGGAACGTCTCAACGCGATCGAAGCCTCACTGGCGGACCTGCGCACACGCGCGGACTCGCTACGGGGGTATCTTTGACTACGACGACAAAGCACTGCGTCTAATCGAAGTCAACCGGGAACTCGAAGACCCGGACGTCTGGAACGACTCGAAGCACGCCCAGGCCCTCGGCCGGGAAAAGAAGCTGCTCGACGACACCGTGGGCAAGCTCACCGCCCTCGATAACGACCTGCGCGACGCGCAGGACCTGTTCGACATGGCCCGCGAAGAAGACGACGAGGAAACCCTCCTCGCCTGCGAAGCCGACGCGCAAGGCATTGAACAGCGCGTGGCGGACATGGAATTTCGCCGCATGTTCGCGAACCCGGCGGATCCGAACAATGCGTTTCTCGACATCCAGGCCGGCGCCGGCGGCACCGAGGCGTGCGACTGGGCGTCCATGCTGCTGCGCCAGTACCTGCGCTACTGCGAGCGCAAGGGCTTCAAGACCGAAGTACTGGAACAGACCGACGGCGACGTCGCGGGCATCAAGAACGCCACCATCAAGATCGAAGGCGAATACGCATACGGCTTTTTGCGCACCGAAACCGGCGTGCACCGCCTCGTGCGCAAGTCACCGTTCGACTCGTCGGGCGGCCGTCATACGTCGTTCTCGTCCGTGTTCGTGTACCCGGAAATCGACGACTCGATCGAAGTGGACATCAATCCGGCCGATCTGCGGATCGACACGTACCGCGCGTCCGGCGCGGGCGGTCAACACATCAACAAGACCGATTCGGCCGTGCGTATCACGCACATACCGTCGGGCATCGTCGTGCAGTGCCAGAACGACCGTTCGCAGCACCGCAACCGCGCCGAAGCCATGGCCATGCTGAAATCGCGCCTGTACGAAGCGGAAATCCGCAAGCGTCAGGAAGAGCAGGACAAGCTCGAAGCCGGCAAGACCGACGTGGGCTGGGGTCATCAGATCCGCTCGTACGTGCTGGACAACAGCCGTATCAAGGACCTGCGCACCAACGTCGAAATCAGCAACACCAAGAGCGTGCTCGACGGCGACCTCGATCCGTTCATCAGCGCCAGCCTGAAACAGGGCGTCTAAGCGCAACCGGCGCGGCCCGCGAGGCCGCACCGCCTCTTCGCCGTTGCTTCGCTGTTTCTTTACACCGCCTGAGGTTTTTACTGACTGGCCACCCGCATGCGAGCCACTCCCGTGCGGGCCACCGAATACCAAATCATCATGACCGAACCGACCCAGCCGAATGTCGTGCCCGAGGTGGACGACAACAAGATCATCGCCGAGCGCCGCGAAAAACTGCGCGAGTTGCGTGAGCAAGGCGTCGCCTACCCGAACGATTTCCGCCCCACGCACCACGCCGAAGATCTGCAAGCGCAATACGAGCACACCGACAAGGAAGCGCTCGAAGCGAATCCGCTCGAAGTCGCGATCGCCGGCCGCATGATGCTCAAGCGCGTGATGGGCAAGGCAAGCTTCGCGACCGTGCGCGACGGTTCCGGTCAGATCCAGTTCTTCATTACGCCCGCCGACGTCGGCCAGGAAACGTACGACGCTTTCAAGAAGTGGGACATGGGCGACATCGTCGCGGCGCGCGGCGTGCTGTTCCGCACCAACAAGGGCGAGCTGTCGGTGCGCTGCACCGAACTGCGCCTGCTGTCGAAGTCGCTGCGGCCGCTGCCGGACAAGTTCCACGGCCTGTCCGACCAGGAAATGAAGTATCGCCAGCGCTATGTCGATCTGATCGTCACGCCGGAAACGCGCAAGACGTTCGTCGCGCGCACCAAGGCGATTTCGTCGATCCGCAAGTTCATGTCGGACGCCGACTTCATGGAAGTCGAAACGCCCATGCTGCACCCGATTCCGGGCGGCGCCGCGGCCAAGCCGTTCACCACGCACCACAATGCGCTCGACATGCAGATGTTCCTGCGCATCGCGCCGGAGCTGTATCTGAAGCGCCTCGTGGTCGGCGGCTTCGAGCGTGTGTTCGAGATCAACCGTAATTTCCGCAATGAAGGCGTGTCCGTGCGCCACAACCCGGAATTCACGATGATCGAGTTCTACGCCGCGTACACCGATTACAAGTGGCTGATGGATTTCACCGAGCAGTTGATCCGTCAGGCCGCGATCGACGCGCTGGGCACGGCCACCTTCACGTACCAGGGCCGCGAACTCGATCTGGCGAAGCCGTTTCATCGCCTCACGATCACGCAGGCGATCCAGAAATACGCGCCGCAGTATACGAACGAGCAACTCGCCGACAGCGCTTTCCTGCGCACCGAGCTGAAGAAGTTCGGCGTGGATGCCTCGCAGCCGCAATTCCTGAACGCCGGTGTCGGCTCGCTGCAACTGGCGCTGTTCGAGGAGACCGCCGAGTCGCAACTGTGGGAGCCCACCTATATCATCGATTACCCGATCGAGGTGTCGCCGCTCGCGCGCGCGTCGGACAAGGTGGACGGCATCACGGAGCGTTTCGAGCTGTTCATCACCGGCCGTGAAATCGCGAACGGCTTCTCGGAACTGAACGATCCGGAAGATCAGGCCGCCCGCTTCAAGAAGCAGGTCGACCAGAAAGACGCCGGCGACGAAGAAGCCATGTTCTACGACGCGGACTACATTCGCGCGCTGGAATACGGCATGCCGCCGGCCGGCGGTTGCGGCATCGGCATCGACCGTCTGGTCATGATGCTGACCGACAGCCCGAGCATTCGCGACGTGATTCTGTTCCCGCATCTGCGCCGCGAAGACTGATCGCAGCACGGTTCAAGGCGGAACAGGAGCGCCCGGCACGCGCCGGGCGTTTTTTCTGATGGGCGAGAAATGCATCGCGCCTATCTAGTGGTTTGTAACCATAGGTAAAAACTGCCCGTCATACCGATTTGGCCGGCGGGGTTCGCCGTGCGGGCGCGTGCCTTTGACGCCGGGCCGTCACGGCGATTGCCCGGAAATCGTTACAAATTGAAACCCTCGCGGAATCGATTTGCCAGACACTTTGTCTTACCAAAAGTCGACTCTGCTAAAGACGGAGGCAAAAAATGGACAACCGCAACACGCAACCCACCACGCAAATCCAACAGCCTGCGCAACCACGCCGGATTCACCCGCTCGTCGCGACCGCTGCCGGTGCAGTGATCATCGCGAGCCTGGCCGCCACGGCCGCAGTGACCGGCCTGTTTCCGAAGGCGTCCAGCAACGGCGCGCAAAACGATCAGACCCAGGCGGCGCAAGTCGCCACACAAGGCACCCCGCCCGGCGTGATCGATTCGGCGGCGCCGGCCAACCCGACGCCGCAACAGGCCAGCCAGCAGGCCGCCCAGCAGCAGGCTGCGCAACAGCCGCAACCCGCGCCCGCTCCGGCACCCGCACAACGGCAGCAATACGCGCAGCAGCAACAGGCGCAGCCGGCACCTAACTACGCTCAGCAACCGCCCGCACAACCGGCCTATTGCTCGACGTGCGGCACGGTCGAAGCCATCTCGGCGGTACGTCAGGAAGGGCACGGCACCGGCATTGGCGCAGTCGGCGGCGCGGTGGCCGGCGGCGTGGTCGGCAATCAGTTCGGCAGCGGCAACGGCCGCACCGCGATGACCGTCCTCGGCGCGCTCGGTGGCGGTCTCGCCGGCAACTCGGTCGAAAAACATATCCGCAGCACCACGTCGTACTCTGTGCGCGTGCGCATGGAAAGCGGCAAGACGCGCTACTTCACCTACCATGAAGCGCCGCCGTTCCAGCAAGGTCAGCGCGTGCGGGTGGAGAACGGCACGCTCGTGGCAAGCTAGGCGTTGGCCGGGCGGCTTTCGAAACGCCACAAAAAAAGGCGATTCCAATGGAATCGCCTTTTTCTTTGCCGCGGCCGGGAGCGCGAGCCGAACGCCGACCGGCGCCGCAAGACTCAGCGACGCTCAGTAATCCGCGTCTTCAATCCATGCAGCCTGAATCGCCTCGAGGATCTTTTCGTTCGACCGGTTAGGATCGTCGTCGAATCCTTCCAGTTCGGTGACCCAGCGGTGCAAGTCGGTGAAGCGCACCTGTTGCGGATCGATGTCCTGGTGCTTGTCAGTCAGGGCCATCGCGATGTCTTGCGTATCGGTCCACTTCATGGCTGCATCCTCCTGTTAGTGGTTTTCCTTCGCGTGGTTGATCGAGTAGCGAGGGATTTCGACAACCAGATCCTGCTCGGCCGGCACCATGGCCTGGCATGACAGGCGTGAGGTCGGTTCGAGCCCCCATGCCTTGTCCAGCAGATCGTCCTCGTCTTCCTCAGACGGCGTCAAGGCGGCGAAACCCTCACGCACGATCACGTGGCAGGTCGTGCATGCGCACGACTTCTCGCACGCGTGCTCGATTTCAATGCCGTGCTCGAGCAGGCTGTCGCAGATGCTCTTGCCGGGCACGGCATCGATCACCGCGCCTTCCGGGCACAGTTCGACGTGAGGCAGCACAACGATTTGAGGCATACATTTTCCGTTTGGGTCTGAGGCACGGCGGCCGCAAACAGGCTCCGTACCATTTTACTGGCGACGCGAGGACTTTTTAAGTCCACCCGTCGCGATTCGGTTTCTTGCGGCCGAGGAGGCCGAGCGCATCAGGCGGCCTCGCCTGCCGCTACCGCCGCGCTCAGATCTCGTCGAGCTTGCGGCCCGCGAGCGCGCGGCGAATGCCCTTGTTCATGCGGCGGGCGGCGAATTCGTCGGTGCCTTCGGCGAGAGTTTTGGTGGCGGCTTCGATCGCGTCGACGTCGTCGCTTTGCGCGACGTTGCGCAACGCTTCGAGCAGCGTGTCGAGTTCGGCGCGCTCGCTGTCGTCGAGCAGTTCGGCGTCGGCGGCGAGCGCCGCGTCGGTGGCTTCCACCAGACGCCGTGCTTCGACCTGCGCTTCGCGCAGCGCGCGAGCCCGCATGTCGACCTCAGCGGTCGAGAAGCTGTCTTCGAGCATTTTCGCGATGTCGTCGTCGGCAAGACCGTAGGACGGCTTCACCACTACCGACGCCTCCACCCCCGAGCCCTGCTCGCGCGCGAACACCGACAGCAACCCGTCCGCGTCCACCTGGTAGGTCACGCGAATGCGCGCCGCGCCGGCGGCCATCGGCGGAATGCCACGCAACTCGAAACGCGCGAGCGAGCGGCAGTCGCTGACGAGCTCGCGCTCGCCTTGCACGACGTGGATCGCCATGGCCGTCTGGCCGTCCTTGAAGGTCGTGAAATCCTGCGCGCGCGCGACGGGAATCGTCGAATTGCGCGGGATGATCTTCTCGGTCAGGCCGCCCATCGTTTCGACGCCGAGCGACAGCGGAATCACGTCGAGCAGGAGCCAGTCATCGCCGTCCGCGCCGCGGTTGCCCGCGAGCAGATCGGCCTGGATCGCCGCGCCGAGCGCAACCACCTGATCCGGGTCGAGATTGATCAGCGGCGGCTGGCCGAAGAACGACTCGACCGCACGGCGGATCACCGGCATGCGCGTCGCGCCGCCGACCAGCACCACGCCCTTGATGTCTTTGGTCGTGACCTTGGCGTCGCGCAGCGCCTTTTTCGTCGGGCCGAGCGTGCGCTGAACCAGCGCCTGCGTGATGGCCTCGAAAGTGGCCGCGCCGATCGTCAGATCGATCCGGGTGCCGTTGGAAAGCGTTGCCTGCAGCCTTGCATCCGGCGCGTCCGACAACGCCTCCTTGGCCACGCGTACGCTGTCCAGCAGCAGGCGGACGTCTTCCGGTGCGAGCGTTTGCGGCGCGATCCCCACCTGCTCCAGCACGTGGCGATACAGCGCGTGATCGAAATCGTCGCCGCCGAGCGCGGAGTCGCCGCCGGCCGCGAGCACTTCGAACACACCCTTGGTGAGCTTGAGAATCGACAGGTCGAAAGTGCCGCCGCCCAGGTCGTACACGGCGTACAGACCCTCGGAGCCGTTGTCGAGGCCGTAGGCAATCGCGGCCGCGGTCGGTTCGTTCAGCAGGCGCAGCACATTCAGGCCCGCCAGCCGCGCGGCGTCTTTGGTGGCCTGGCGCTGGGCTTCATCGAAGTAAGCGGGCACTGTGATGACGGCGCCGACCAGCTCGTCGCCGAGCGTGTCTTCGGCGCGCTGGCGCAACGTCGCGAGGATTTCGGCTGAGACTTCGACCGGGCTCTTCACGCCGTCGACGGTGCGGATCTGCACCATGCCGGGAGCGTCGACGAAATCGTACGGCGCGTTTTCCGCGCCTTCCACCTCCGCCTTGCCACGGCCCATGAAACGCTTGACCGAGACGATCGTGTTGCGCGGATCGCTCGCCGCCTCGGCCTTGGCTGTGCGGCCGATGCGGCGGCCGCCCTTTTCCAGGTAGCGCACCACCGACGGCAGCAGCGCATGGCCCTCTTCGTCGGGCAGCACGTCGGGCACGCCGCTGCGCACGGCGGCGACGAGGGAATTGGTGGTGCCGAGATCGATGCCGACCGCCAGACGCCGCTGGTGGGGCGCCGGCGCCATGCCGGGTTCGGAGATTTGCAGTAAGGCCATCTGGATCTTCTCGGGGCCACTCGGCCCCGTCCTGAATTTTCGCGTTGCTGGATGAAATGCTACGGCGCTTTGGGTCGCTTTGGGTCGCTTCGGTCGCTATCGCCGCACTCGTGCCGGCGCCGTGCGACCGACGGCGCGCTCTTGCTCGCTCAGGCTCGCTAGTTGTCGAGCCGCTCGATCTGTGTACCGATTTCCGACGCCACCCTCTCGATGAACATCAACTGCCGCACCGCCTCGCCCGCCGCCTGATTCGCGCCGCTGTCGAGCAACGCGCCGAGCTTGTCGAAACGTATGCGCTCTTCGTCGCGCAACTCGGCGAGCAAGGCGTCGAGCGCATCGACATTTTTCGCCGCGGCCGCGTCTTCGATCCTTTCGCGCCATTCCATCTGCTGCATCAGGAACGCCGGCTCCATCGCCGTATTGTTCTCCGCGCCGACATCGATGCCACGCAGATGCAGCAGATAAGTAGCGCGCTTTAACGGATCGCGCAGCGTCTGATACGCCTCGTTGGTGCGCGTCGCCCATTGCATCGCAATGCGCTTTTGCGCGTCGCCGGCCGCCGCGAAGCGGTCCGGATGCACTTGCGTCTGGACCGTGCGGTAGGCGTGATCGAGCGCCGATGCGTCGAGCGCGAATCGCGCCGGCAGGTCGAACAGGTCGAAGTGGCTGTCGTTCAGCGAGGCCATCGGATAGGAGAGGTCCGTTCAGGAAAAGCGCACCGGAGTGCAGTCTAAAAACGCGGCTCGGCGGAGCGTGGCGGCGCGGGCGAATGCGCGGATCAAACTAAAAAGGCGGCCCGCGCCGCCTTTGATCCGCTGCACGCGGAAATGTCCGGAACTACACGCGGAACGATTCGCCGCAACCGCATTCGTCCTTCACATTCGGGTTGTTGAACTTGAAGCCCTCGTTCAGCCCTTCACGCGCGAAGTCGAGTTCGGTGCCGTCGATATAGGCGAGACTCTTCGGGTCGACAATGATCTTCACGCCGTTGCATTCGAACACTTCGTCTTCAGGCGCGAGTTCGTCCACGTACTCGAGCTTGTAGGCCAAGCCGGAGCAACCGGTGGTGCGCACGCCGACGCGCAAGCCGACGCCTTTACCGCGACGGTTCAGGTACTTCTGGACGTGCTGTGCTGCCTTTTCGGTCAACGTAATTGCCATAGCGTTTCTCATTGCGCAGCGCGCGCCGGCCGTTAGTCTGCCCGCTCACGCGCTGCTACCCTCTGCCTGCATCAAATATCGCTCGTGCCGGACGGCTGCTTCAACCTGCGCCGTCCGTTTCGATCCACCTGAAACCGCGTTGCAACCGCCGCTCGATCAAGCGTGCTGCTTTTCGTCTGCGACGACCGCTTCACCGTGACGTTGCTTGTAGTCGGCGACCGCTGCCTTGATCGCGTCTTCCGCGAGGATCGAGCAGTGGATCTTCACCGGCGGCAACGCCAGTTCTTCGGCGATCTGCGTGTTCTTGATCGACATGGCCTGATCGAGCGTCTTGCCCTTCACCCATTCGGTGACGAGCGAGCTCGACGCGATCGCCGAGCCGCAGCCATACGTCTTGAACTTCGCGTCTTCGATGATGCCGTCCGCGCCCACGCGGATCTGCAGCTTCATCACGTCGCCGCATGCCGGCGCGCCGACCATGCCGGTGCCGACCGCATCGTCGTCCTTCGCGAAGGAACCAACGTTGCGCGGGTTTTCGTAGTGGTCCAGAACCTTGTCGCTATAAGCCATGATGACACTCCTTGATTCGTTTCAACCTGCAATTCGTGCAATTCGCAATTCGATAAATCCGACCTGATCCAAACGGCGCGTCAGTGCGCTGCCCACTGGATGGTCGAAATATCGATCCCGTCCTTGTGCATTTCCCACAGCGGCGACAAGTCGCGCAGCTTCGAAATCTTCGTCTTCAGCAGGTTGATCACGTAATCGACATCCTGCTCGGTCGTGAAGCGGCCCACCGTGAAGCGGATCGAGCTGTGAGCCAGTTCGTCGTTACGGCCCAGGGCGCGCAGCACGTACGACGGTTCCAGCGACGCCGACGTACAGGCCGAGCCCGACGACACCGCCACATCTTTCACCGCCATGATCAGCGACTCGCCTTCGACGAAATTGAAGCTGATGTTCAGGTTGTGCGGCACACGCTTTTCCATGTCGCCGTTCACATACACTTCTTCCATTTCCGACAGGCCGCGCAGCAGACGGTCGCGCAGCATGCGGATACGTTCGTTTTCCGTCGCCATTTCTTCACGCGCGATACGGAACGCCTCACCCATGCCGACGATCTGGTGCGTGGCCAGCGTGCCCGAACGCATGCCGCGCTCGTGGCCGCCGCCGTGCATCTGCGCTTCGATGCGGATACGCGGCTTGCGGCGCACGTACAACGCGCCGATGCCCTTCGGGCCATACGTCTTGTGCGCCGAGAACGACATCAGGTCGACCTTCAGCTTTTGCAGGTCGATCGCGATCTTGCCGGTGGCTTGCGCCGCGTCGACGTGGAAAATGATGCCCTTCTCACGGGTGATCTCGCCGATCGCCTCGATGTCCTGAATCACGCCGATCTCGTTGTTCACCGACATGACCGACACCAGAATCGTGTCCGGACGCAGTGCGGCCTTGAACTTCTCGAGGTCGATGAGGCCGTCTTCTTTAACGTCCAGATACGTGACTTCGAAACCTTCGCGTTCGAGTTCGCGGCAGGTATCGAGCACGGCCTTGTGCTCGGTCTTCACCGTGACGATGTGCTTGCCCTTGCTCTTGTAGAAGTGCGCCGCACCCTTGATTGCCAGGTTGTCAGACTCCGTGGCACCCGAGGTCCAGATGATTTCGCGCGGGTCGGCGTTCACCAGCGCGGCGACATTCTCACGCGCTTCTTCGACCGCGCGCTCCGCCGCCCAGCCATACGAGTGGCTGCGCGATGCGGGATTGCCGAACTGCTCGCGCAGATACGGAATCATCTTGTCCACCACGCGCGGATCGATCGGCGTCGTCGCGCTGTAGTCCATGTAGATGGGCAGATGGAGAGTGTCGTTGTTCATCAATTGCTCCGGGGACGTCATGTGCTCTGGCTTCTGGGTTTCTGATCAGGCTGCGGTCGTTGCTCGATACCGCGCCTAGGACCCGGCCATGTTGAAAACGGAATTGGGCCCTTTGGGCGCCACGCGGACGGGTTCGACCGCCGACGCCTCGTTGCGCCTGTCGCGCAATACGGCCGGCGCGCCTTCGCGCGAACGTTGCTGATCGACCAGATCCTTCAGGGAGACCGAATCGAGGTACTCGACCATTTTCTGGTTCAGCGTGGACCACAGTTCGTGCGTCATGCAGTGGCCGTCGTGCTGCTTGGTGCCCTCGCAGGAGCCCTTGCCGCCGCACTGGGTGGCGTCGAGCGGCTCGTCGACCGCGATGATGATGTCGGCCACGGTCACGTCTTCAGAGCGGCGGGCCAGATTGTAGCCACCGCCCGGTCCGCGCACGGACTCGACGATTTCATGACGACGCAGCTTGCCAAACAGCTGCTCGAGGTACGACAGGGAGATATGTTGGCGCTGGCTGATACCCGCAAGCGTCACCGGGCCCTGCTCCTGGCGCAGCGCCAGGTCAATCATCGCCGTGACGGCGAAACGGCCTTTCGTGGTGAGTCTCATATGTAGGGGAACCGCAATTCTCGACAAGTTTTGTCAAGTATAAATACATGAGCGATTTAGTCAAGTATCCCTATCGCAATTTGGGTCATTTGCTTAATTGCTGGAGAGGCGCGGCGCGCCGCGATCAAACCGTGGCCGAACCCTACGCCAGCAAGTGAGGACGTAACGCCGCGATCAGGCCGCGGCAAGCCGCTTCACATTGATCCAGCACCTGCTCGAAACCTTCCGCGCCGCCGAAGTACGGGTCGACGACTTCGCGGGCGCCGCCCCAGCGGGCATCGGCTTCGGGGACGAACTCCATCAGCAGACGAATCTTGTCGCGCTGCTCCGGCGCGCAGACCTGGAGTAACGCGGCGACGTTCTTGTCGTCCATGGCGATCAACAGATCGAAGCGCTCGAAGTCCGCCGCGGCGATCTGGCGACCACGCAAGGCGGCGAGCTGGTAGCCTCGCCGGCCGGCCGCATGTTGCGCTCGCTCGTCCGGCGGCTCGCCGATGTGCCAGTCGCCCGTGCCGGCGGAGTCGATCAGAATGCGCTCCGCGAGCTTCGCTTCGTCAACCAGATGGCGCATCACACCTTCCGCAGTCGGTGACCGGCAGATGTTGCCGAGGCAGACAAAGCAGATGGAGACGGTTTTCATCAGAGGCTTTTCCGGCGCGCCAGGCGCAGCGACCGACGGTTAGCAAACAGGTGCGGCGATTATACAAAGGTGGCCGGATTTTCGCCGGAAGCCCGGCAGCAGCGGTCTGGCGCGGCGCCGCGCGCCGATGCGCTCGCATACCGCTCCAGTCGCGCTTCCCTTTTGCGCTTACGACGCTTCCGCGAGCGGCATCGCGGCGACGGCGCGCATCGGCTTGGCCGGCAGCGTCGAAGCGGCGTCAACCATGCCGTACGACACCGCGCGAGCCAGTTCGGCCGTCAACTGATCGGCCGCGAGCGGGGCTTGCGACGCGTGCGAAGCGGTATTGCCGCAAATGTGCAGATAGGCGACCACAGCGAGCGGCACTACGATGGCAAGGGGCCAGTACACCGATATTGTCTTTTTCATGATGTCGTTTGTTCCGATTGGGGGCGGATGAGCTTGCAGCCCACTATGCCCAGTCGGAATCCTATAGAAATTCGCAATCAGGAAAAACCCGGCGCCGCGAGATACATCGTTGCTCTCAATGAAACAGTCAATCGGCTGCTCTTGCAGCGCGCGCCACCGGCGCGGCTTGCGCCACCAGAAAAGAAATCCTTACAAACGCATACAAAGCTTTTGCGACGGATGGCGATAATGGCGGTCTTAAAGATACATAAGCCCCAGTACTGGTCTACCTCACATGAAACCCTTCGCACCCATCGCCTGTGTCGCTGTTGCCGCCCTGCTCGGCGGCTGTGCGGTCTATCCGGACGGCACGCCGATGTACGGCAATGCCAACAGCGGATACAACGGCTACAACACCTATGACGGCTACGATGGCTACGACGGCTACGCCGCCGGCGTGCCGGTCGTGCCGCAAACCAATGTCTACATGGGCTACGGCAACTACTCGGGACCGGGTTACTATGGCGGGCCGGGCCGTTATTACGGGCCGGGCCCCGGCTATGGAGGCTATCCGGACCGAGGCAGGCCAAACGACGGCAACTATGGACATGGCGGCAACCACGGCGATAACGGCAACTGGCATGGTCAGCCGGGTGGCGGCGGATCGCACGGCGGGCCACCGCCTCAAGGCGCGGTGGGCGGGCCGCGGGGGCCGAGCGGATCGAATGCGCCTCGCCCGGGCGCGGCCGCGCCGCCGCCTCCACCGCCGCCGCAACAGGCAGGCAACGGCGGCCATGGCAATGGAAACAACGCTGCGCCGGTGCGCGGGGTGCCGGGTCGCCAGTCCGGTCAAATGACGGACCACTGAGCGCGGCCACGTCGAAACTGCACGGGGGCGCACCGCATCGGCCATGCGAACGCGCTACGAGCGTCGGCGTGCAAACACGCTGGAATCGTGAACGACGGGACGGCGCTGACAACCCCGCGCGACTGTGCCCCCCTTCAAGAGCGTCAGAACAGAAAGCGGCATGGGCGACCAGACGGCGAGAGCCGGAATCTCCAGCTCCCGCCCAACGCCGCCAGACTTCGAAAGCGCGACGGCAAGCGTCGCCAGGCGAAACCCGTTCAGCCGATGTGGCTGCGCTGCGCGGCGTACAACTCCCTGAATGTCCGTCCGACCGGCGCGGGCATGTCCCGCGTGTCGGTCCAGCCCGCGCCGCCCAACGGCAGCCTGGCGATCGACCGGTTCCTGCCGCCCATGCGTTCCAGCACGCGCACGGCCAGTTTCGTGAAGAGCGCATAAGCATCCGGATGGAGCGCCAAAAAGCCCCACACGGCGAGCCCCGCGCGCTCTTTCCAGGGCCGCAGACGCCGCTCCACCTGCTTTTCGCGCAGCTTGCGCAACAGATCCGACAACGGAATCCCCACCGGGCACACGCTATTGCACTCGCCGCACAAGGTCGCGGCTTGCGGCAAATCCAGCGCCTTGTCGATCCCGACGTAGCTTGGCGTCAACACTGAACCCATCGGCCCGGGATACACCCAGCCGTACGCGTGCCCACCCACCTTCTGATACACCGGGCAATGGTTCATGCACGCGCCGCACCGGATGCACCTCAGCATGTCCTGAAAGTCGCCGCCGATCAGACCCGTGCGCCCGCCGTCGACGAGCACCACGTACATATGTTCGGGACCGTCCTGATCGCCCGCGCCGCGCGGGCCGGTCAGCACGGAGAAGTAGTTCGAAGTGGCCTGCCCGGTCGCCGAGCGCGGCAGCAGGCGCATCGCCGTAGCCAGATCCTCGAGCGTGGGCAGCACTTTCTCGATGCCCGTCACGGCTACATGCACGCGCGGCATGACGGTGCACATGCCTTCGTTACCCTCGTTTGTGACCAGCACGACCGAGCCGGTTTCCGCCACCACGAAATTGCCGCCCGTCACTCCCATGTCCGCCGTCATGAAATGCGGTCGCAGCATCTCGCGCGCTTCACGCGTCATGTCGGTGATTTCGGTGAGGCGCGGGCGGTTGTGGGTCTTCGCGAACAGATCGGCGATCTCGTCCTTATCTTTATGGACGACCGGCGCGATGATGTGGCTCGGGGGCTCGTTGCCGTTGATCTGGAGAATGTATTCGCCCAGATCCGTTTCGATGGATTGCACGCCCATTTGCGCGAGCACTTCGTTCAGGCGCATTTCTTCGGTGACCATCGACTTGGTCTTGATCACCTTCTTCACTTCGTGCCGGCGCGCGATGTCGCCAACGAGCCGCGCAGCCTCCTGGGTCGTCTCGGCGAACAGGACGGTCACGCCACGCCGGGCGGCCTCTCGCTCGAAAGTTTCCAGCCACACGTCGAGATTTTCCAGCGCGCGATTGCGGCGCTCCTTCAGCGCGGCGCGCGTGGCCGGAAAGTCGATCTCGGTCATCGCCGCGGCGCGGGCCGAGACGAATTTGGTCGACAGCTTGGTGAGGTTCTGTTGCAACCGCTGGTCGGCGAGCTTCTGACCAGCGCGTGCCTTGAATTGCATGGATTGGACTTGCATGGCGGCCTATGCGTAATCGGGCAAAGCGCACGTGAAAGCTGACGCGCGCGCATCTGAGAACGGTGGGAATGCGGCGAGGAACGTTACAGGTCGCCGGCCAGCACCTGCGCGATGTGGAGCACCCGCGTGGTGACGTCGCCGGTACGCCGCAAACGGCCTTCGATATTCAGCATGCAGCCGAGGTCGCCGAGCACCACCGCGCCCGTGCCGCTCGCCCTGATATTCGCGCATTTTTCGTCGACGATCGCCGTGGAAATATCGCCGTACTTGACCGCGAAGGTGCCGCCGAAACCGCAGCAATGCTCGCAATCTTTCATTTCGCTCACCGCCACGCCAACCTGCGCCAGCAAGGCGCGCGGCTGCGCCTTCACGCCCAGCTCACGCAAGCCGGAGCAGGAATCGTGGTAGGTGACCCGCCCGGCGAACTCGCCCGGCTGCAACTGCACCTTGGCCACGTTCACGAGGAAATCGGTCAGTTCGAACACTTTGGCGCGCAGCCGGCCGAAACGGTTCATGAGCTCGGGATCGTCGGCGAAGAGGTCGCCGTAATGCGTGCGGATCATGCCGCCGCACGAACCGGACGGCACCACGACGTAATCGAACTGTTCAAATTCGCGCAGGGTTTTCTCGGCCAGATCGCGTGCGATGCGCCGGTCCCCTGAGTTATAGGCCGGCTGCCCGCAGCAGGTTTGGGCAGGTGGCACTACCACCTCGAAACCCGCGGCTTCGATCAGCTTGATGACCGAAAACCCAATCTCGGGACGCATCAGGTCGATCAGGCAGGTAACGAACAATCCGACTCGCATGAGCCCTCCTTCGGGAAAACGTGCCTGATTATCCGCTGTTTGGCGCACAATACCAACGGCCGGAAGGCATAGGACGTAGGTCAAGTTAAATTGGAATAACGGCTCCAAGCGCTTTCTTTTTTTTCACTATACGGGATACAATCAATTTCCGCTGTTTGACGCGTCAACTGATTCCTCCCATGAGCGATACGAACCCGGATCCCAAAACTTCGATCCAGGTGATCGAACGCATGATGCGCCTGCTCGATGCACTCGCTGCGCATAGCGACCCGGTCAGCCTGAAAGAACTCGCCATCCGCACCGAACTGCACCCTTCCACCGCGCACCGCATCCTGAACGACATGGTGATGTGCCGGCTGGTGGACCGGTCCGACCCCGGCACTTACCGTCTCGGCATGCGTCTGCTCGAACTCGGCAATCTGGTCAAAGCCCGCCTGTCGGTACGCGACGCGGCGCTCACGCCGATGCGGGAACTGCATCGCCAGACCGGCCAGACGGTGAACCTGTCGGTGCGCCAGGGCGACGAGATCGTCTATATCGAACGCGCTTATTCCGAGCGTTCCGGCATGCAGGTGGTGCGCGCCATCGGCGGGCGGGCGCCGTTGCATCTGACCTCGGTGGGCAAGCTCTTCCTCGCCGCGGACGAATCCACCCGCGTACGGGCTTACGCCACTCGCACCGGTTTGTCAGGCCACACGCAGAACAGCATTACCGACCTGACCAAACTGGAGCGCGAGCTGTCGCACGTACGCCAGCAAGCCTGCGCGCGCGATAACGAAGAACTGGAACTGGGCGTGCGCTGCATCGCCGCCGGCATTTACGACGACACCGGCAAGCTGGTCGCCGGTCTGTCGCTGTCGGCGCCGGCGGACCGCCTGCAGGACTCCTGGCTCGGCCAACTCAGCCAGACCGCGCTGATGATCTCCGAGTCGCTAGGCTATCGGCCGCAGCCCGCGCAGGACCATTCGCATAGTCATCACGCGTAAGCCGGCACCCGGCTTACCGGCAATAAAAAATGTCCGCTGTCAAGTCTTTGGCGCAGGGATGCATCGGCGCGAAAGGTCTTATGGGGCAACAGGTTAGGCCAGATTTCGGCCATCGCGTACGCTTGTCTCTTTTCGAGCTAGGTGCCGGA